>Ga0272443_10003349_pt1 | contig 18957 bp, 11 predicted proteins | sample SSMAcet12_FD_193581 | JGI IMG/M metagenome (GOLD analysis project Ga0272443, IMG submission 193581) | Marine sediment archaeal communities from Little Sippewissett salt marsh, Falmouth, MA, United States - SSM-Acet-12 | ecosystem: Environmental > Aquatic > Marine > Wetlands > Sediment ... | reverse complement strand
GCCTTTCTGTGTCGCCATCAGGAGAAAATAATCTTCTGAAAATTCCCTTATGGGTATGACCGCTGCTATCCTTTCTCCCGAATCTATCTTGAGCAGGTTGACTATGGGCTTCCCTTTTGCGTTTTTGCCGGCGTCGGAAATAAGGTGGCCCCTCAGCCAGTGCACCTGTCCTTTTTCCGTGAAAAAGAGGAGGGTGTCGGTGGTAGAACAGACAAAAAGATGTTTTACATAATCTTCCTCTTTTGTTCTCGCTCCGATAAAGCCTTTGCCTCCCCTTCTCTGCTTTTTATAGAGCTCAAGGGAGGTCCTCTTTATGTATCCTTCCGAGGATACTGTAACTATTATATCTTCGGGATGTATCAGGTCGAGTTCGTCAAAATCTTCTATGGAACCGACTATTTCAGTTCTCCTTTCATCCCCGAAGCGCTTTTTTATATCAGAAAGTTCGCCCTTTATAATCTTCTTTACCTTTTCCGGGTCGGCCAGTATTCCCTTAAGCTCCTCTATGGTTTTTTGCAGTTCTTTCTGTTCTTTTAATATCTTGTCCCTTTCAAGGCCTGTCAACCTTGAGAGAGGCATTGCAAGAACTGCCTGCGACTGTTTTTCGCTCATTTTGAACTTTGCGACAAGGGAATCCCTGGCTTCTTCTACCGTCCTGGAGTTGCGTATCAGTTTTATTACCCTGTCCAGGTTATCGAGGGCTATAATCAACCCGCACACGATATGGTACCTGTCTTCAGCTTTTTTGAGGTCGAAGACAGCCCTTCTCGTTACGATATCTTTCCTGTGGTCGAGGAAAAGCTGAAGCATTTCCTTGATGTTTAAGAGCCTGGGCTGCTGGTTGGAAAGGGCAAGGTTGATTATCCCGTAAGATGTCTGGAGCTGGGTGTACTTGTAAAGCTGGTTTATTATGATATCGGCGTTTTCTCCCCTTTTCACTTCCAGTATTATTCTCATCCCTTCCTTGTCTGATTCGTCCCTAACCTCGCTTATGCCGGTAATCTTGTTCTCCGATACCAGGTGCGCTATATGGGCTACAAGGTTGGCCTTGTTTACTTCGTATGGCAGCTCCTTTATGATGATTGTTTCCCTTTTCTTATCTTCCTCTACCTCCACCTTGCCCCTGATGATGATAATTCCCTTGCCTGTCGTATAAGCTTTCCTGATTCCGTCCATTCCGCAGATTGTAGCGCCCGTGGGGAAATCCGGGCCGGGCAAAACTTCCATAATCTCTTCAATCGAGATGTCAGGCTTGTTTATAAGCTTAACGAGTGCTTCTACCACTTCGCTGAGATTATGCGGGGGGATGTTTGTTGCCATTCCAACGGCAATGCCGGAAGAACCGTTAATGAGAAGGTTCGGAACCTTGCTCGGCAAAACGACCGGTTCCTGGAGGGAATCGTCGAAATTAGGCATGAAATCGACCGTTTCCTTTTCAATGTCGGCAAGTATTTCCATTGCAAGGTGTTTCAGCCTTGCTTCTGTATATCTCATTGCCGCGGGCGGGTCTCCGTCTATTGACCCGAAGTTCCCCTGCCCTTCTATAAGGGGGTATCTCAGGGAAAAGGTTTGCGTCATCCTTGCTATGGATTCGTATATGGGAGCGTCTCCGTGAGGATGGTATTTACCCATTACCTCGCCGACTATTCTCGCTGATTTTTTCGGGGCTTTTCCCGGTTCGACTCCAAGGTCAAGCATACCGTACAGGATTCTCCTGTGAACAGGTTTAAGTCCGTCTCTTGCATCGGGTAAAGCTCTTCCCACGATAACGCTCATGGCGTAATCTATGTAGGAATCCTTCATCTCTTCTTCTATGCCTATCGGCAATAATTTTCCGTCGTCTACCATTGTGCTCCGTCCTTTTCTCTTTTTTTCTATACGCTATAACTGTAAAATGGATGCAGCTTTTTCAGATATCAAGGTTTTTAACTTCCTTTGCAAATCTCTCGATAAACTCTCTTCTCGGTTCCACGGCATCGCCCATAAGCACGGTGAACATTTCTTCCGCTTTCGCGGCGTCTTCAAGCATGACTTTTTTCATTCTCCGCGTGCCCGGGTCCATGGTCGTTTCCCACAGCTGAGTCGGGTTCATCTCTCCCAGGCCTTTGTACCGCTGTACTGACAGCCCTTTTTTGCCCTTGGCTTTAATTACCTCGTAAAGGTCTATAAGCGTGCATGTCTCCGCCTTGTTTTCCCCCTCTTCCACTATAAAAGCCTTTTCTTCGGAAGACTCGAGTTCTATCTTGTATTCTTCAAGTTTGCTCAGGATTTTCTCTATATCCCTGGCCTCGTGTAGTTCCACGAGCTTGTAGTTTGTGTCGCCGCTCGAAAAAAGGTCTACCTCCTCTTTTCCCTGCTTCTGCATGAAATCCGAAAGCTCCCTGTCGGTGGCAAAAAAATACTCCTTGTTTTCATATTTTACCCAGTAAAGCGGGACCTTTTCGTGCTTCCGCCTGTATTCAAAGATGGTATCAAGCAAAATACCTTTATTTTCCAGGTTTTTCTTTATCTCGCTAAGGCGCCTGCTTGCAGTAGCAAGTTTGCCCAGGGTATCGTTTTCCGCCAGGAACCGGGAGTCATTTTCCATGTGTATTTTGACATTGTCCCTGGCCAGCTGGATAAGGGTCTTATCCATCTCGTTTTCGGTATCCACGTAAAACTCCTTTTTCCCCTTTTTCACCTTGTAAAGGGGAGGCTGGGCTATATATATGTACCCATGCTTCAGAAGGTCGGTCATCTGCCTGTAGAAAAAGGTCAGAAGCAGTGTTCTTATATGGGCTCCGTCTATATCGGCATCGGTCATTATTATAATCTTGTTGTACCTGGTTTTCGAGATGTCGAACTCTTCTCCAACCCCTCCTCCTATTGCGCTAATCATCATTTTTACTTCGTCGTTATTCAGCACCTTTTCGAGGGGAGCTTTTTCCGTGTTTATGATTTTTCCTTTCAGGGGAAGTATGGCCTGGAAGAACCTGTCTCTTCCCTGTTTTGCACTGCCTCCCGCGGAGTCCCCTTCCACGATGAAAATCTCTCTTTTTTCAGGGTCCTTGATTGTGCAATCGGCGAGTTTTCCCGGCAGCGCTCCCGTTTCCGAAAGTTTCTTCCTCGTGAGGTCGCGGGCTTTCCTTGCGGCTTCCCTGGCTTTTGCGGTAGATATGCACTTGTTTATAATTTCCCTTGCGGGTTCAGGGTTTTCTTCGAGGAAGGTGACTACCTGCTGAGAAGTAATGCCTTCAACGAGAAACCTTATCTTGGAATTGCCGAGTTTTGTCTTGGTCTGCCCCTCGAACTGCGGTTCTGCCAGCTTGACGCTTATTACGGCGACGAGGCCTTCGCGCACATCCTCTCCGGCAAGGGATTTGTCCGTCAGGAATCCGTTGTTTTTGCCGTATTCGTTAATGCCCCTGGTAAGGCCTCCCCTGAATCCCGTGATATGGGTACCCCCTTCTTTCGTATTTACATTATTGGCAAAGGAAAGAACAGTTTCGCTGTAACCGTCATTATACTGAAAAGACACCTCTACCTCGATGTCTTCCTCGGTTTTTTTGAAATAGAGGGCATTGGGAAAGAGGACTTTCTTGTTGCGGTTAAGATATTCAACAAAGGATACCAGCCCACCGTCGAATAAAAACTCTTCCTTGACGGTTTTCCTCTCGTCTTCAAAGGATATTTTAACTCCCGCGTTTAAAAAAGCCAGTTCCCTGAATCTTCCGGAAAGGATGCTGTCGTCGAATTCAAGCGTTTCAAATATGTCTTCGTCAGGTTTGAACGTAACCTTTGTTCCCGTGGTTTTTGTTTTTCCTATTACCGTCAAAGGCGTAACAGGCTTGCCCCTCTCGTATCTCTGGTGATATACCTTGCCATCCCTTTTAACTTCGACTTCAAGCCATTCCGAAAGGGCATTGACAACAGAAACACCCACTCCGTGCAGGCCGCCGGAAACCCTGTAAGCCTTCTTGTCGAACTTCCCGCCGGCGTGAAGGACGGTCATGATAACCTCTACGGCAGGCCGGTTTTCCGTTTTATGGATGTCTACCGGTATTCCTCTTCCGTTGTCCGCAACGGTAACGCTGTTGTCGTTGTGCACGGTTATGGAGAGTTCGTCGCATGAGCCGGCCATTGCTTCGTCGATGCTGTTGTCCACGACTTCGTACACGAGATGGTGGAGCCCGAAAATAGACGTGTCTCCTATATACATGGCCGGTCTTTTCCTTACAGCGTCTATCCCGCCCAATACCTGTATTGTTGTTGCATCGTACTTCTGCTTGTTCATAGTCATTTCTTCTTCTCCGTTCCCTTTATATTATGCCCGCTGTCTGCATCGAGGCAGGCAAAAATAATAAAAATCAAATATTGATAACCTAACTATGTTACAGCATTTTATTTCAAATGTCAAATAGCGCTGCAGCGGGATTAGTGCCTGCAAAATATAATTTTCATGGATATATAACAACGCGGATTCGTCTGGCAGGAATGAAACCGGGTGCGGGGTTTGAAATTTGCTTCGGCGAGGTTCCGCTTCTGGCCGAAGTGTAGTGTTTTGATGCCACGGGCCGCGTCTGTGGGGCTTCACGGATAAATAAGCCCGCTTTAGGCCTTCTGTCAGAAAAATTTCCCTGATTGACATTATTTCTCTGTTCTGCTACCCTTATATACAAATGGAGGGGGCCCAAAAATAATGTATTAGCTTGAAAAAGCAACTTCACCTGAATCCCTCTCCTCCAGGGGGAGAAGGAAATAAAACTTTCTGATGCTAACATATTACGAAGAAAAGGTTTTTCCTGCCGGGTTATCCTGTTAAAAAAACTGCAAAATACTCCCTGTGGAGGGCACAGGTTGGAACCGGGTGTAAGCAGTGGGATTTTTGCAGGGTGAAGCCTGCAGGGATGGATGATGAGATGAAAGACATGAGAATTCTTTTGATACCGGTGCTACTTTTTATCCTGAACTTACAGGCTGAAACAAGGGAATACAGTGAATGGCTGGAGAGAAGAGCTGCTTTGAAGAAAGATAGCAGCGTGGCCAGGCATTATACTTTTGATGGAGTTAAAGACGCCAACAGCGTAATAAAGAACGGAGTATCAAAAAAGGGAGAACTGATATTCATGTCTTACAGGGAGATATCCTTCATCCCTGCCGAGGAGGAAGCCCCTAACCACGGTTTTGGGGCCCTTGCCGTAGTTGAAGGCAGGTACCCGGGGGAGAAAGCTGTCCGTCTTGACCGCGGATTTTACCAGGGCGCGCCTCTCCATGTCAAAGATAAGCAGTTTACCGCGGAGGTATGGTTCCGAAGGCGTAAACCTGAAAAGGCTTTTCGGGAGAAAACGGTGAAGATTCTTTCCCTGGAAGGAGAGAAGAGGGGATGGAGCCTGGAAACCTCTTACGGGCAGGGGAAAACCCTGAGTTTTTGCATCGGCCAGCCGGCTGGCGCTGCGAGAGCGGAAGTCAAAACTCTCCTGCCTGACGATGTCTGGCACCATGTCGCCGTTACGTTAGACGGCTCCGCCGTGAAGGTATATGTTAACGGAAGGCTTGCAGAGCAGAGGTTGTTTCTTAGCACAAGCGACGGAAATCTTGTTGAGGCAGATGGGTTTTCAGGGGAGTACGTGCCTTCCAGCCAGCCTTTCAGGATAGGATGGTCGGAGGACGGGGAAGATTTGATAGTTCTGGATGTAGACGAGGTAATAATATACGACAGGGCACTGAGTGCGGAAGAGATAGCCTCTTCCGTTGCCATTTCGGCCGGACGTTAATTTTCAAGGGAGGTATCATGGCAAGGAGCATACATGTGCTGAAGCAAATCTTTTACTGCTGTTTAACGGCATCTCTTTTATTTATGTGTGCTTGCCCATTGAGGGGGGAAGAGCCGAAAAAGGAAGAGAAGAAAGATGCCGTTTTAAAACCGCTTGAGCCTTACGGAGGGTTTACATTGAAACTTGAAGAAGGAGAGAAGATATGGACTGACAGGGAAGATGTTTTCCTGTCAGTGCCGGAGAGTCTCAGGGGCAAGGGATATATCCTTTCGCCGATGCTTTACAGCGAGGCGGTGGTGGAAAAACCCGGATACGTGTATGTCATAACTCCTACTCCTGTAAAAGCCCATCTTGCCCCGAGGTTTTCCAAAAGCGCGGCAGGCAGGGTAATTCCTTATTTCGCTCCCAACCTGGTTGCCCTGGGTTTTGAACGCATGGAGGAAATAGAGGAGTTCAGGATTTCGGCAAAATTGAAAGAACCTGTGGCAGTCTTCGCCAAGTATGCTGAAAAGGGCGAGGTCATAAAGTACGGTAAGCCCAGCTGGGGGGTGACCGTGGCCGGTCTTAGTCCTGATTACAAGGACAATGAAGTAAAGGTGCCTGAGATAGAAAAAGGCAGGAGCAACGTGATAAAAACTCCTGCAACACTGCATATCAAGGCAGGCAAAGAGTACGCTTTCAGTGAAAGGACGTACCAGGGGGTTCCCGGCGTAGAGATAACTCCCGGGGGGCGTCTCTGGGTTAGCTGGGTTGCTGATAAAACGGGCGTTTATACCGAGGGTCCGAGAAATTTTACCGTGCTGGTTACCAGCGATGATAACGGTAAAACGTGGTCCGACCCGCCGGTAATTGCAGTGCAGCACCCGGTCTGGCCCATTGCTTGTGTCGACCCCATGGTATGGCATGACCCGTCAGGCAGACTCTGGTATGCCTGGACCCAGAGGGATGTACCCCTCGACAGGTACGATTCATGGAGGATAACAACCGAGGACTCAGAGAATGAAAATCCTGCATGGTCAAAACCTGAAATTGTGGGAACGGGAACCCTTTTAAATAAGCCCGCTGTTTTATCCACGGGGGAGTGGCTTTTCTGCTCTTCTTTCAGGGGTTCGCCCGTGGATGTTTATGTTTCAACGGACAGGGGTAAAACCATAACCCATCTTTCAAAAGCTGATGTTCCGAGGGCGGGATGGAACGAACACATGATTATTGAGAGAAAAGACGGCAGCCTCTGGATGCTGGTAAGAAGGTATGGAGGAATAGCCCAGAGTTTTTCTTACGACAGGGGGAAAACATGGACTGAAGGTGAACTTTACAGGCCGGGGCCTTCTACCAGGTTTCACATAAGGCGTTTGAAATCAGGGCGCCTGCTGCTCATTGCCCACCCGGTGGAAGAAGGGGCAAGAATGAGGACCAACATAACCGCCTACCTGTCGGAAGACGAAGGTAAAACCTGGCCGTACGGGTTGCTTCTGGATGACCGCGAATGGGTATCTTACCCAGATGCCGTGGAAACAAAGGACGGGGTTATATACTCTGTTCACGACCACCACCGCCCGAGCAAGATGGAAATAGTGATGTCGGTATTTACAGAGGAGGATATCATGGCCGGCAAACTTGTGAGCGAAAATTCGCGCCTGGGCGTGATAATCAGCGGCAGGGACAGGAAATAGGACTGTAAAAAGGCAATGGAGGCGAAAGTGTCAAAAAAAGTGAAGATAAAAAGCGGTTTGGAAGTGTTATACGGGTTTGACGGAAGCAGTCCTCACTACAGGGAGGGCATTAAGCGGGATAAAAAAGGCAATTACATTCTATATCCCGGCTACCGCAGGTTAAAGGGCATGGACGAGGAAACGCCTGGCAGGGGTTCTCGTTTATCCACCCGCCTTCAAAATACAACGGGAAAAATTTTTGAAACTGATATAACTGTGGATTGGGAATATCCTTACAGGATGAACAACCACGATTTTGGCTATGTAAGGCATAATGAAGAAGGAGATTGGATTATGGTTCCCGGTTACAGGCAGGGAGATACCAGGATAATTTACAGGCTTGCTTTAAAGCCTGGAATAACACACCTGGGACTTTTGCCGGAGTATAACTGCGAAGATTGTGAAAGGTGGGTGAAGGGGCTGCCTTCGAAGGAGGTAAAAATATCCGTTGCAGGACACAGCAGGGAGAAAAGGCCTATCTGGCTTGTCAGGATACCTTCATCCAATCCCGAAGCCCTTAATTACATGGTTCAAACACGTGACCATGCTTACGAAACAGCGGGAGGGTACTGCTGTCAGGGTATGGCGGAATTTTTGCTTTCGGAAGACCCGTTAAGTTCATACCTGCGCAGCAAGTTTAATTTTTATCTTATGCCCATGTCCAACCCGGACGGCGTGTATAACGGTATGAGCAGACTTACGTGGGAACGGGGCGTTAACATGCACATGGTAAACCCCAGTGCCGTAAAACAGGTGGCTTCCAGCCTCTCTCCGACAGGGTTTAAAATGGAACCTGTTATGCAGCCGCCTGATGCCGCACATACCGCGGTGAAAAATACCCTTGACAGGATAAGGCCGGCGGTTTACATGAATATCCACAACTGGACTAACAAGTTTTTTGATGCCATGATGGACGTTGAAGAAAGCATAGCCGACAGGATATTGCAGCACATGCCTCCGGACGCAGAGCGTTACAAAAGGATGAGGGTAACTACGATTCATGATAAGCTTAAAGAGTTGAAATCTACCCACTTTCCCCGCAACTGCATGTTTTGGGAACTCTACCTCAAGGATGAATATAACACAATCGGTGCAGTTTTTGAATTTCCCTGGTTCGGCCTTGATGCGCGCATGATGAGGGAGAAGGGGAGGAACGCCCTGGTTGCCCTCGCCCTGGCAGCTATAGAAGAGAGGCAGCTGTGAGAGATGTGCCATTTCGAAAAGCCAAAACCATGATAAAAAGGGAGGTGCCATGTCGACAAGAATAAGAGTTTTTTTTATTTTGCTTCTGCCTGCAGTTTCGGCTTTGCATGCAGCCGGCGGAGACTACGGGAGATGGGCTGCCTGGCGTCAATCCATGGCAAAGGACAGCCGGGTAGCCAGGTATTATACCTTTGAAGGGGTCGTTGACGGCAAGAGCCGGGTGGCAGACAGGAAAGGCTCAGTTAACGCGCTCGGCTACATGCCTTTTCACAAAGGCGGCAATATAATAAACGACCTCGGCGTGATAGAGGGAAGGGTTCCCGGCAAGAGCGCAGTTCGCCTGGACAGGGGCTGGTACCAGGCAGCGCCCTGGGATATAGAGGGCAAAGAGTTTACCCTGAGCCTGTGGTTCCGCAGGCAGGGGCCGGGAAGTCTCTCTGCTGCCAGCGGTATAGAAGAAGGAAGGATAATTTCGGTGGCGGGCTGGGAGAGGGGCTGGTGCGTGGCTACCGTGTACGATAAAGTCAATACTCTTCGTTTCTGCCTTGGAAAGCCGGGCGGCTGCGTGAAGGTGATGAGCGATATATCCATACCGGACAATGTCTGGCACCACCTTGCGGTGACCTGGAACGGCAGGGAGATGCTGATTTATTTCAACGGCATCCTTGCAGGCAAAAGGGAATACTCGGGCAGGTACGTACCGTCGAGGGAGGGAGATTTCCTGAGGATAGGCTGCGGCGGTGAAGATACAGGTTCCGTTGTGCTCGATATAGACGAAGTGGTTATATACTCCGGCGCGTTAAGCGGCAGTGAGATAAGAAGCCTGGGGAGGAAATTGTCGAGTCTTGCAGGAAGCATTTTTGCAAAAGCGGATAAGCATATTGCTGCAGGCGATTACGCCTCGGCCCGCAAGGAATACGGGAAGCTCCGGGAGACGGAAGGGGTGGAATACGGCAGGGAGCTTGCGATGTTCAACATGGCCGAGAGCTACCGGAAGGAGAAGGATTACGCAAGTGCGCATAAGACGTACGGGCAGATACTATCTCTTCCTGACCTCACGCTTTATTACCGCGTATACGGCATGTTCATGCAGGCCGGGGTTTACCAAGAGCAGGGTGATTACGAGAGCGCCCGCAGGGTATATGAGAAGATAAGCGGTACGGAAGGGATATCGGGAAGCCAGGGGTTCAGGGCAGCCCTTTACGCCGGGGACGCTTACCGGAAGCAGGGTTTATACGGCAGGGCGAGGGGAATCTACGAAAGGCTTTTGAGGCAGGAGGATGCGTCGCCGTATCCCGACGAGAATAGCCGGCTTGAGGTTGTCGACAGGCTTGAGGCGCTGGAAGGCCTGGCTGACGGGCAGGAGGAAAAGAGCCCGAGGCAGAAGAGGGTTGAACGAGTCAAGAGTCCGAAATACGGGATATACGTATCCCTGCAGGGGAACGATGATAATCCCGGAACCAGGGAGAGGCCGTTTGCGACGGTAAAAAGGGCGCAAGCCGAGGTAAGGAAGGTAAAGGAGAAAGGCCTGCCTGAAGGCGGGATAGCGGTATACCTGAGGGGCGGCAAGTATTTTCTGAAGGAGAGCATAATTTTCGGCAGGGAAGATTCGGGAACGGAAGGTTCGCCTGTGGTATACAGGAGTTACCCCGGGGAGGAGGCGAGGCTAATAGGGGGCAGGCAGGTGAGAGGCTTTGTTGCCGTGTCCGACCCGGCGGTGACGAGAAGGCTGCCCGAGGAGTCAAGGGGCAGGGTTTTTGTCTGCGACCTCAGGAAGGAGGGTATTGAAGATTACGGCTGCCTTCGCAACCGCGGCACAAGTTACAGCGGCATCGATACTGCTGCCATGGAGCTTTTTTATAATGCAAGGCCCATGGAGCTTTCCCGCTGGCCAGACGAAGGGTGGGAAAGGGTTGCCGGCCTTGTCACTCCCGAGGGAGACGGCAAAGCAAGCAGTTATTTTTTCCAGAATGGCCGGTTCAGGTATGAGGGCAGGCGGCCGGAAAGGTGGAAGGAAGAAAAGGATATATGGACGGCAGGATATTTTATGTGGCCGTGGGACAAGGTGCACACCCGGGTTATCCACCTTGACACGGAAAACCGTATTGCCAACCTGGCGCCGGACATAAGGTGGTGGGAAGGATATCCCCTGTACTCCATGCCCGTCGTAAAGAATACCCCATACTATTTCTACAACATATTGTCAGAGATTTCCGTTCCGGGGGAGTATTACGTGGACAGGGACGCGGGCAGGCTTTATTTCTACCCGCCGGATAAAATTGAAGGCAGCGAAATCATCGTTTCCACGCTCGATGCACCCATCATGGTTATGGAAGAAAGTGAAAACATGGTTATTTTCGGCCTAACATTTGAAGCTACCTGGCATAACGCAATAGAAATGAAAGGCGGCAGGGATAACCTTGTAGCGGGCTGTACCGTCAGAAATACCGGCAACCTTGGGGTTATCATAGACCGCGGATGGAGGAACGGCGTGGCAGGTTGCGATATATACGATACGGGGGAAGGGGGTATCAGGATTTCCGGAGGCGATTGGAAAAAACTTTTGCCGGCAGGCCACTACTTGGATAATAACCACATTTACAGGGTCAACAGGTTCAGCCACGGCGGCGGGAAATACGGTATCACATTATCAGGTGTCGGCAACAGGGTTTCCCATAACCTTATCCACGATACAACTTACATAGCGGTAGCCTTTGCGGGCAACAACCATATTATGGAGTACAACGAATTCTTCGATGTCATGAATGAAGGCAGGGACGGGGGGGCCATCTATACATACGGCGCTCCCAAATACCTCATGAACCGCGGCAACGTGATGAGGTATAATTTCATACACCATATAACCCAGCATTCTTCTCCCCTTAAAACGCACCAGGTTACCGGCTTATACATAGACGCATTCAACGCGGGCATGACAATGGAAGGAAACATCTTTTACAGGTGCACCGAACGGGCCATGTTTACACACGGTCCCGACACCCGGATAGAAAACAATATCTTTGCAGACAGCAGTATGGGGATAACGCAGTCCAACAGGACTTACCTTCTCAGGGAAGCAAGGAGGGTCAGGCAGTGGGAAGACAATATCCTCGATATCATAGGGCACAGGCAGCCGCCGTGGGCATCCAGGTATCCGCAGATAAGAGATATTCTTGATAAAAGGCCTTACGGAGCGCCTGAAAATATTATTATAAGGAGAAACATTTTTTCCGAAACGCCCCCCATGAGGATTTCGGGAGATTTTATCTACGCGGACAACATTATTAAAAATAACCATGAAGAGGGAGAAGTCCATTTTTTTGACAGGGAAACAATGGATTTTCGCATAAGGCCTGGTTCCCCTGTTTTCGGCGTTACAGGAAGCAGCCCCCTGCCTTTTGAAGAGATAGGGCTTTATGAAGACCCACTGCGTGCCAGCTGGCCTGCAAAACGCCTGCCAGCAGGCAAGTACTACAAGCCCGGCTGGACCGCTCCTGTTGAAGATGCATCGAAAAAGTTTCCCGAAATAAAAAGGGTGAGCAGGGCAAAGGAATACATGGCGGAGAAAAGGAAGTCCTCTGTTGAGATAGACGGCGTTTTGAAGAAGGAAGAGTGGCTCGGCCTGGACAGGGGAAAATGCCTTGCAATGGAGGAAGAGCATATAACGGGAGTGAAGAAAGAAGGAGCCGTCAGCCTTGCGTGGATTTTTCACGACGGCGAATACCTTTATATCGGGGTAGAGCACCTGCCGGACATCTGGAGAGAGGGCCTGCCCGAGGAGGTACCTGTTGTCGTCCATGAATTTGCGATAGAAGGTGCCATAAACCAGGATACATGGTGGTGGCAGGAAGGTTTGCCCGTGGGCCCTCTTTACGTGTTCAGCGGAAGAGGCGACGGGAGGTTTACCGTGCACAACCTTTTCGACATGCCGGCCGCCGTGATAAGCAGGCTTCAACAGGCGGTGGAATACAAGGCTGTAATGCTCGATGAGAAAAGTTACCACTGGACTGCCGAGTGGAAGATACCCATGTCGCTGCTGAATATCAATGTTGAAGAAAAGAATACTTCGATGTTCAACATGGGAGTAATTAAGCGTGCAGGCTGGTTTGCATGGGTGGCCACGGGCAGTTCGATATGGCGCGTGGATAATGCAGGAATACTCCGTTTTGCAAAATAACAACATGTAAAGGAGCTTTAAAAAATGTGCCTGGCCGTTCCGATGAAGGTAGTAAGCGTTAAGGGGAATACCGCCGTTGCGGAGTTTGGCGGGTTGAAAAAAGAGGTTAACGTGGAGCTTGTGGCCGGCGTGAAAAAGGGGGATTACCTTATTATTCACGCAGGGTGCGCCATAGAAAAGCTCGACAGGGATTATGCGGAGGAAACCCTTTCCCTCCTGGGCGGGCTTAAGAAATGAAATATCTATCGGAATACAGAAACAGCGCGGCCATGAAACGGCTTGCCGGGGCTATACGCAGGGAGGCTGAAGGGCTTGGCCGCAGCGTGAATATCATGGAGGTGTGCGGGACCCACACAATGGCGATAGGCAGGTACGGGATAAGGAAGATGCTGCCCGGCTCCATAAAGCTTCTTTCCGGACCTGGCTGTCCCGTGTGTGTGACTCCTGGCGGGTATCTCGACAGGGCGATAGAGTTTTCACGCCTGCCCGGTACGGTTATTGCCACCTTCGGAGACATGGTCAGAGTGCCGGGTTCTTATTCTTCCCTCGAAAAGGAGCATGCGGCAGGCAATAATATCAGGGTTGTATATTCGCCTCTTGAAAGCCTTGACCTGGCAGAAAGGTTCCCGGATAAAAAGATTATATTCCTTGGAGTAGGATTTGAAACGACTTCTCCCGCGGCGGCAATAAGCCTGAAAGAAGCCGGGAAGAGGGGAATAAAAAACTTTTACATCTTTTCGGGACACAAGCGTATTCTTCCCGCAATGGAGCTGCTTCTCAAGTCGGAAGAAGTAAAAATAGACGCTTTTATCTGCCCGGGGCATGTCAGCGCTGTTATCGGAAGCCGCCCTTACGAATTTATCCCCGAAAAGCATAACGTTTCATGCGTTGTAAGCGGTTTTGAGCCTCTTGATATACTCCAGTCAATACTCATGGTTATCAGGATTATGGCAAAAGGGGAAAAACCCCGCGTTGAAAACCAGTACAGAAGGGTTGTCAGGGAAAAAGGCAACAGAAGGGCGCTGGCTCTTCTGTCGGAAGTATTCGAGGAGGCAGATACGGAATGGAGGGGCATAGGGACCATAGAAAAAAGCGGCCTGGTCCTGAAAAAAACTTACGGGGATTATGATGCCCTGAAAGAGTTTCCCGTCAAGGTAAAAAAAACCGGGGAAGATAAAAGGTGCATATGCGGGGATATCCTCAGGGGAATAAAAAATCCCGCCGATTGCATCCTTTTCGGGAGAGAGTGCAACCCGGAGAATCCTGCAGGGCCTTGCATGGTATCCTCTGAAGGCACCTGTGCAGCCTTTTACAGGTACGGTAACGGACGGTGAAAATGGAAAAGAAAATTCTTCTTTCGCATGGAAGCGGCGGAAGGTTGATGCATTCTCTTATAAGAGATATTTTCCTCAGGCATTTCAAGGGAGAAATCCTGAATAAGCTTGATGACTCGGCTATTCTGGCGAAAATAAGCGAAAAATACACCGTGAGTTTCACAACTGATTCCTATACCGTCAATCCGCTTTTTTTCCCCGGAGGCGACATAGGAAAGCTGGCTGTCTGCGGAACGGTAAACGATATATCTGTAACAGGGGCGGAACCGCTGTTCCTCTCATGTTCCGTGATAGTGGAGGAAGGTTTTGAAACTGCAGCGCTTGAAAAGGTTGCGGAGTCAATGTCAAAAACTGCAAAGCAGGCCGGGGTTGAAGTGGTAACCGGGGATTTCAAGGTTGTTGAAAAAGGCAAGATGGACAGGCTTTTTATCAATACAGCAGCCCTCGGTGTTTCAGAAAAGGGCGTTGAAACCGGGATAAACCTCATAAAACCCGGAGACATGGTTATCATAAACGGTTACATGGGAGACCATGAACTTGCGGTTCTTCTTGCCCGGGGGGATTTCAGCATAAAGTCGGACATAAAGAGCGACTGTGCTCCCTTGAACGGATTGATACAAAATATCCTGCGAAAATCCCCCGGCGGCATAAGGTTCATGAGGGACCCTACAAGGGGAGGAGTGGCGACAACCCTGAACGAAATAGCCGGAAACGCATCTTTCGGGATATGCCTTTATGAAAAAGAAATACCCGTGAGGGAAGAGTCTGCGGCCCTTTGCGAGATGCTCGGGTTTGACCCCCTCTATCTTGCCAATGAGGGCAAGGTAATTATTATTTCCAGCAAAGAGGCGGCCGGCGGCATACTCTCAGAGATGAAAAAGCACAGGTACGGGAAAAATTCACGAATTATCGGAGAAGTTGTCGGACAACCTTCAGGCAGGGTAATACTAAATACCGCAGCAGGCAGCCGCAGGATTGTCGACATGCTTTCCGGAAGCCAGCTGCCCCGCATCTGCTGACTGTTATAAATGGATGGATTTTACCGGTATGGGAGTAAACATGGGTAAAACCAGGTATATACTGGGTGAACTTGCGCATCACCTGCCGTTTTCGATAATGAGCGTTGCTTTCGGCCTGGTCCTTGCAGGGCTGCTCCACTTCATAACCAGGGCGGCGGGCACGGCGGACCCTTCAGAGTATTTCAGGGAACTTTTTCACCTTTTTCATCCGCTGCACATCCTCTTTTCCGCCACGGCCACCACCGCCATGTTCTGGCAGAATGAACGCAATTTATTCAAGGCAGCCGCCGTGGGCGTTGCAGGCTCAATAGGCATATGCGGGATAAGCGATGTCATTATCCCTTACGTGGCAGGCCTCATGCTCGGAACCCGGATGCATCTGCATATCTGCATAATAGAACATCCTTACATGATTCTGCCCTTTCTGTTCCTGGGTCTGATGATGGGTTTTCTCAGGCCGGGCAGGCTTGAAAAACGTGGAGGCGTAGTTCTTTCCCACTCCCTTCATGTTTTTATCAGCGCGGCGGCATCGGTCATGTACCTTGTAAGCTACGGGATGTCGAACTGGCTTTACCATGTGGGGGCGGTAATGATTTTCATGGTTCTCGCGGTAATCATACCTTGTTGCATGAGCGACATAGTTTTCCCCCTGCTCTTTGTCAAGAGGGGAAATCCTTCCGGAACAGGCTGAGTTAGGGACAGGCGCTAAAATTCAAACGGTAAAGGCGCCCCGGCAAAGAAGCCGGCAGGCTTTTTCTTCTCTGCTGCCGGGTTTTTCCCGGCGGCATGAATTTGGCGATGCCTTGTAAACATTAATACCGAGGTTTTAACGTATTTGTAGCGGTGGCATTCATGCCACGGTTTTACGATTGGTTTGTGCGACTTGTCTTGTTCTCCGGGGTAAACTCTGGTAAAGGAGGGAAGCCACGGGTTATGCCCGCGAGGCTTCACGTTACAGTCCAGGGAGGATGTCCTGGCGGCAGGGTGATTTGCCAAGGGAGACAGGAAGATGACAAAAACGATTGTGGCCGTCGGAGCCCACGCAGGAGATATAGAGATTTTTGCAGGGGGGACTCTTTTAAAATATGTTGAACGCGGATACCGCGTTGTATATGTTATAGCAACAAACAATATGTCGGGAAAACGGGTAAGGCGATTGCCGGGAGGCGTAAAAGCTGACAACCCCGGCAGCCTGGAAATGATGAAGTTGAAAAAAGCCGAAGCAGTCGCCGCGGCGCACGCAGTCAATGCTTACCCTCTTTTCCTGGAGCATCCACAGCATAAATGTAACAGCGGCGGTAAAATTGTGGAATTGAGATATGGATGCGCTATTCCTGAAGGAGTCTCTGAAAAAGTTCCTTCCATTCTCACAGCCCATGAAAACGTGGAATCAAGGAATATTCTTAACGATATCATTGCAGGCAGCGACCCTGAATGGATTATTTCCCACGGTGTGGATAATGAAAATATTGAACATATCGCGACAGCTTTTCTGGCGGCAAAATGCTACAGGGATGTTGCCGGGAGCGGATGCAAAGGAGGGCTTCTCTTATGGCAGGAGGGCTGCTGGGATGTGGGGGATACGAATAAATTGTGGGATGCTTCTGTAGATATAACCGGTTACATGGATAAAAAGGAGGAGTTGATAAACCGGTGTTTCTCCGGGAGAGAAGAGTACGATTTCAGGCAAAAGAATAAGGAGTGGGGGGAAAAATGCGGATGCGGGTTTGCCGAGATATTTATAACCGCGGGTACCGGCGATGCAGAACCTTTGACGTAATTCCTTTTTTGGGCGGGGCCTCTTGATTTTTGGAGGCAAATGTATTACACTTTCAAAAAAAGATTTTCACCTCGGGCAGTACTGTCAAAGGAAATTCCCGCGCGTGCATTATAATCAGAGGCAAGGAAGGGCAGGAATCGCGGGGAAAAACCTTTCGCGGCCTTTCCATGAAAAAGTGGCGAAAACAAGGGGAAGAAGGATATGGAATTTTTCAAGATGGCAGGTTCGGGAAATGATTTTGTCGTGGTAGACAACAGGAAAAAGGTTATAAATAACAGGAAGGCGGCCGCCCTTAAGCTGTGCGACAGGAAATTCGGCGTGGGTTCCGACGGGCTTCTTTTGGTAGAGGATTCAAAAAAGGCGGATTTCAGGATGAGGTTCTTTAATCCTGACGGGAGCGAAGCCGAAATGTGCGGCAACGGGCTCAGGTGTATCGTAAGGTTTGTTTCGGAGAAGGTTTATCGCAGGAAGACCTTTAACGTGGAGACAAAAGCAGGGGTCCTCGAGGGGTTTGTCGGGGAGGGAAGCACCGTAAGGGTTCAGCTTAACGTGCTGGGGGAGGCAAGCCTCGGCATGAAGATTCCCCTCGGAAGAAAGACAGTTACGGGACATTATATCAATACGGGCGTACCCCACCTGGTGATATTTGCCGCCGACATGGAAAAGGTGGAGCTTGAAAAAATCGGGCCGGCGGTAAGGTACCATGACCTTTTTGCCCCCGGAGGCACAAATGTCAACTGGATTCAGGTTGCCGACAGGGGCCGCGTAAAGATAAGAACTTATGAAAGGGGGGTGGAAGCCGAGACCCTTTCCTGCGGTACGGGCAGCGTAGCGGGAGCTATTGTCAGCTCACTTCTGGGAAAAACGGTTTCGCCTGTTGACATGGTTGCCCGTTCGGGAGAGACCCTGCGCGTATCTTTTGATTCGGGACTTAAAAAAGTTTACCTTGAAGGGAAAACGCTTCTTGCCTTTAAAGGCGAATGGATAGGAGCTTAAATAGCCCCGGGAATTATCCCGACAGGATTTTTCTTTGTCTTGCCGGCTTTACAGCCGGCATACTTCTCTTTTACTCTGGTATTTCAATACTCCTTCTTTGCCTGGCTATCTTTTCCATTCTGCTTCTAATCAAAAGGTGCGGCAAAAGGTTTTTTTATCTTCTCCTCTTTTTTCTTGGAGGCTTTTTTACATCGTTTTTCCACGCCCGAATCCCCGGAAACCACATAATTAATTCTGACATAACCGCAATAGACAGGCTGTCAGGAAGAGTTTTAAGCGTGAGAAAATCTTTTTTCTCGGAAAGGTACCTTATAGAAGCGTGCGGTTATACCGATACTGCCGGTACCCGGGGGGAAGTTTCGGGAAAGGTCCTTCTCACTGCCGGCAGGGGGGGCTCGGAGCCTTGCCGGGGGAGCCTGATAGAAGCTTTGGATGTGAATCTCCGGAAAATACCTCTTCCTGGCAACCCCGGGGGGTTTAACCGTCGGCAGTTATGGAGCCGGCGTGGCGTATACGTTGAGGGAAAAGCCGGCGAAGTTGCAGTGATAACATCTTCGGACCGGAATTTTTTGAACCTTTTTTTCACGGGCATAAGGAACCGCTTGACTCTTCGTCTCGGGAATTTATTCTCCCATTTTCCCGAGGAGAGGGCCCTTCTTGAGACTGTGACCATAGGAAAACCCGAAATTCCGCATTTTTTAAAGGAGGCGGGCAAAAGGAGCGGAACATACCATCTCCTCGTTATTTCAGGTTTACACCTTGCGTTCCTGCTTCTCTTTTTCAGAATTCTTTTTATCCCTTTCCGCAATTTCAACAACAGGCACCCCGGGGTGTTTCCTCTCCTGTCATTCTTATTGCTCTGGCTCTATGCCGGTATCGCGGGATTCAGGCCGCCTGTAACAAGGGCGGCCCTGATGCTCAGCTTTTTTTTCCTTGGCGAGCTTTTCGAAAGGGAGGTGAGCGGTTTTTCTTCTTTATCCATG
>Ga0272443_10003348_pt1 | contig 18961 bp, 13 predicted proteins | sample SSMAcet12_FD_193581 | JGI IMG/M metagenome (GOLD analysis project Ga0272443, IMG submission 193581) | Marine sediment archaeal communities from Little Sippewissett salt marsh, Falmouth, MA, United States - SSM-Acet-12 | ecosystem: Environmental > Aquatic > Marine > Wetlands > Sediment ... | reverse complement strand
GCGCGTGTCGCACGGGTGCGCGTCGCGCGTGCGTGCCGCGCGCACGAGCGCGACCGCGGCCGTCAGCGTGGCCGGCGGATCCGCGGGCCAGGCACGCGGATCGACCCCGGCGGCGAGCAGCGCCCCGGCGGGGTCCGTCCGCGCGAGCTCGGCGATCGCCCCAAGGCGCTCGCCCGGCTCCGCCGGCGCCCCCCGCGGGGCGGCCTCGCGCCAGGCGACGGCGCCCGCCCCGGCGCGGACCGCGAGCCGGGCGGCGGCCGCCCAGGCGGTGGGTGGGGGCAGGCCGCCGGGGCCGGCCAGCCAGCGGCGCCAGGCGCGCTCGCGGGCCGCGGGCGTCTCGCCGGCATCGCCCAGCGCGAGGGCCACCCCCGCCCAGGCGGCGACCACCGCGGGTTGCCGGGCGAGCGGCGGCGCGCCTGCGAGCCGGAGCGGGACGCCGGCCCGGGCGGCGGCGAGTTCGAGCGCCGTCGCCTGGGCGAAGCGACGCAGCAGCACGGCCTGGTCGGACCACCGCATGCCCAGCTCCCGCTGCGCCCGGGCGCGCGCGAGCAAGGCGCCGGCCTCGGCCTCGGGGCCGTCGGCGGCGTCGAGCGTCAGGCGGCCACCGGGGCCGCGCACGGCCCGCGGGCGCACGGGCCAGCGGCCGCCACCGTGCCCCATGAGCGCCGCGGCGGCGGCCAGCGACTCCGCCCGGCTGCGGAACGCCTCGGGGAGGACCAGCACGGTCGCGCGGTGGCGCAACGCGAAGCCGCGCAGCGATCCCGGCGCCGACCCGCGGAAGCCGTACACGCTCTGGTCGTCGTCGCCGACGAGCATGACGTCGTCGCGGCCGGCCATGAGCAGCTCCAGGGTGGCGAGCTGGACCGCGTTGACGTCCTGGGCCTCGTCGACGAGGGCTGCCCGCCAGCGCGCTCGCGCCCAGGCGAGCAGGTCGGCGTGGGCGTGCAGCGCCGCCCACGCCTCCACCAGCACCTGGTCGTGGTCGAGCCACCCCAGGTCGCGGCGGACGCGCTCGAAGTGCTCGAGCAACGCGGGGTGGTCGGGGTGGTCGGGGTCGGGCGGCGGCGGGCGGGCCTCGACGCGGGCGGCCGCGGGCAGGCCGCCGTCGAGGCCCGGCAGCTCGAGGCGGGCGAGGCAGCGGCCGCGGTAGGCGGCGAAGGCTTCGAGGTCGACGTCGCGCCAGGCGTCCGCGAGATCGGGGTCGACCGCGGCCGCCGCGCGCCGTGCGCGGCGGGCGACCTGCGCCACGAGGGCCTCGGGCGGCGGACCCTGCGGCGGCGTCGGCCCGCCCAACCGGGCCCGGGTCGCCAGCAGGAGGTGTGCCAGCGAGTGGAAGGTGCGCACGTCGACCTCCGCCAGCGCGGGATCGTGGCGCAGATGCGCGCGCACCGCCGCGGTGGCCGCGCGCGAGAAGCTGACGACCAGAAGGCGGCGCGGATCGACCCGCCCGCGCGCCACCCGCTGCCGCACGCGGGCCACCATCGTGGTGGTCTTGCCCGCACCCGCGACGGCGACGACCACCGCGGGGCCGCCGTCGTGGGTCACCACCGCGTGCTGGGCGGCGGTCAGGCGCGGGGGGCCGGGATCGGCCGCGGGCGCGGCCGCTGGCGCCGGCGGCTCGCCCGTCCAGCGGGCGATCTCGCGGGCCAGCGCGCGGAGGTCGTCGACGCCGCGCGCGCGCCAGCGGACGCGGTCCGCGACCGAGGGCCCCGCGGTCGGCGAGCGCAGCGCCACGCTCCACCCCGGCGGCGCGCCGTCGAGGACCTCGTGCGCCCACGCGAGCGCCGCCTCCACGCTCGCCAGGCGCGCGTGCCGGCGCCGGGGCGGCCGCCAGGTGGCCGGCGCGAGATCGGGCTCTTCGCCGTCCAGCGGCATCGTCGGCTCGCCCCCCGCCAGCAGGGCCCCCCATGCGGGGCGCCAGCCGGCGTCCGCCGGGCCCTCGAGCGCCACCCGCCAGGGTCCGGGCGCGCGCCACCAGGCGTAGGGGCGCGGGGGCTCGTCCATGGCCCGAGGATGCCGGGCCGGGGGGCCGGCGCGGCGCGAGGGCTGGGCCGCAGCCGACGGGTCCCCGGCCGATGTGGCCCTTCGACCGATGCCACCGCGCCGCCGGGCGTAGCGTAGGCACGAGGTGAAGCGTCCCCGCCGGTTCCGGCTCACGCCGCCGCAGATCGTGCTGCTCGGCTTCCTCGGCGCGATCGCCGTCGGCACCGTGCTCCTCGCGCTGCCCATGGCGCACGCCCAGGGCGTCCGGCTCGGCTGGCTCGACGCCCTGTTCACGGCGACCAGTGCGGTGTGCGTGACCGGGCTCATCGTCGTGGACACGGGGGGTGCCTTCTCGCGTTTCGGGCAGGCGGTGATCCTGCTGCTCATCAAGTCGGGCGGCCTCGGGATCCTGTCGGTGGGCGCCCTGATCGCCTTCACCACCGGGCGACGCCTGGGCGTGGTGGCGCGCCTCGGTCTCCAGGTGCAGACCAACCACTTGCAGCTTGGCGGGGTCGTGCGCTTCGTGCGCAATCTGTTGCTCGTCACGACCGGCGCCGAGCTGCTCGGGGCGCTCGCGTTGTGGCCGGCGATGGCGCGCGAGGCCGGTCCGGCGGAGGGCGCCTGGCTGGCGCTGTTCCATGCCATCAGCGCCTGGAACAACGCGGGATTCTCCTTGTTCTCCGACAGCCTCATGCGCTTCGCTGCCGACCCGTGGGTGGTCGCCATCGTGCCGGCGCTGTTCGTCGCCGGCGGGTTGGGCTTGGTCGTGTTCGTCGACGTCGTCACCGCGGCGCGCACCCGCTGGCGGCGCAGGGGCACGCCCGGGGCGGGCCAGGCGCGCGTCCCTTGGTCGCTGCACACGCGCACGGCGCTGGCCGCGACCGGGATCCTCGTGCTCCTCGGCGCGGGCGGCATCGCCGTCCTCGAGTGGTCGAACCCGGCCACCCTCGGTGCGCTGGACCCCGCGGCGCGCCCGCTGGCGGCGGCGTTCCAGGGCCTCACGCCGCGGACCGCCGGGTTCCACGTGCTCGAACCGGCCGAGCTCACCCCGGCGAGCCAGGTCCTGACGATGGCGCTCATGTTCGTCGGCGGCAACCCGAGCTCGACCGCGGGTGGCGTCAAGACCACCACGATCGCGGTGCTGCTGCTGGCGGCGTGGGCCGCCGTGCGGGGCCGGGGGAGCCCCGTCGCGTTCGGGCGCGGCATCTCCGGGTTCCTCCTGGCGCGGGCGACGGCCGTCGTCACGCTGGCCCTCGGGGTCGTCACGCTGGCGATCCTCGCGTTGGCGGTCAGCGAGCCGGGCGTGCCGCTGCCGGTGCTGGCGTTCGAGGCGTTCTCCGCCTTCGGCACCGTCGGCCTTTCGATGGGCGTGACGCCGGAGCTCTCGGCCGCCGGCCGCTGGGTGATCGTCGCGCTCATGCTGCTCGGCCGCGTGGGACTGCTCACCGCGGGGCTGGCGCTGGCCGCGGCGCCGCCCGAGCGCCCGCTGCGCTACCCCAACGAGGACGTGATCGTCGGATGAGGTTCGCCTGGGAGGGTTCAAGATGAAGGTTCGTTCGTTCCTGGTCATCGGCGCCGGTCGCCTCGGCACCGCGCTGTCGAGCACGCTGTTCGACCTCGGCCACGAGGTCGTGGTCGTCGACCGAAGTGAGGCCGCGCTCGAACCCGTCATGGCCCACGCCACCCAGGCGATCGCGCTCGACGCGGTCGACGAGGAGACGCTGGCCCGGCTCGGGCCGGCCAACTTCGATGCCGTCGTCGTCGCCATCGGGGAGTCCTTCGAGGGCGCGGTGCTCGCCGTGGCCGCCGCCAAGGCGCTCGGCGCCCAACGCATCGTGGCGAAGGCGACGACGGAGCTCGCCGCCCAGGTGCTCGAGAAGGTGGGGGCCGACGAGGTCGTGCGTCCCGAGCACGACAGCGGCGTCCGGCTCGCGCGCCACCTGGTGACCCCGGCGCTGGTCGACGCCTTCGAGCTGGGTGAGAACTACGGCGTCGAGGAGATCGAGGCCGGACCCGACCTGGTCGGCACGCTGGCCCATCTGCGGCTGACCAACCGCTTCCACGTCCAGGTGATCGCCGTCGCGCGCGACGAGAAGCTGACGGCCGCGCCCAAGGCCGACTTCGTGGTGACCGAGGGCGACCGGCTGGTCGTCATCGGCGCGACCGCCGACCTCGACCGCTTCCGCGAGGCGCTCGGGGGATGAGCGGCTCGCGGAGCGGGCGGCAGGACGGGCGCCACTTCCCTCGGGCGGCCGGACGGCGGAGACTGGCGCCATGCGTCTGACCGCCCGCACCCTGCTCTTCCTGCTCGCGTGGTTGCCGCTCGTCGGGCTCGCACAGGCCCCCGCCGTGCCGGAGCGGTTCGCCGTGCCGATCTACTTCTTCTGGGGCGAGGGCTGCCCGCACTGCGCCAACCAGAAGGTGTTCCTCGAACAGCTGCGGAGCGACCACCCCAACGTGGTCGTCTACGACTTCGAGGTCTACAACGTCCCCGAGAACCGGCCGCTCATGACGGCCATGGCCGCGGCCTTCGGGCGGCCCGTGACCGGCGTCCCCATGACCTTCATCGGCGACGAGGTGTGGGTCGGTTACAGCGACGCCGCCGGGCGCCAGATGCGGGCGGCGGTGGAGCGCTACGAGACGTATGCCGCGCCGGATCCGGTCGATCGTGTGGCGCCCGAGCTCCGGGATCAGCTCGCGCCGCCCCCGCCCTCGCCCTCGGAAGACGGGGGCGAGTTGCTGCTCGACGTCCCGCTCGTGGGCAGCGTCGACGTCGGGCATCAGGCGCTGTGGCTGTCGACGGCGATCATCGCCTTCGTGGACGGCTTCAACCCCTGCTCGCTGTGGGTGCTGGCGCTGCTGCTCGCGGTGGTCATCAACACCCGCTCGCGCAAGCGCGTGCTGCTCGTCGGCCTCACCTTCCTGGTGATCACCGCCACGGTGTACGGGCTGTTCATCGCCGGCCTCTTCAGCATCTTCAGCTACGTCTCCTTCCTCGGCTGGATCCGCGTCCTCGTGGCCGGGATCGCGCTGGCGTTCGCGCTGATCAACCTCAAGGACTACTTCGCCTACAAGCAGGGCATCAGCCTCACGATCGACGACGCCCAGAAGCCCGGCATCTACCGCCGCATCCGCGGGATCATGAACGCCAAGGCGTCGTTGCCGGCCACGCTCGCGGCCACCGGCGGCATGGCCCTCGGGGTCACGCTCGTCGAGCTCCCCTGCACCGCGGGCCTGCCGGTGCTGTGGACGACGCTGCTCGCCGATGCCGGCGTCGCGACCGGCGCGTTCGCCGTCCTGCTGGTGCTGTACATGGTCATCTACCTGCTCGACGAGCTGCTGGTCTTCGGCGCCGTCGTCGTGACGATGCGGGTCACCCGCATCGAGGAGCGGCAGGGTCGCGTCCTCAAGCTTGTCGGCGGCAGCGTGATGCTGGCGCTGGCGCTGGTCATGCTCTTCTGGCCGACGCTGCTCGAGTCGATCGGCGGCACGGTGGCCGTCTTCGGCGTGGCGCTCGGCGGGGCGGGCATCGTCATGGCGCTGCACCGCTTCATCCATCCGGAGTCCAGCCCGTGGGGCTCGGAGGCCGGGCCGGCCTGAGCGTCGCTCGGGTCGATCGCCGAGGCCGCCGGCCGTGCGGTGGTGCCGCGTGGCATGGGGTCTTGTCGCGTCGAGTCAGATGCCCGACAGAGTGCCGTGAGCGTTCCGGAAGCGCCCGTGCCGCAACCTGTGGCTCAACCGAAGCCGCGCAGAGCGGCGGGCCTTCTCCGGAGGCGATGAGACCTGATCCCGTATTCGGGCGCTTGGGACGGGTGGAGCCAGTAGCGCGACCGGCCGGACGATCCGGAGGAAGCCATGGAACGTCATCCGATCATCCGCAAGCTGGTCACCCTGATGCTGGCGCTCGGCCTGGTGTTCGCCCTGGGCGCGTGCGGCGGCCTCACCGACGCCGACGCGCTCCTGCAGGACGATGAGCAGGTCGAGGAGACGATCACCGAGGAGCCCACCGGCGGCGAGGAGCCGGGCGGCCTGCCCACCGAGGAGGAGGGCGGCGAGACCGACGATGGCGCCGGTGACGAGGGCGAGGGTTCCGGCGACGAGGGCGAGGACGCGGGCGACGAAGGCTCCGAGGAAGGCGAGGACGCGGGCGACGAGGGCTCCGAGGAAGGCGAGGGCGGCGGCGAAGGCGAAGGCGGCGATGAGGGCGAAGGCGAAGGTGAAGGTGAAGGTGAAGGTGAAGGCGGCGACTCCGAGGCGGTCGACGACGAGCCGACGATCGACGGCGTCGTGGTCACCGCCGACGACATCCAGGGCATGGACCTTCGCGGCGCCGTGCTCTCTGGCGACTTCTCCGGCTTCGACTTCAGCGGGAAGTCCTTCTCCGGCGCCACGATCGAGGGCGCCACGTTCGACGGCGCGCTCTTCGTCGGCGCCAAGTTCAGCGGCGTCAAGTTCCTGCACGGCAGCTTCGTCGGCGCCGACTTCACCGGCGCGAAGCTCACGGGCGCCGACCTGAGCTACGGCGACTTCACCAGGGCCGTCTTCGTCGACGCCAAGATGCCGGGCAACAGCTTCAAGTACGTCGGCGCCATCTTCGACGACGCTGTCTGGGTGGACGGCGAGGTCTGCGCGGTCGGGTCGGTGGGCGGCTGCAACTGACGGACGGTACCGAGCAGGGTGCCGCCCCGGGCCGGAACGATCCGCGCCCGGGGCGGCACCAGCGCGCGGTCGGGCCCACGCGGCGTTGACGCGACCGCGCGCGCCCGGTAGGCTTGTGAACGCGTTTGGCCTGGGCGGCTAGCTCAGCGGGAGAGCACTCGCTTCACACGCGAGGGGTCGCAGGTTCAAATCCTGTGCCGCCCACCATGTGATCTCTCAGGAGATCGGAAACAGACTGAACCTATGGTTCGGTCTGTTTCATTTTGGATCCTGGTGCCGGCGATCCGTTCGTCGTGGACACGGAGGGCCGTGTCGCCCCGGGCGATGCACGACGGCCGTATCCACGCGCACGTGCCTCGCAAGGCCCTCTCGTCGCTTGATGTGGCCCTCAGGCGAGCATCGTGGCCAATCAGCGTGCCCTGGAAGCGACGCGTGGGAGGTCCTTCGTCGCGCTGTCGGTAGCAGGGAGCGAGTCCGTCGCCCGAGCTCCTCGAGAGGCCGCCGTCGCGCTCGGCGTCGGCTTGCACGGCCGCATAAGGGTGAGCTTCTGCTGACTGCAGCTGGGCCTCGCCCACCGCTTCGCCAAACTACTTGTCGCCGATGTCTTGAGACATGCGGTCGCATGCGTTGCCGATGTCTTGAGAGATGAGTTTCCTATGTCGTGAGGTCAGACACTGTGCCGCCCACCAACGGACGAAGGGCCCGGTCGCATGATCGGGCCCTTCGCTCGATCAGGCCCGGCGGGCCCTGCCGGTGTACGCCACCGCGAGCCTGAACCCGGTCAACAGAACACCGCCGACCCCGGACGCGACGAGGGCCAGACCGAGATCGGGTGTGAAGACCATCAAGGAACGGATCGACGTGCCGAACAAGCTCGGCACCAGACCGATGAAGACCCACGCCGCGACGCTCGTGGTGAGCAGCGGGAACCAGAGGCTGAACGCCCCGAGCGCGCCGGACGTGGCGCGAACCTTCGCGCGGTCGACCCACACCTTGATCATGCCCAGAACGTAGACGACCGGCAGGACCACCAGAAAGACGAACAGGGCCCTGCGGGGCCAACCGTTGCCATCGCTGGCGTAGCCGAGGCCGAGCGCCCGATCGGCGATGCCGACGCGCAGGGGGCCCGTCTCGCCGAACCCCATGCCGCTGCCGGCGTTGACGAGCACGACGACGGCCTTCTTCTGGGCGGGGAGCATCGTCGCGAGCGTCTCGACGCCGGGGCTGACGCCGTCGTGCCACACCACGCCGGCACCGACATCGAGGTTCCAGCCGAAGCCGTAGTTCGGCGATCCGGCGCTGGCCGGGCGCATCATCAGCGCCTTGCCTTCGGCGCTCAGCACGTCGTCCTCGCCGTTCATCATCATGGCCAGGTAGCGCGCGAGATCGCTGGCGCTCGCGACGATCCCCCCTTGCGGCGCCGTGGCGCGGTCGGTCGTCGCGTCCGAGATCGGCCGCTTGGTGCCGAACCACGGCCGGTGCCCGGTCGCCATGGACGCGTGGGCCTTGCCGTCCGCGACGAAGCTGTGGATCATCCCGACCGGCTCCAGGATGTGGGTGGCCACGTACGTCTGGTACGCCTGTCCGCCCACGACCTCGATCACGCGACCGAGGATCTGGTAGTTCGCGTTGGAGTAGTCCCAGGTCTCGTCGGGCTCGTAGGCCGGGGTCACCGCCGCGAGCCGGTCGACCACGCGCGCGAGGTCATCCAGGTTACCGGTGGCTTCCGGATGTCGGGCGTTCCCTTGCTGCGTGGAGAAGCCACTCGTGTGGCTCAGCAACTGCCGGATGGTGATCGCGCCGGCGGGTCGGCCGGAGAAGCCGTCGAGGACCTGCGAGAGCGTCGTGTCCAGGTCGACCTTGCCCGCCTCGACCAGCTGCATCACGGCGAGCGCCGTGATGCTCTTGGAGATCGAGCCGATCACGAACGGCGTGTCCGGCGTGACGGCCGTGTCGCCTCCGAGCTCGACGACCCCGCGCGCGCCAGCCGACGTGACGTCCCCGTCGGCCACGACGGCGTACGCCAGGCCGGGAACGCCGGACGCAGACATGGCTCGATCGATGAACGCCTCGATCGATCCTGGAGGGGCACCGGCCGCCGAGGCGGCGCCCACGCCGAGCACGAGGACCACGAGGGCAAGGCTCATGAGTCGTCGCGGAACCCGCATCAGCCACCTCGGCAAGCGCGAGCGGACGGACCGACGAGGTCGCGGACCTCTCCCAAGGGGCGTTGGCGCGTGCATGGGCGTGGCAAGGTCTGGGTCATGGGGTTCCGTTCTGGCGGTGCATCCCGCCTGGGACGACGTCGCTTCGAGGCGCGGGTGGCCCGCCCGTCTGGCTCCCGCCCTGGGGTAGGGGTCGTTCGATCCGGTCACGTCGGTCGCGGTGTTCGGTCATCGGATCACCTCGTGCCGCCGAGCGTACGGACGGCGCCCGTGGCGGGGCCAGTTACCGCGGTCATGGGACCATGCGGCACGGCCCCACCATGGTGCGCGTGCTGCCATCCCACCCCGACCTCGCCGATCGCGTTGCCCGGCACGGGGCGGTCGACGGTGCACGGCGGCCACCATGACCCTGCACTTCGTGGTCGGCAGCGTAGGCACCCGCTCGGACCCGGCGAGCGCTGCGTCCTCGAAGTGGAGGCCGCTGCCACGGAACGCGCTCGTCAGCTACGTCGCCAGGCCACAAGCAGAGATGCGCGGCTTGAGATGGGCCGCAACGTCTGGCGAGACGGAGGTTGGTGATGGAGGGGAGCCCGAAGGTGCAACTTCAAATGCGCTTCACGCGGGAGGGGTCGCAGGATCAAGTCCTGTGCCGCCCACCAACCGAAAGCTGACCCGGTCATCAAGACCGGGTCCTCCTCATCCTGCCTTCGGTACGAGCTCGATCTTGATCTCGCAGCCCACGGCGTTGGCGTAGCGCTGGAGCGTGCCGACGGATGGCGTGTGCTTGCCGCCACTCTCGAGCCGCGAGACCGCGCTCTTGGTGGTGCCCATGCGTTGGGCGACGGCTTCTTGGGTCAGGCCCGCGCGGGCGCGGGCGGCGATGAGCTCGTTGGCGACATGGTACTCGGTCTCGAGCGCGTCGTAGGCCTTCTGGAACCCGCGGCGACGGCGCGCGCGGGCGAGGAACGCCGCGTGGTCATGGACGACCGGTCGGTGTTCGAGTTCAGCCACGTTGGATCTCCTTGGCGCGCTGGCGCGCGATCGCGAGGTCGTGTCCTGGGGTGGTGCGGGTCTTCTTGAGGAACGCGCGGACGATGACGATGCGGTGGTCTTGGACGAAGCAGTCGAGCGCGCGGCCGGTAGATGATCGGCCCCGAGGCCTCAACTCGAACAGCCCTTGGCCCAGGGCACGGGAGTGCGGCATGCCGATGGCGGGACCGTGGTTCGCCAGGAGTTCGACGATCCGCGCGTAGTCGGCGACGACCTCGACGGGCCAGCCTTGGATGGTGGCGAGCACGCGTGGGGTGGTAGTACTCGATGGCGAACGCCACGGACCTAGGTTAGCATGAGTGCTAACTCCGGTGTCGGTGCGCGGCGCTCGTTGACCGCGGGTCTGACCGCAGAGCGAGCATCACGCGACGACACGAACCAGTGCGAAGTCGTGCCGATGGCCAGTGGAGAGACCGTTGGCAACGCACCGACCGACCCGCCCGAGTGCGGGGCGCGAGGATCCCGCCGAGGCCCGGGAGGCGAACGCTACCGTCCCACCCGCTCCCGCGTCAGCCGCCCGTCCACCAGCCTCCAGATCCCCAGCGGATTCCCGTCCTGCAGCTCGGGCGGCAGCGCGTCATCGGGGAAGTCCTGGTAGCAGACGGGGCGGACGAAGCGCTCGATCGCCGCGGTGCCGACCGAGGTGGATCGCGCGTCGGTCGTGGCGGGGAAGGGGCCGCCGTGCTGCATGGCGTGGCCGACCTCGACGCCGGTCGGGAAGCCGTTGAGGATGATGCGACCCGCGACGTTCTCCAGAACGCGCACGAGCTCGGCGTGCTCGGCGAGGTCGTCGGGCGTGGCGTGGAGGGTGGCGGTGAGCTGCCCGTCGAGGTCGCGCGCCAGCGCCAGGAGTGCCTCGGTGGATGACGCGGTGACGATGAGCGTCGCGGGCCCGAAGAGCTCCTCGGCGAGCGCGGGGGACGCGCGGAACGTGGCGTCGTCGGTCGTGAAGACGGCGGGCGCGCCCTCGCTCCGCGCCGCGTCGGCGGACGCCGAGGCGCGACCGACGAGGCGGACGCCCGCGGTCGCCTCGAAGCGACGCGCGCCCTCGGCGTAGCGCTCGCAGATGCCGCGGTAGAGCATCGTCGCGGGCGGCACCTCGGCCACGGCCGCCGCCGCGGCGGCGAGTAGCCGGTCGACGTCGGCGCCGGCGAGCGAGAACACGAGGCCGGGGTTGGTGCAGAACTGGCCGGCGCCCAACGTGGCGGAGGTGACGAGGCCGTGCGCGATGGCCTCGGCGCGCTCGCGGGCCGCTCCCGGGAGCACGAACACCGGGTTGACGCTCCCCATCTCGGCGTAGGCGGGGATGGGGTGGGGCCGGGTCGCGGCCACGTCGAACAGCGCGCGGCCGGCGCGGAGCGAGCCGGTGAAGCCGAAGGCGGCCGTGAGGCGGTGCGTCACCAGCGCGCGTCCGAGCTCGTGCGAGGTGCCCTGCAGGTGCGAGAAGACGCCGGCGGGCATGCCGGTGGTGGCGGCGGCCGTGGCGATCGCGCGGGCGACGAGCTCGCCGGTGCCGGGGTGGGCGGGGTGGCCCTTCACGACGACCGGGCAGCCGGCCGCGAGGGCGGAGGCGGTGTCGCCGCCGGCCGTGGAGAAGGCGTAGGGGAAGTTGCTGGCGCCGAACACGACGACGGGTCCGAGCGGGACGAGCGTGCGCCGGAGGTCGGGCTTCGGTTGGGGCTGGCGCTGCGGGTCGCCGCGGTCGATGCGCGCGCCGAGCCACGAGCCCTCGTCGAGGAGGTCGGCGAAGAGGCGCAGCTGCGCCGTCGTGCGCCCGCGCTCGCCGAGCAAGCGCGGCTCGGGGAGTGCGGTCTCTTGCCGCGTGCGCTCGATGAGCGGGTCGCCGAGCGCCTCGATCTCGCCGGCGATCCGCCGCAAGAACGCCGCCCGGTCGCGCCCCGATGTCCGACGGTACGTCGCGAAGGCGGTCGCGGCGGCAGCCAGTGCCTCGTCGACCTCGGTCACGCCGCCCTCGGCGAACGGCGGCCCCAGCACCTCGCCCGTGCGGGGATCGACCGCGTCGAAGGTGTCGGTCGCGGAGGCGGTCGGCGTGCCGGCGATCTGGTGGCGGCCGTGCAGGTTCATGGGTCCTCCTCGTGCGTGCGCGCGATGGTTGGGCGCACGGGGTCGAGGCCAGCGGACCTCGTCGCTCGGTCACGCAGCCTACCGGAGTGAGGGGAAGAGGGACCTGCCCCAGACCGTGCGGCACCACGCGCTCGACCCGAACACAGCCCCTGAACGCGGCCCACCATGTCCAGCACGCAAGGAGCGCCCCTCGGGAGAACGGGGGGCGCGGTTCTGGCGCCTGCGGTGACGCGAACCCATCGGTTGCGCAGATGCCCGCCCCCCGGCTCTATACTGACCTCACCGCACGAGGGTCCGGGCTGCGCCCTTCGCGCCGTTGGGAGCCGTCGTGGCTCGCCATCGTTGGCTCGTCCTGCTCGCGTCCGGCGTCGTCGCGCTCGGCGTCACGACCGGCGTGGGTCGCGGCTTCTGCGGGGGGACCGGCGGTCTCGATGGCGGCGCGGGTGCCGCGGTCGCGCTCGCGGGCGTGACGCTGGCGCTTGGCGCGGACACGTTCCTGACCTGCCCTGGTACCGAGCGACCGTTCTCCCCGACCGGCGTCGCCTTCGGCGCGGCCGGCGAGTTGTACGTGTCCGACGCGGTCAACGGGTCGGTGCTCCGCATTGAGCGCGACGACTGCGTCGCCATCGCCGAAGGCTGGTCGCGGCCCTACGGGGTGGCCGTCCTCGCCGACGGCCACGTGTGCGTCAGCCACTTCACCTCGGACGATCCCCTCACGCGCGAGACGGCCTTGAGCTGCTGGGACGGGGCCGGATGGACCCTGGCGGCCCGCGGCCTCGGCAGCGGCGTCGACGGCCTCGCTGCCACCCCGGAAGGCATCTGGCTGGCGGCATGGGAGGACACCCCCGTCGAGTCGCGGGACGGGTTCCTGCGGCTCGTGGCCGGGAACCGGGTGACGCGCGAGGTCCGGCTCGAGGACGGGGTGCCGCGGTTCCTGGCGGCGGGCCCGGACGGCGGCCTGGCGATCACGGTCGTCCGGGAGGACGCCTCGGGGATCACGGGTGGCGCCGTGCTCGTTCGCTCGCCGGATGGCCGGCTCGAACGCCTCGTGGAGGCGCTCGATGCGCCGGCCGGCGTCGCCTGGAGCGACCAAGGCATCTGGATCGCCGACGACGGCAGCGGCGAACTACTGCTGCTGATGACCCATGGAAGGAGGCTCGTCCATCCTCGCAACCTGCAGGGGGCGGCCGGCTTGGCCGTGAGCGCCGAGGGCGACATCTGCGTCGCGGAGCCGGGGCTCAGCCGCATCGTCTGCACACGTCCCGAGCGGATGCTCGGAAAGGAGACGCAGCATGAGGAATGACGTCGCGCGTGGCCTCGTCGCGGCGCTGCTGCTGGCGCTTCTGGCGACCTTCGTCGCCTGCGTGCGGCAGGTCCCGCCGCCCGTGTACCAGTTGATCGGCGGACCCAATGACCCCGTCGAGGAGGCCGTCCAGGATGCGGCGTTCGTGCCGCGGGCACAGGACTACAGCGAGGATCACCCCGACCTGCCCGGCGTGCCGCTGTCATACAACACCCTCGTTCTGGTGTTCGAGATGGGCACCACCGTGGCGGAGGCCGACGCCTTGCTGGACGCTATCGGTGCCGAGATCGTCGGCGGCATCGCCGGCGTCGAGGGCGAGGCCGAGGGTATCCTGTACCTGCGCGTGCCGACCGCGGGTCACCAGGCCATGATCGACCTGCTGGCGCGGCTGCGCGCCGATCCGCTGGTGAAGTACGCCGTGCAGGACGGGCTTCTGGCGACGACCCTGGAGCCTGGGCCCAACGGCGGCACCCCGGCCGGCTGGACCTGGCAGGCCACGCCCGCCGGCGGCAACTGGGGCATGGAGCGTATCCGCGCGCCCCAGCTGTGGAACCTCAATGGGGCCGTCGCCAAGAGCGGCCGCACCACCCCGACCGGCGTGCTCGACGTGGGCTTCGCCAACAGCCATGAGGACCTCGTCTACGACCAGAACCTGACCGTCGGCACCCAGGACGACCACGGCACCCACGTCGCCGGAACCGTCGCCGCCACCTTCGACAACGGCGTCGGCGTGGATGGCGTCAACCCGTTCGTGGAGCTGGTGGTGAACGCGCCCGCGTTCAGCGGCAGCGGCGCGGCCATGAACGTCCGCACCAGCTGGGGGCAGCAGATGAGCTCGGGCTTCTTCGGCCTGCTCGATGCCCGTGACGACGTGGTCGTGGTCAACGCAAGCCTGGGCTACAACTGGGGGCGTGCCGGCATCAACCAGAACACCAGCACCGCAGTGCAGGACCTGGTCGAGGATCAGGGCGCCATCTTCGCCCTGGCCGAGTTGATCTACGTGCTCCTCGGCGAGGACCTGCCCCTCTTCGTGGTCTCGGCCGGCAACGACTCGAACGACATCTCCGACGGCTCCGGCGGATTCGTGCTGATGGAGGCCCGCTGGGGTAGCCCCTTCGCCTACGCGGGCATCGAGCTGGACATGCCGAACATCATTGTCGTCGAGTCGGTCGCCAACGCCGGTGGGAGCGCGGGGGGCGCCACCCGCTCGGGCTTCTCCAACCTGGGCGGCGACATATCGGCCCCGGGGAGCAGCGTGCTGAGCACGTCGTGGAGCAGCGGCAACCCCACTGCCTTCTACGAGAGCATGTCGGGCACGTCGATGGCGGCCCCGCACGTCACTGGCCTCGTCAGCTACATGCTCGCCCTCGATCCGACCCTGCTCCACAGTGAGATCGTCGCCCTGCTGGACGCCAACAGCGTGGCCGTGGCGGGCGGCGCGAGCCCCCGCATCGACGCCTTCGCCACGGCGATGGACATCGACCGGATCCAGGGCGGCGATGCCGTGCTGCGGATGCTGCTCGACATCGATGACGGCACGCCCGATGGCAACCAGCGCATCCTGCTTCCGCCTACGCCGCCCATCAGCGACTTCACCGGCGAGGACGCGGACGGCGACGGTGGCATCGGCGACGGCGACATCGACATGTCCGACTTCCGTCGCTGGCGCGACTGGCTGCTGCAGGTCGAGAACCCGGGCGGCCTGATGCTCGACGGGTCGGCCGGGCACCCGAAGAAGGACGTCAACGGCAACGGCAGCGTCGAGTCGGCGGCCCAGGAGAACGTCTACCCGCGCGGCGACTTCAACGGCGACGGGCAGCTGTCGCGCTCCGCCACCCGCTTCGTGCCCGGTCGGGTCGACGCGACCGTCACCGACCTCGCCGTGCTGCAGGAGCTGTTCAGCGATCCGGACTACAGCGCGTCGCAGTTGCCCGGGCTCATCGATTCGGCCGATATCGAGATCTGGCCCGTCGCGTGCCTGGCGCGGCCAGACGTGGTCTCGGTCACTTCTTCGATCCGCGTCACGGGGACCAGCACGCCGATCGAAACGCGCAGCCACGCGGCGGACGACGGGCCCCGCCAGGTTTACACCGCGCCGGTGCATCCGAGCGGCTACACGGCCCGAATCGAGGCGAAGGACGCGGGCGGCGCCACCCTCTTCAGCGCCGAACAGGCATTCGCCGCGACCTTGGGAAGCGACGCCCTGTGGCGCGCCGACTGCGGCACCGTGCCCTCGTTCACCATCACCTCGGTCGAGTTCGATCCCGTCTCGCCCGCGACGCTGCCGTTCGCGCCGGAGGGGGCGCCCTGTCCCGCCGAGCGCACGGTGTTCGTGCGCGGCACGTACGAGAAGAACGTGAGCGATCCGGTGCTCATCTTCGCCCGGCCCTTCACGCTCGGGTCGCCGACGCTGAGCTACGGAGCTTCCCCGTCGGCGGAGTACGTCGGCCTTGTCGGTGAGTTCGAGCAGTGGTTCTGCCTGCGCGACGACGAGGCGTCGGAGCGGGCGGTGGATCAGGTCCGTCTGACCATCGAGCGCCCGGGCACCTTCGAGCTCCTGTTCGAGGAGTTCGTGGACGTCGACTACCTGTTCGTCCGGCCCGCGCGGTCGGTGTGCATCGACTTCGAGGACCCGCCGTTCGCGCTCGGCACCGAGTGGGGCACCGCGTACGGCGACAGCCCCGGCGACGTGGCCATCACCGACCAGGGCGTGTCGGTGACGCTGGAGGAGTTCACGCTGGGCACCTACACGGGCTTCAGCCTGGCCGAAGTCGACACGTACGGCGGCCTTCCCGGTCAGAGCATGTGGATCAGCAACATCAACCTGAAGTTCGACTTCTCCGGCCTCGCCTTCACGGTCGCCAAGGTCACCTTCGACTTCGCCGACCTCGGGGGCGCCGAGAACGTCGCCGCGAACGGCAGCGGCATCGTCGAGGGCGAGCTCGCCTCTGGCGGCGTCGGCGGTGTACCACTCACCATCGTCCGCAGCGCGCCTCTCGGCGACGGCACCCTCGTGGGCACCGTGCGCGACCTGACGATCGGCGGGCAGGAGTTTTTCCTGGACAACGTCTGCGCCTTCGAGACGCCCTAGCGAACCCTGGAATCAACGGGCCGCCGGCCGCGTACCGGCCGGTGGCCCGCCACCCGATCCGCTCACCTCGAGCGAGTTGGGGCGCGTCACCCCGCTGAGACCGCCGACCCCCCTCTTTCATCGACGATATCGATTACTATCTATGCCATGAGCCTGGACGCGCACCTCAAGGTGCTGGCCGATCCCGCCCGCCTGAAGATCCTCGCGTTCCTGCGCGAGCCGATCCAGACGTGCTGCAGCCGCGAGGACGGCGTCTGCGCCTGCGACCTGGAGACCTTCCTCGACCTCGCGCAGCCCACCGTCAGCCACCATCTCAAGCAGCTGGTGCTGGCGGGCTTCGTGCGCGCCGAGCGGCGCGGTCGCTGGACCTACTACGAGCTGGAGCCCGGCCGCTTCCGCGAAGTCGCCGCCGCGCTCCTTGCCTTCGCCGAGGTCGCGGACCGCGTGGTCGCCGCGCCCGCGGCGACGGGGAAGACCCGATGACGCGCCGCCTGTCGTTCCTCGACCGCTTCCTGACGCTGTGGATCTTCGCGGCGATGGCGGTCGGCGTCCTGCTCGGCCGCGCCGTGCCGGGACTGGGGGCGTGGCTGGACGGCCTGTCGGTCGGGGCCACCAACGTGCCGATCGCCGTCGGGCTCATCGTGATGATGTACCCGCCGCTCGCCAAGGTGCGCTACGGCCAGCTGCCGCGGGTGTTCCGCGACGTGCGGGTGCTCGGCCTGTCGCTGGTGCAGAACTGGCTCGTCGGCCCCGTGCTCATGTTCCTGCTGGCCGTCACCTTCCTGCGCGGCCACCCGGAGTACATGACCGGCCTCATCCTCATCGGCCTGGCCCGCTGCATCGCGATGGTGCTCGTGTGGAACCAGCTGGCCGAGGGCGACAACGACTACGCGGCCGGCCTAGTGGCGTTCAACAGCGTCTTCCAGATCCTCTTCTTCGGCATCTACGCCTGGCTGTTCCTCACGGTGCTGCCCCCGCTCTTCGGGCTGCAGGGGCAGCTGGTCGACGTGTCGATGGCCGAGATCGCGCGCGCGGTCCTCACCTACCTCGGGGTCCCCTTCGCCGCCGGCATCCTCACGCGGGTGGCGCTGATCCCGCGCCTGGGGCAGGCGTGGTTCGACCGCGAGTTCGTGCCGCGCGTCTCGCCGCTCACGCTGGTCGCGCTGCTGTTCACCATCGTGGTGATGTTCTCGCTCAAGGGCGACCTCCTCCTCGAGATCCCGCTCGACGTCGCCCGCATCGCGCTCCCGCTGCTGCTCTACTTCGTGGCCATGTTCCTCGTCAGCTTCGCGATGGGCCGCGCCATCGGCGCGGACTACGCCAAGACGACGACGCTGTCGTTCACGGCCGCCAGCAACAACTTCGAGCTGGCCCTCGCCGTCGCGATCAGCGTGTTCGGCCTGGGATCCGGGGTGGCGTTCGCCACCGTCATCGGGCCGCTGGTGGAGGTGCCGGTCCTGATCGGCCTGGTGAGCGTGGCCTTGTGGCTGCAGCGGCGCTGGTTCCCGCGGGCCGCCCGCGCGACCGCCGCGGTCGAGTCGGGGGCCGCGGAGGCGTGCGCCGACACCGAGCTCACCCTGGGCGCGAGGGCGTCGTGAACGCGCCCGTGCGCCGCCTGCGCCTCCTGGTGCTGTGCACCCACAACAGCGCCCGCAGCCAGATGGGCGAGGGCTGGCTCCGCCACCATGCGGCGCGGCTCGGCCTCGACGCCGAGGTGTGGTCGGCGGGGACGGAGGCGACCCGCGTCAAGCCGGACGCCATCGCGGCGATGGCGGAGGTCGGCATCGACCTCGCGGGTCACGCCTCCAAGACGCTGTGGGACCTGCCCGACCCCTGGGCGTTCGACGTCGTGCTCACGGTCTGCGACGACGCGAACGAGACCTGCCCCGTCTACCCGGCCGCGACCACGCGCCTGCACGTGTCGTTCCCCGACCCCAGCGGGAAGGACCGCGACGCCTGGCGGCGGGTGCGCGACGCCCTGGGCGACACGATGCGGCGGCTCGCGGAGACGCTCGCGCGCGGCGAGACGCCCACGAGCGAGGGGCTGGCGGCCGGCGCGACCCCAGATCGAGGTGCATCCGCGTGACACCCGAGCGTAAGCCCACCGTCCTGTTCCTGTGCACCGGCAATTCGGCCCGCAGCCAGATGGCCGAGGCGATCCTGCGCCGGCGCGCCGGCCAAGGTCTCCGGCCGCGACCGCGGCCAGCGCCATGCCGCTGGGGGTAGAGGGTGTCGGCCCCGCGTCAGCCTAGCGGCGATCGAGACAACGTCGTCGGCCCGGTATCGGCGGCCAGGCCCCGTCCGCCAGCGCGGGGCAGCGTCAGCGTGAAGCGAGCCCCGCCCTCCGCGCGGTTCTCGGCGGCGACCGTGCCACCGTGCAGTTCGGCGAGCGCCTTGGCGATCGCCAGCCCGAGCCCGCTACCGCCCTCCGCCCGCACCCGCCCGTTGTCCGACCGGTAGAAGCGATCGAAGGCCCGCGCGAGCGCGGCCTGGGACAAACCGGGGCCCGTGTCGACGACCTCGATCGTGGCCCGCTCGTCGGACGCCGCCAGGCCGAGGGTCACCTCGCCGCCATCCGGCGTGTGCCGAATCGCGTTGTTCACGAAGTTGCCGACGGCCTGCCGC
>Ga0272443_10003346_pt1 | contig 18964 bp, 5 predicted proteins | sample SSMAcet12_FD_193581 | JGI IMG/M metagenome (GOLD analysis project Ga0272443, IMG submission 193581) | Marine sediment archaeal communities from Little Sippewissett salt marsh, Falmouth, MA, United States - SSM-Acet-12 | ecosystem: Environmental > Aquatic > Marine > Wetlands > Sediment ... | reverse complement strand
GTTGCTATTATATTAATTCCTAAATGTGCCAAAATACATCCTGTCAATCTTTCCCAAATTAAAAACACAGTAGCATAAACTACACCACCTAAGAACACCATTGCCATTAATCTCCAATCATCATAATAATTTACATGGAATAAGGCAAATATTAAAGAACTTATAAAAATTCCACTTGCTGTTAAAATAGAAATATATTTTTCTTGATGAAGTATTTTTCCATATTCATCTCTTTTTTGATTTAAAACTTTTACTTTTGGTAATTTATCCCATATTTGATCTCCTCTCATAAACAAGGACATCAAAACACCTCTAAAGAACACTTCTTCACAAGGTGCTGCAAAAACTATTGCTAAAGCCATCTCATAATCTCTTATAGTCAAAGGAATTACTACAATAAGTTGTAACAAAATATTAAGTGGAAAAGCAACCATTAAAGTATAACCAGAATACATGTCAATTGGTTGCCATTCATCTTTTTTTGGTCTTAATCGAAAACCTAAAGATCGTATTGGATCAATAAAAAATAATCCTAACAAACCTAATGTTGCTTCTAATACAGTGAGTGTTCCAAATCTTGCTCCAACAGGATCAACATCATTTAGGTGTGGAATACCTATAAATAATTGAATAATTATTGCTATAACAACCATAGCATATCCTAAAGTTGAATGAACACTTTTCTTTGTATTTTGTTTCTTTCTTTTATTTAAGCTCAATTTAAACCAATTACCTTATTTTTTTCCTTGATCTTAATTAATAATTACCTTTCTGTGTATATAAATTTTATAGATTGAAATTGTATTCTGAAACTGATGTATCAATATCAAAAAGTATAGAATAATCATAATCTAAGTTAGATGTTGAAAATCTTACTTTTATAAAAGTGTATCCATCACCTAACTTATAGAAAAAAGTTTTAGCTGGATATAATTCATAATAATATGTGCAATTGTTTGTTATAGTTCTTTCTGGATATGAATATGTATAGGTATAAGGATAATTATAAATACTTGGTGTATATATCCATTCTTGTTCAGTAAAACTCCATATACTAAATCCTTCACCAATATAAGCAGTTGAATTAATTGTTCTATTAAGAGAAATCCCAATATTCAAAACTAAGAAACTAACTGAATTCCAATCAACATTATATCGTATGGTATATGTGTAATTCTTGTAGTATTCTCTGTCAGTAAGAATACTAACATCAATGGTTTGATTACTCCAAACTATATCATCTTCTCTAAATTCTGTTGTTGGATATATTGTTTCTGTCCAATATCCTGAAACATTCAAAAACAAATCAAAAGAATATTCATCTTCTTCATTAGAAACAAAAATACCTACTTTAACATCACAATAATCATAAGAACTTTTACTCAAATAATCTTGAGAAGTAAAATTAAAAGTATTAGTATAATTTCCTGTTATTGTATCTAAACTCATAGAATCCCATGAACTTGTTGAATAATCCCATATTCTTAGACAATTATTAAGATATAAATTTGAATCTATTGTTATGTTAGTTGAGAAATCAACATTTACTGTGAAATTAATTAGTTGTTCATAATCTCTTAAAAATCGAAATGTTGATTGATTATTCTTTGTAAAGATATTAGCTGGTATTGTTTCTGTTCCAGAACCACTGTTATATCGTTCAGAAACATAAAAAGAATCAATAACATCATCATATAAAACAACTTCATCTATTGTTCCAACAAAACAAGTTCCTCCTGTTCTTGCTCCAATATATAAACCAGAACCAGATATTATTGTATCAGTTAATGTTCCTGTTGAAGCACCATTATCTAATGATCCATCTATATATATATCTATTCCTGTGCCAGATGAATTTCCTGAGTAAGTTATTGCTACATGATGCCAAGCTCCATCATTTATAGCAGAACCACTATATCTTGATATCGTCATAGAATTATCATGCCTAAGATAAACAAACACAGTTCCAGAACCAGACATATAGACAGCCCAACCTCTTGTTGATATACCTCTTGCTACAATAAAATCTCCTGTGGTTATTGTTTCAACCCAAAATTCTACTGAAAAAGTATCATTCCTCTCCCAATTTCCAATATTACCACAATTTATATACTCATTAACTCCATCCAATTCAATACCATTCCCTAATTTAGCAGACTTCCAATCACCATCTTCTATATTATAAGCAGTTCCATCTCTTCCATTTCCTGATGAATCTGGAACATTTGTTCCACTATTTTGATTTAGATGATAATGAGCATACAAATGATTCATTGATTCTTCCTCTGTAAAGGTGCTACTCTGTAATGAAGCAACTTCAAATTCAGTTATATTGTAAGGTGGTAATCCAAACCACCAATATCCATTCACTACTATATTATAATTGAAATTAAAATTATTTTCTTCATTAGAACATCTAAATAATATCCTAATTGTTGTATTGCTTGTATTACTTCTATTTAAAAATTTATTGTTAAAATAATTAAAAGTATGTGTATAATTCCCTGTTATTTGTATAGAAGCAGAATAATCCCAACTATTAGTTGTAAAATCCCAAATACCATAACATGTGTCATTATAAAGATTAGAATCAATACTTAGATTAGTTTCAAAATTAATGCTTACAGAAAAATTAATAAGTTTGTTCCAAGAAGCATTTACATAAAAATCTGTATCGTTAATCTTATAATAATTGTAAGTATAATTAGAAAACAACGATTTATCATCAGTATATGAGCTTGAACTTTCTTCTTCAAAAACTATGCCCTCAATTGGCACTGTATAATCTACATTTACTTCTTGATCAGCAAAAATACTTAATGGAGATTGTGGATTAAATAAAAGAAAACCAAATAACATCAACACTATTGCTGTTAATATAAAAAAACCAGTGGTAAATTCTCCTTTATTTACAAATCGTTTGCTCCATGGATAATCATACTTATTATATTTTCTTTTTCTTATCGACAATTTTTACACCTAAGTATTATTAAACTATTTTATTATTTAAACCTATTATCAAAACTATTATTTGTTGTTTTCATATCTTTCTGTTTAGCAGTTAGTTCATCAGTTTCTCTAATATCTTTTCTAAATCTAACATAAAGTGCCATTATAGAAACAGAAATTATAAAAACTATGAGAAAAGCCCAAAAAATTATCATAAAGTTTGAAGCATCAAAAGGATCAGGAATTTCAGGAATTTGTTCACTATAAAACCCAAATTCTACAATCTTAAAATCTGTTGTTAGATTTACATCTTTATTCTCAATTTTTGTATCATTCAAATCATAAGCTGTAATAGAATATGATATGTTTGGAAACAACTTAAATTCTGTATAACCTTGTGCCTCAATAAACCTTTCTAAAGTTATAGTTCCACGTGTTATCTCAATTTTTATAGATTGTGTATTATATTCATTTTCTACAATCATAGTATATGCCCTAATAAATATGCTGTATTCCTTTAATCCTGATAATGTAACAACTTGGTCATATAGACTATTGTTAAAGAAGTCTAAAACTTGTAATCTAACATCATCTGATTTTATTGTATTAAATCCAAAATCTGATCTTGTGTTATTTATGTAAAATCTTACTTCCTCTGGCATAACAACACCATAGAAATTATATAAAGCAAGATAAACTTGATAATATGTGGTATTAATTGTATATAACCTATCATCAATAAGATTAACAGCTATTGTTCCAGATGAACCATCCTCATTATTTGTCCAATCTATTTCATAATTAGTTGATGCTAACTGATATTCTACAATCTCTTGTGGAAATAGTTTTCCTGTTTCTGTTAATGCTCCTAATTTTAACTCATAATCTGCTATTTCCTCTGCCTCATTCTTAATCTTTAAAGAATAAATATCAATTAAAATATCATATTCATAAATTCCTGATGTATTAACCATTTGGTTGAACAAAGTAGTATTAAAGAAATCTTTTACAGTCAAAGTAATTATCATGTTTTCTATTGTATTAAATCCAAAATCTGCACGATCTCCATCTATATAAAATTTGACTAATTGTTGTTGAATTGCCAATCCTGTGCCCGTATATATTGAGAAATAAACATCTTTAGGATATTCTGGAGTGGTTGTTGCTACTCCAAACGATTCAATATGAGAATTATCTGTTAGATTTACAATTCTTGAGTCATAGAAAGTTTGATTAGTAAAATATATAGTAATGTTATATTCAACATTAGGCAAGAATCTATATGTAAATCCAAATTGTTTAGGAATAACTTGAGTCATCCACACACCAGAACCAACCTGAGTTATATTTACTACAATATCTTCATAGGTAAATTGATTTAGGATAATTAAAGAGTATATTTCAACAAATATATTATATTCTGAATAAGCTGAAGCATCAATTGTTTCATTGGCAAGAGTGTTATTAAAGAAATCTCTTACTATTAAGTTAGCAGTTTCTGACCTAATAACATTAAATCCAAAATCTTTTCTTTCATCATTGATATAAAACCTAACTAAAGCAGGATTAACACCTAAACCATCATAAGTAAACATAGAAAAGTAAACAGTGTGATAAGTTGTGTTAATAGTTATTAAATAATTGTCTAAGAACTCAAAATCCATACTTCTTGGATAATCATCTTCATGGTTTGTATAATCTAAGGTATAATTTCCTGAATAAACTATAAATTCCTTTATTTCTTCAGAAAATATCTCACCACTCTTTGTTATTCCTGATCCATCTTTTGAAAGAGTGTAAGAAACTGATTCAATTGCTTCATTCTTTATTTTAAGTGAATATACATCCAAAACAACATCAATGAAATCCTCTTCATTAGTGCTTAAGGTTTTTACCAAAATCTCAAAAGAATCATAGATTTTCAAATAAATTATTGAATCCTCATCCACTGTTATATGATTCTCTGATAACCTATAATCAGTAATATCATCACCATTATAGGTAAAATTAATATAAGTTGTAAATCTGTTAAAATTAAGGTATTCATTATTAGAATCATAATAGGTGAAATAAACAGCTTGTTTCAAAGGTTTTTCATATACTTCAACATGTAAATCATAATAGGTTAAAGTTATGTTCTTTTCTACTTTTAAAATTCCATTATCGTAAATTTTTAGCAGATAAGTGTTTGGTTGTAAAAATATGGCATCCCATCCATCAGGATCAACATATAATGTTGTTTGTTCGATTGTTTCATTATAACCTTCAAGTTTAATGTCATATAATTTAAAACTTTTAGTATCAGAAAAGAAAGAATTAAACTTTATTTGATCAAAATCTATATCTTCATCTAAAACAACCTCAATCTCTTGTCTTGATTGAAACACATTTCCACTAAGCATATTTAATGTTTTAACTAATTCTCCACCACTATATAACTCAATATCAACATTTTCTAAATCAGTTTCACAATCTATTGTAAAAAAATCTCCAGATTGTCCAGAAACATTACTAAAAGGTTTTGAACTTAACTTAAGTGTTTCTGATTCATCTGATTGAATATAAGCATAACCAAGTGTAGTATTATGATAATATTTTGATATGTATGCCCTTAATCTTGGTCTAAAATTAATATTTTCATATTCTGAACTTGAAAACCTAAAATAAACATAAGGATCTGAAGTAAAATAAAATTTATAACAATCATATACTCCATATCCAACATAAATATTATAATATCCACTTATTGAACTACCAATTGGATGAGATTGATTTGTAAGAAAAGAAATAGAAGCAGGTTGATTATTCCAAGTAATTGTGTTTTCATCAAAATAACCACAATTATCAATCATAAGATTAAATGATGAAATAGATGATCCATAATACACCCAATTTCTTATTCTTGTTTCTGCTGTTAAATTATCTGTTAAATAATCACCCTGAACATTAAATCTTATAAAGGTTATTTCTATATCATCTCTAGTATCAGATCCAAAAGAATTATAATATGATACATACATAGTATTATCATTTCCATAATTACTGTCAGAATGATTTGATCTTACATAAGAATCATGAACAGCATACTGATCTATATAAATTTCATCATCTCCATCAGAAACTTCTAAATTCCATCGATCTCCAGTGAGATCATCACTATATCTTTCTAAAAGATCGATTTCTTCAACTTCTGCTGATAAATCCCATCTTGTTGTATATTCTGACTCAGAAATTGCCTTAAAATTTGGAATAGGATCAACCACATAGAAATAAACCCAATCTGTTGAATATTCATCATCTAATGTATCATTGAGAATTACACGATATCTCCATACATTATTTAGTGGAAAACTATTGATATTACTGAAATAAATAGCACCACGATAATTAACCTCTAAATCTAAAACCATCTCATATTCTGAATAATAGTTATAATAACCATCAAAATGAAAGATTATATACCTACTGCTGTTAATATAATTATAAGAATCATATCTTGTCCAATTATTTGTGTATATTGTTAAACTAATGCTTGAATTAATTAAATAAAAGGAAGTGGATGTAAAATTATAGATCGTCATGTTTATAGTTTGAGATATATTTGTTTCCCATCCATAAAGTATGTTTAAGTAATCTAATGGATGTTCTTCTGGTAATTGAGAAACTATATCAAATTGAATTCTTGCTGGAACTATTGTTCTATTATCAGTAAACATAAACCTTTCTAATTCCACTTCAGTATTATTTCCTATTGCTATAAATTCCACCTCAAACTCTTGGAAAAAATCAAGACTATTATCATTCATAAATTGTGTAATATTAAACAATATAGATTGATCAGACATTGAACTATTATATCCTGTGTATGTAGTTATCCAAGTATCATTAGCTTTAATCTTATAAACAACCTCAAACAAATTCTGTCTTCCATAGGAATTATAATAATCATGAAAAGTGTCATCTGTCACATTCCAACTCAATCCTGTCATATTTATGAAAAACATTCCATATTGTCTTGCAAAATCTGAAAGCAAATATTCATCAACTAAATTATCCATAGCAACCCAAGAATGTATGCTATAATCTGATTGTAAAACTATTACACCACTTGAGTTTAAACACTCAAAATATATGTAATAATACATATTATCAAACTCTAAAACACCATTAGTTATGTTAAAAATAAAACTAAAAGTAGAATTTGATAAAATAGTTGAGTTATATTCAAAACTATAAGAGAAATCATGCCAACTTCCATCTATGTTTAAGTCATAAGTGTTGTTAAAATTTGCGTGAGAATCAAATTGAGTAAGATTTTCTGTAAATCTATACCTAAATCCAACAGTGAAATTATATATTTGTAAATAATCCATAAATTCAAAGTTCATGCCCCAATATTCAATAAATTCATCATCAAAAAAGTCAAGAAAATCAAATTCTCTTTCTTTTTCAATAAAAGCATCAACATCACCAAAAGCAGTAGATAAAACCCAAGTATATACCAACTTAAACTTATCTATACTTAATTTAAAATCATCTGTTTCATTATAACCATAATAATTAAACTTTAAATCAAAAGTAGAATTAAAGTGTGAATTATTTAAAGCAAAATAATTATCATAAAATCCTTGTATATTTATTGAACTATTAATCAAATCCCATCTATTTTCATCATAATTCCACACTTCTAAGTTTATTGTTGTTGAATTATCTGTTTTATGAGAATAATATAACCCTAAATCAACAATATCCTCTGGAATTGAATAATTACCATACATCTGCATATTAAGAGAAATATTTAAGAAAGTATCAGTATAAGTTGATATAGTTCCATAAGTAATTGAATCAAGATAAGATGAATAACCTGATGTAGTTGTATGAGTTTCTACATAAAATTTATCAATTGAAGCTAAACTTCCATAGAAATCATAATCATCTGCTATTAGAGAATCATTAACATAAAGATCAAATAACTCTGAAGAACAATCAAAAATAACCTTAAATTTATACCATGTGTCTATTGAATAAGTAATCAAATTATTCCATGTCACAGGATCACCATCTAAAACCCTAATATATCCATTAGAATAGAAATAAAATCGTATAACATCATCTATTACAAAATGAGTTATTTTATCTGTTGCTGTTGTTTTAGCATAAAATTCTATTATTCCTGATGTTTGTCCAACAAAATCATCTCTAAATCTTATGTAATTTGTTGTAGATTGATCTGTTAAATTTAATATTTTCCTATGATAATTATATTCACCTATTATTGAAATAGAAACATCAGGATTTGTGCTAATTATATAACCATCATCTTCTAATTCTTCTATTGTTTCTTTTCCATAAGGATTTGTGTTATAACCTTCATCATATTCTGATTCCCAATCATATCCTAAAGCATCAACATAATTTGTTTGTCCTCCATAACTTCCACCATGTCCATAGTAAGAAATCCGATCTATATAATTTCTGTCATCATAAAATCTACCATCATCAACAATCAATACACCATCAAGATACCAATCAAAAGTTCCAAATCCAGAATCACCCTCACAATCAAAATCAATTTTTATGTGATACCATCTATTATTTGTGTAAGTTTCACCAGAATCTGACCATGTCCAACCATCATGATAATATCCAATACTTCCATCACTCCTAAAATAACACAAAGCACCATAGGTTGATTTAGATCCTGATGCTAAAGAGAACATATGATGTTGTCCTGTTTCTTCTACATAATACCAGAATTCTACAACACCTGTTGTTCTTTGAACTCCAAACTCATTAGTTGCTGTGAAATCATTAACTCCATTAGAAGTCATATTAATAACATCATAATGACCATCTAAATAATCTATAACATTTACTGAGTGAAATGGTTTTAAGTAAAAAACCCAATTATTTTCTGTTTCCATATCATTTAATACATCTACACCATAAGGATTTATATTATCATCCACATCATAACCAGAATCCCAACTATAACCAATAGCATCAATATAAAATGTAGAATTAACATAGTATTCAGTTTCATACCTCCAAGAATCAATAGTATCAAAAGAAAGATAAGAATCTATATCTTGAGCAACTAAAGTTCCATTCAAGGTTATATCATAAGTATCAGTGCTTGCCTCAAAATAAACTTTTAGATGTTTCCATTCATTAGCAGTATAGATATCTTTATTCCAAACACTTCCATTAGTATAATAAAGATAAGATTCATCAAATTTAATTGAAAAAACAACACTTTCATTCCTATAAAAATATAGTCTAAAATATTTATCAAAATCTCCATTTATCCACATTTCTATTGTTTCATCACTACTTACAGTGAAATTATTTCCATAGGATGAACCAAAAGGAATTTCATTATGAGATGGAAAAATATAGGAAGAATCCCAACTAAAATCAAAAGCATCATAATAGGTTGTATGATAATTCCCTTTTGTATTATCATTAGTAGAATAAATATATAATCTGTTTATATAAGTTTTTGGTGTAAGAGCATCAAGAATACCAGAATCTACTCCATCTATAATAAACCTAACCTGATCATTTCCTAAACCAGCATAACCAGAATCATCACAACAGAAATGCCAAGTGATATGATGCCATGTATCTACTTGTGGAATGCCAACATTTGGAACATCTTTTAAAGCACCATCATAATATTGAAATTTACCATCATTAATGTAAAACCAAGACATTCCAGATACATCTTGTCCTATATACAACAAAGACCGATAATTAATGTTATCTGTTTTGATCCAAAAATCTATTGTTCCATAATTTTGATTTCCATCAGGAAATTCATAATACATATGATTAGCAGAATCACTCCAATCTGTAATATTTACTACTCTATAATGAAAAGTTTCATCATCTGCTATGTTTATAGATGTAAAAGGTGAATATTGAACATTCCAATTCTCTTCTACATCTTCTAAAACTCCAAAAGGATTACAATTATCCCAATCAGAATAAGAAGAATCCCAATTCCAACCAACATCATCAATATAATGTTCTACTTTTCCAGCTCCACCATAATAACCAAACATATATCGTATGTAATCAACATCATATCCACCAGATTTAAAAGATAAATTATCACCTTTAAGAACACCATTAACATAAACATCATATATTTGAGCAGAGCCATCCCAATCAACCCTAATATGATACCAAGTGTCAGCAGATATTGAATTCATTAATTCTACATAATCTGTTCCATTATGATAATAAATTCCTCCATTATAACCTAAATAAACATCAAAAGTTTGTTCCCAACCTGATGCATAAGACAATAATCTACAATAATATCCAGATGTAGTATTAATTTGCCACCAAAACTCAAATCCTCCATCTTCTAAATCATCTCCACCATATCTTTGGTAGAAATGTGAGACAGCATAATAATCTGATTGATCTGTAAATTTTAAAACATTATTATGTCCATCATAATTGTCTAAAACTTGTAAATAATGATCATAATTTAAAGTTAAATATTGATCAAAATCTGTTATAGAAGATTGAAGAAGTGGTAATAAATCATAATTATTGGTGTTTAAACCTGTCCAATATCCTAAGCCACTATGACTTGTAGAATCCCAATTATAACCAATAGCATCAATATACAATGGATCACTCTCAAAAGAACTAAAATCTATTCTTGTTAAACTTGTAGCAGAATTACTCCAAGAACAATCTAACTCTTTCTCACCATTAACATATACTTCAACATCATTTCCATCAAACACTATTTTCCAATGAACCCATTGATTTATTCCTAAAGTAATTATAGAAACCATAGTTCCATTCTCATAATACCAATAATAATCAGTATTATTATGGAAAATCTGTGTATCATTATTAAATATAATTCGGTTTGTTAATCCTGTGCCAGTAAAATATGACCAAAACTCTAATGTATTATCTGATTGAGAAAATGTATCATATATAGATGTGCTTCTTCCATCATAATTTGTTTGTAAAGTAGAATAATCAACATACAAGTAATCTATATAATGATCCATATCGGTTGAACTTGCTCCACCTGTCCTATGAAAATGAACTCTTATCTGGTTTGAACCATCTATATAATCACCTGTTGATAAATCTACTGAACCAGAATACCAGCTTGTTCCTGTTTGTGTCCTAACTGTGTCATATCCTGTTGTCCAATCATAAATTTGCATCTGAAAGCTTATAGATTGAGTTGTTCTGTATTCATAATAAAGAGTATCAATTGAAGATGCTTCCTCTGGTATATTCCAAGTTATCGTGTAATCCATATCATAAGTTAAAGAAGCATAATAAATTTGAGCATAAAGTGCTTCTATATACCATATTGTAGTATCAGACATATATCTGGCTGTTTTTACTTTAACTTGTAAAGCATCTGCTTCTGAATCATCATAAAGATTGTTAATATTAATGTTCCAATCACCATCTCTCCAACCCCAATTCTGTCCACCAATAGATTGTTCAGATGACCAACCTGTTGTTCCTTCAAACCTATAAGCACAATTAATCCATTCATAATATTCAGGATCATTATTATTTTTTGTATAAGCCCAAACCTGAACTCCAGTGATGTAATTTCCTGATGGAATTGTGACATCTCCCATATCAACAATAAAATATTCTGGATATTCTCCTGAGATATCTGTGCCACTAAAACCACTTGTAGATGGTTGTCTAACTCCATCATCAATATTACTCCATATAGGAGTTGGACTCCAACCAGAAACAGTGTCATCACCATTTGGATCAGAATAAACTGAACTTTCACTTCCTTGAGATGAAGAACTGCCTATTGTAGCATAATCTCCATCGTTTTCATCTAAATCACCAGCAGAATCACCTGTATATGTTCCAGAAAAATCTCCAAACTGTGCTGGTGGTTCTAAATTTCCTGATGATCCAGATTCTGCTGTGTTATTTCCTTGAATTTTAGCAACATAATAATGACCATTCCATGAACCAACAATATCTACATCTTCCTCATAATCTGTATATCCAACACTATATCCAGCATCAATAATATCTTGTCTTGTTGATAAATCACGCCAATCATAAGTTCCATAATAATAACCAGAATCTGTTGTATAATCAAAATTCTCTAAAGCATAATATTCCGATAAAAGAGAATAATAATCATAAAGATCAAAATCTTCAACACCTTCATAATAGTTTGTATTAGAATAATAAAAATCTCTTATCTTAAGAACATAATTATGAAATTCATGATAACCTACAATAGAAACATTCATTCCATAGTGAAAAAGAAAGTTAAAATACTGATTTAAAAGTGGTTCAAGATCAAAACCATTAAAATTCCATCCTATTTCATAACCTAAACCAGAATGACTTGTATCATCCCAAGAATAACCAATAGCATCAAAATAAGAAACATAATCTGTATGTGTATCAGTTGAAATTAATCTTATATATTGTAATGATGAAAAATCATTTATCATTATTAGGTCATTTCCTTTTAAAGTTCCATTGATATAAACATCCACTAAATCACTTGTAAAATTAAATGAAATACCAATATGATACCAAACATCATTATCAAAATTTGTTAAATAAGTATAACTTCCATTATAGAAAGCTATTTGATTATTAATTGTTTTTATCTGGAATGCTGTATTAAATCCGTCATCTGCATAAAATATAATAGTGGTATATTTGCTTGAATCTGTTGTTGACATCCATAAATCAACAGAACCATTGTTTATATCATTAACTAAATCTATTGCATCACATCTTCCAGAATTACCACTTAAAGATGATGTATCATTAAACATTAGAACATTTTTATGACCTAAATATTCAGAAATTACTTCAATTTGAAGATCTCCATAAGTATAATCAACAAAATCAATATCTGTTCCTGTTTCACCAATTTCATCTCTAAAGTCATAAGTTCCATAATAAACACCCTCTTCCATTGTAATATCATCAAAACTATAAGTTCCATTGTAATTTCCTAATGTCCTCATTAAATATCCTTCAAAACTTTCTGTTCCATAATAAAATCCAGCTTTTCCATCCATATTCAAATCTTCAAATGCTTCTGAACCAATATAGTGATTCCAATGATAGTTATCACCCATATAATAGAGATTATCATAAGAAAAACCAAAAGCATCAAAATAATCAATAGTGTTCACTGTTTCAAGATGTATTCTATCAAATCCTGTGCCCTTTCCTTGCCACCAACCTATATCACTCAAAACCAATTGATTATCCAAAAATACATCATAAAAATCATTAGTATAACTAAATATAAACTTGATATGATGCCAATTGTTAGAAGTTATTGAACTTGCTCCAGTGTCATAATAATCAACTCCATCATAAACATTAATCCTGTCATTTATATTACACCAGACGGCATATGTTCCCTCATCATTTCTTAAATAAAGCCAAGTTGGTGTTCCTGATGTTGCTTCAGTCTTATATATCCAAAATTCAAAAGCAAAATCTGTTTGAGTTGATTCCATATAATGCCTATAATAAGCACGTGTTCCATCACCACCATCTTCTGTTTTCATTACTTTTCTATGGTTATCAATCTCATAAACTATTGATACATTATCATCAGCATCTAAAGAAACCCAATCAATAAAACTAATATCTGTGCCTGTATCACCAATATCATCATTATAGAAAGAGTATGTTGCTGGATAATGATAAGATTCATTTGTCCAACCAAAAGTTATGTAATCATCATCTATTAATCCTAAATCTGCTCCTTGATTCTCAACCACTGTTCCACTATGTAGAACAAAATTAGTAAATTTAGCAATTGTCTCATTATCATAATCTCTTAGAAAAGATTCAAAAGTTCCAGATGAAAAAGCAGATTCTGTATAGGATGAATTATAAGTTAAAATCCAATCATTCCAAAGTTCTTCAATGTATCTATTTGGAAACATCTGTCTCATATATAAAGGATTTGGAGTTTCAGAAACAGGATCACCTATTGTGCTATTAGTGTCTGAAGGCAAAAATCTTATAGCAGAATCCCAAGAATATCGTATATTATCAAAAGCACATGAACCATCACTATATGAAGCACCACTATAACCAGTGGAAACCCACCAATTATCAATAGATGGAACAGAAGAATAAAAATCAAATCCTGTGCCATTATCAAGACTAACATCATTAATCCACATATGCCAATCATCATTAACATCAAATTCTATTCTAACTTTTTCAAAATCATAATAAGGAAAAGAATCATAGATGGTGTTCCAAGAATTTCCATCATGATACTTAATTTCATGAGAAGTTCCAAATTGTATGTAAATTGCTATGTCTTCACCCATTCTAAGTTGCCAATGGTGCCATCTTGCATAAGCTTGATTACTTGTAGCAAACAATGTTTCAATCCATCCTTGTGAAACTTGTTTAGAAAAATTATTTTGTGCCCTACTAAATATTGAACCACTATACTGAACAGTGCTTGGTTCATAAAAAAACATACACTTTCTATACCAATCGTAAACATAAATTCTTGGATCAGGATATGGAGCAGGTGGTGTTCCTTGAGTATAATCAACTGAAACCCAAGATATATTCACTCCTGTTGTTTCATATGGTTCATCTTGAAAATCAAAAGTATAATACTCAAATTCATCCATATTCACCAAATATTCTATATAAGATGGATGAACACCATATTGATAAGCAAAATCAATATCTGATGAATAAAAAGTTCCAGAATCAAAAGAACCATTATTCATTGTATAATCATTATAATCTGGAAAATAAGAAAAATCATTATCAACATCATTAGTTAAAGAGTAATTATCACTTATAGGATAAGTAGAATCCATCTCATACTGAATCCATCCATTATAATAATTTCTTTCCACATTATCTGGATCATAAACATAACCTTCAAACAAATAGTTTGTATCTCTGTAAATTTGTTCATAATTTGTTATAGAATTATCAAGCATACTAATTGTTCCACCATAAAAATCAGATGATCTTAGAAATCTTCCACCTTTATTTTCTTTTTCCTCAACCTCAAACTCTGGTAATTGTGCTAAAGAATAAATTGTTGTCATAAAAAAAGTTAAAATAAAGAATAAACCAATTATTTTTCTCTTGTTTGTTCTACTTATCAATTAAAACCAACCCTTTTTGTCATATTTAATTACTGCCATTCTATCAAATAGGAAAATAAAAATAACAGCTATAAACAAAGAAATAAAAATGAAAATATATCCTAAAACTTCAATATTCTCTAAACCTAAATAATTATATAGCATAAAAGCATCACCATGTGATATTAAAGGTGAAACACCCCAAATAAATAATGAACCACATATAGAAACCACAGATGAAGCAAATAAAGTCAAATTAGTTTTTTTATAAGCTATAAACATACATATTGTTCCAAGAAAAAGCTCACCTATACAACCTGCTATTGCTATTTGGAAAATAGATGAATAATTTTTTATTACAATATTAACAGCAACAATAGTATCAAAAAAAGAATCACCTACTTCAAAAATTAACCCTCTAAATTCATTTCCATACATTAAAGCAACTAAAACATGAGAAAGTTCATGTATAAAAACAGAGAAAATTACATAAAAACCAAGAAAACTTCCTGAAAAAAATATCTTTTTTAAAATTATTGTAAGGTTGTGTCTAATCATGTTGATTTTCCTATGATATTTGATTCAAACTAACTAAACAATACTTAAATTACTGAGTGGTTTAATTGTCTTAAATCTTTTTTCAAAGGAAAAAAACACAAATCCAATACAGATTCCAATTATACCAGCATAAAGAAAAATATATGAAATACTTATAAGTGTGTCATATTTTAAGACTATAAGAACATTCCCCATTATAACATTATTATGTGAATTTGTTAAACTTATTCCTTTGCTCTTTCCTTTTGAAGAAAAACCAACATTATTAAAGAACAAATTATTTTCTCCACCTATATCCTCAATAGCTGAGTAAGTTCCATTTTCTCCAATAAGAGAATTTTCAGAAATTGTTGTTTCATTGCAATCTACAAAATATAGCCCAGTTTCTGGATTATGTAAGGTATTTGTTATTGTGTTTTGATGTATTGTATTATTTACTGAATTCCAAGCACATATTCCATCATAATGATTTGTTATATCATTTCTTGCTATATAATTGTTAAAACCATTAAAAAGCATAATAGCTTTTCCTTTTGATATATTATGATGATTTAAAAATGTATTGTCTAAAACCTCACAATCTAAACAATGAGAAATGTATATTCCATGGAAATTATAGGATAAATTATTATTTATTATTTTTCCATTAGAAACATCCATCAAGCATATTCCTGAACTATAAAAACCATCTATGTCATTTCTCATTGAGTTCTCAAACCTGCTGTTTTGTATTATGAAATAAACATCTGTATTTTCAATATTCATACAAGTTCTATTGAATTCTTTGGCATTTATATGAATATCATCTATAATATAAGGATTTTTTTCTGTCCCATCTCCAGTGCACCATTCATAATCTTTTTCCAACTGAACAAAATCTTCATTAGAATCTATTATTATTGGTTCCAAAACATTTATATAAGAAGTTTGTGGATTATATGAAGCTTTTGGAAGTATTTGTGTGGTTTCAGAACCAAATACTTGTGCTATTCCAGCAAAAGTAAGACTTAAAGATAAACTAAACCAAAATATTGTTATTAATTTTGATACTTTCATGTTTTTAATAAATGCATTTATTATTATCTAAAGATTATACCTACACACATTTAATTTTATCTCTAAGACACAAAATATAAAGAATAAATAAATAAAAAAAAATAGGATTTAATTTTTCAATTTCTTTAGCTTTTTCCACCTTTAGCTTTGAATATCTGAATCACTTGTTTTTTTCTTCCAAAATATACTTTGTAAACAATGTATAGTGCTATTATAATGATTGCTATTATCACTATTAGGATTAGCCAACCCCAGCCACCAAATATATCAAAAGTTGAAAGTTGAACACTAACATTATAATCACCAGTGAAACTTGTATCCCATACAAAATCTCCTGCTTTTAGATATGGATCATCTAATATAGCTTCAGTTAATTCAGCAGTGCTTGGAATAGTAGCATAAAAATCTACTTTCACTGTAAAATCATAATGTAAATATGGATTATCAGTGTGGACAGCTACTATTCTTTTTGGAGTAGTCTTGGAAATTGGTCCAGACACCACGTTTATTGTTCCTTGCCATAGAAACCAATCATCATATTGAATATGTCCATATCTAATATCATTATATTGAGAGTATTCATATACTTCTGGTTGTAAAACCATATTTAAGTTGAAAGTAAGTTCTTTGTCTTCTGCTGGGTTAGGATTATGAAAAGTAGCACCTGCTTGTGAACCACTTACAATTAATTGTTGATATGTTTGTCCTCTTGTTATTTGACCAGCTGTCCAACCTAAATTAAATGAATTTACTTTATCAACTACTGCTTGTGGTATTGAACCTAAGTCATCCTTAAAAATCTCTAATCTAACATTTCCTTCCTCTATACCTACAACATTGATAAAATCATCTGTGTATTCACCTACAATTCCATCTCTAACCATTTGAACATTTACTTGTTTAACTTCTGGAACATATTGTGGAACTGAGAAAGTTTCTCCATTTAGAGTAATACTGCCTTTGGTTGGAACAATATCTTTTATTCCTACTGAAACAGGGACAACTCCTTCATAAATATGTTCACGCATACTTCCAAGCTCTATTTCATTGTATTTAACATAGTAATAATATTTAGTTGGATAAGTTGATTGTTTTTCATAACAGAAAAAAGTAGATTTGTATGGAACTTCAAGATCAATGTTTGGATAAACATCTTTATATCCTACATAGGTATGTGCTGTAAGTTCAAATCCAAAAGTTGCTTCTGCTTTATATACAACTTCTTCTTCATTAGAACTTATAATTCCAACATTTTCAAAAGCAATTAAGTCTTCTCCACCAGTGTTCACCATAACTTTATTTTCCCAGTCATGAGGTGAGCTATCACCAAAATCTCCAGCTTGAACATAAAGCCAATCTGATTTCACTGTAGTTGTTTCTGGATCAAAATAAGCAAATACTACATTCCAAAAACTAAATGAAATTAAAAAAGATAACGAAAAAAAAAAATATATTTTTTAGTTGTTGTTTTCATCAGGTTTCTTACACCTCATTAATAGTTTATGCTCCTATTGCAGAATAAGCAGTGAATGCTCCTAAAGAATCATCATCACGTGGAACAACAAGTCTGCCACTATGAACATTATCTACATGAATATCATCAGCAGTATCCATATCAAAATAAACATCCTGAGCACCATTTTCAAACTCTAATGCTTCATAAAAGATCATATAGATAAAAGTTCCTGAATAGACTACATCAACAGGTGCACCACTCTCCATTGTGCAATTTACTTGAGTTGTTGCACCATCAGTTGTGCTTACTGTGGTATTAAAAGTAAATTTCAAAGCAAAAGCATCAGTAAGTTGTTCTAAGTCATCATCATATTTCTTCTCTAAATCGTCAGCAGGATTATAGGTTGGATATTGACCAGCCCAATTCTTTTCATCGTAATAATCTGCTTTTTCAGAATCAGTTAAATCATCAAATTCAGATTGTTCCATGTCCCAATTTGTTCCTACATGAAGTTGTGCAGCAGTTTCTGTTGCGTGTGGCACATCTATAACAGCTAAATATCCACCACTCATTGCTAAATCACCTACTGTGACACCAGCCATAGTATCTTCATCTAAAATATTGAAATTTACATCAGTGCTTTGATCATAAACATAAACCTTATAATCATAATTAGCACCACCATAAAGTAAAATCCAATCTTCAGCAAAAAGAACTTCTGAATCAGGATCAATCTCTAACCAAGCATATTCAACACCAGATAAGTCTATTTCTACATCTTCAGCATCCATACTTGACTTGTCTTCTT
>Ga0272443_10003343_pt1 | contig 18979 bp, 14 predicted proteins | sample SSMAcet12_FD_193581 | JGI IMG/M metagenome (GOLD analysis project Ga0272443, IMG submission 193581) | Marine sediment archaeal communities from Little Sippewissett salt marsh, Falmouth, MA, United States - SSM-Acet-12 | ecosystem: Environmental > Aquatic > Marine > Wetlands > Sediment ... | reverse complement strand
TACTGATGCGGGCATTAAGTCTGTTGCAGAGGAAAAAGCCAAACGTGCAGAACAAAGGATACAGGAGAAAAATCGTCTTGAAGTTGCAGCTAAAGCAGTAGAAGGAGCAGAAGCCGTTATCGCCGCAAAAGCGAATGAACAAGGGCATCTGTTTGGCTCGGTAACAGCTCACCATATTGCTGTTAATCTTCGGGAACAAGGATTTGAAGTTGCTGATGAAATAATTTTCTTGCCTGAACATATAAAAAATGTTGGTACACATGAAGTTAAACTTAAGTATGCCAAAGACTTAACTGTCACTGTCAATGTTGTTGTCGTACCTGAACAGGGAGCAATCGAGCAGGATGCGGCCGAACAGACCAAAGAAGAAACAGCTGAACAAACTGAAACTACTTAAGCCAGAAACTTCTTAAAAACAATTTGATCGAGTAGTTGTAATTTCTCGTTGCCTCAGAAGTAAAGCGGATTTGGTTTTTGCTTTATTAATTTCTATAATTAACGTAAAGGAATTCTCTGTGAACAGTTAAAGATTTGGTGGTCTTCTAACGTGAAAATTAAGCAAATTCAATTAAATTTAACAACATAATGTTAGATACTATTGATATTAAAAAGTAAAACTATTTTCATAACCAAACCGATAAATCAGCCCTATCATAATATAAAAGAACAAAATTTAGACTGAGACTCAAAAAATCCTTCTCTTTTTACCGACAAATTTATTTTCCTTATATTTTTTATTCTTGACATTCCTTAATAGCTATAGTTAAATTAGGTCAAAAAGGTAACTTGGTTCGGGGGTATGTCAAAAGGATTTGGTCAAAGAAAAGGATTGGATAAAATGAAGGATTTATTTACCACCGGCGAAGCTGCGGAAATATGCCGGGTCAGTCAGCAAACAATTATACGCTGTTTCGACGCCGGCAGACTGGAGGGATTTCGAGTTCCAGGTTCAAGGTTCCGACGAATTCCACGACAAAGTCTCGTAAAATTCATGAAAGAAAACAAAATCCCCCTGGATTCCATAGAATCAGGCAAAAGAAAAGTCCTTATAGTTGATGACGATGCAGAGATTGTTGAACTCCTCATGGATGTTCTGGATAAGGACGGCAGATTTGAATTAAAAACTGCTTCAAGTGGTTATGAGGCAGGAATGGCGACCGAACGTTTTCAGCCCGAATTAATACTGCTTGATTATATGCTGCCGGATGTTAACGGTAATATCGTCTGCCAGACAATAAAGAAAAACCCTCAATTTGAAAATATTAAAATTATTATAATAAGCGGCGTAGTAAAACAGGAAGAGATTGCTCAGTTGCTTAAATCAGGCGCCGAAGATTTTATAAGAAAACCGTTCGATATCAATGAGCTTATTAATAAGATCACTGCGGTTTTGCAGATGAAATAAAATATCGCTTGATTCTTTTTTACGATTTAGTTGCGGAAGAAAATGGGGGAAGGAGTTGATTAAAGCACCAATTTCAGGGATGAGGCAGGGTTAGTTAAATGCATGAAAAATTACCAAATGCAACATTCGCAGCCAGGCAGGTGGAACTTGCTGTTAACAACCTTGATTCTCTTTCGACACTTGATTGTGTCGCATCACAGTATCTTCCCAGGATTATACAAAGCCACTTTCAACCTTCAGTTCTAACAGATATTATCGAATCAGACCCGGCTCTTGCAGTACAATTTCTTTCTCTGATAAGCAGACGCGGGATAAGCATTCCGGACGGCAGATTTTCATTAGCGAATTTACTTGATAAACTTACTGTAAACGAATTGCGTAATACAATACTGTCAATCAAAGTTACGCCGACATCTGATCGAAACAACGGCGAGGGTGAATACAAAAATAAAAAAGGACTTTTTATTCACAGTCTCGCAGTGGCTTGCTGCGCCAAAGATATTGCGGAATTGGCAATACCTCAAATGGATTCACAACTGGCCTATTGTGCCGGTCTTCTGCATGACATTGGTAAACTCGCAATCGAAGAGACAATGCCAAAAAGTTTCACTCTCATTACCGAACAGGCGGAATCTTCAAAACAATGTTCTCGTGCTGTCGAACAGGAACATCTGAACATAGACCATACTGTAATCGGCAAGCGGCTTGCTCAAAAATGGCAGATGCCTAATCTGATTGTTCTTGCTATCTGGCTCCACCATAACCAGACTGTCACAATATGTAAGGACATGCCGGAAGCAAGAATTGCCGCAGTTGTACAGTTAGCGGATTCATTGGCACGCCAGTCTGATATCGGCCTTTCCGGCAGCTATGATATCCCGAAGCCGGCGCAACCGATAGCAGATATACTTAATATAAGTTCAGAGCAGCTACAGTTAATACATCACAACTTAAAAGCCGCCGTAGAAAGAAAAATCAAACTTCTTGGTTTGAACCTGCCTAAGCCTCAGACAGAATACAGCAAAGCTATTCAAACTGTAGCCGCTCAATTTGCAAATAGAGATGCAGAGCTTTCTGATGAAAACCGCCTGTTGCAAAGCGCTTCGAGTCACCTTGATTTCATAAAGGATTTTATACTCAATGTCAGCCCGAATAATTCTGCTATCAATATAGCGGAGAATCTGGCTACTCAATGGCAAAAATTTTATCAAACCGGAAAGGTCTGTTTATATCTGGCTCCTTCTGTCAGCTCACAAATTCTTGAAGTGGTGGTAGTAGAAAATCTCTCCCAAAGAGAGACTTTTTATGTCAACGCGCCTGTCGATACATCTGCCATACCTAAAGTCCTGATGAATCAATTCATGATTTTAAATGCGCACGAATACATTGACTGGCTTTTTGAACAGTTAAACATAGACTTTGATATCAACCGAACGAAATTGGTTCCTCTGCTTTCAGGTTCGAAAACAATTGGTATAATCGCTTTCGAATTGAATTATCCGTCTGATTTGAAATTATTCGAAGAAAAGTTCAAAATCTCTGCTTCTATAGCAGGCTCAATTATTGGCATGGCTTTAGAGCAGCGGAAAGAGCAGCATTTTGCCGAGCACTTTGCAGAATTATTCTCTGTTACTCCTGAAGCTGTACAGACACTACCCGAAGAAACTCAATCTATCCCGGAATCTAAGGAGATTTCGTCGGTAGATTCTTTGGATGCATTAGCGGAAATGGCTGCGGGGGCGGCACATGAATTGAATAATCCACTTGCAGTAATATCCGGCAGAGCACAACTTCTGGCTGAAGATGAGGGTGATAAAGAGAAGAAACAGATATTAGAGCAGATTAAGAAAAATGCCAACGAGGCATCGGAGATTATCGAGGATTTAATGAGCTTCGCCGAACCTCCACAGCCCAAACCAACGCCGACGAGAATTCCCCAGATGATCGAAGAGGCGATACAATTGGCTGGTCGAAAAACAGATATTGAAAAAATCGACATACAAGTTGAAGTCGATGATGACACCGAAACTGTTCTGATAGACTCGGCACAAATCGTTTCAGCAATCGCTAATATCATCTCAAATGCCGTCGAATCCTATAAAACGGATATCGAGCCTATTAAAATTTCAGCAGAAAACGAAGAGACAGCCGATTCGGTAAAACTAACAATAACAGATAGCGGCTGTGGTATGGATGCTGTTACTTTGAAAAAAGCAATTCAGCCGTTTTTCTCTGCAAAAGAAGCAGGCCGCAAACGCGGAATGGGACTGGCTTATGCCGCCCGGCTAATACAAATCAACAAAGGTTCGCTGAGTATTACAAGTCACCCGGATGAGGGGACAACTGTAAATATTTATTTGCCAAGCAAATAAGTTACAAGCCTTTTTCATTCACGAACAAATTTCCTGGTTTTTTTCAGGGCGGACAAACTGAAAACAGCAGGATAAAGCTCTTCATAATACCAAAGCCTTGCAAAATATAAACCTATCGGCAAAGGCAACAGAGACTTACCTTTATCGGTATTAGTAATAAGCCAAGCGACTCCACGGGAAATCACTTCTTTAATGGTTTTTTCAGTTGTACTTTGTTCTATAAAAGATTTTGTTTTTCGCATTATCAATAATACTTCAGCCAGTGCATCTACAGACAATGCCGTCTCTTCGATAGAGGATTGAACATCTTTGTCACCACCCCATCCACCATCCTGATTCTGCGCAGCAATAAGCCATTCGATTGCTTTTTTATATATTCCTCTCAAACGTTCCTGATGAGCCACAGGCATTTTGGAAAGATATGACAAGACGCGTGCCGTACCGTAGACGGGATTTTCCTGCTTCGATGTAAATTCGTTTCCAAACCATAAAGGAATCCATGAACCATTTTTTCTTTGAATGGACTCAAGGTAATTCAGGCAGTTATCTATCGCTTTATGAGTGTGATTTTGTAAAGCCGGTGGCAGTGAATCGATCCATAAAAACATAGCAGCCAATGCGTGAGCTGTTATATCCGGAGCGCTCCTGTCAAAAGCTAAATTAGACCATCCCCTGCAGAAAGTCGGTATTCCACCATCTTTGTTCTGTAAATTCAGGAGCCACTGAATTCCCATCGTGACGGCGTTTAGCACCTGTTCATTCGTAATCCCAAGATTATACAGGGAAATCAATACCCCGCTCGTATCATCACCATCGGGAACCGCTCCCGGCATGTCCGTCCATGCCCAACCGCCCGGCGCTGCATGTGTATACGGATGAATCCTGCGATGTTGGGAACTTAAAAGCCAGTCAAGCAATTGTTTTCGCTCCTTTTCGGATAACAGATTTTTAATTCCATCTCCAACGGCCAGAGCATTTAAGGATAATGTTGTCACCCACGTTGCAAGATTTGTGTCGATTGGCCAACTGCCGTCTTCGCGTATAGAATCGATTAAAAAATCGATTCCCTTATTTACAACCTCATGATTTTTGTTTCCACTGCCGGCGAGACTTAATACGACAAAGGAAGTCAGTGGTGTAGCTTCGAGGAAGCCGCCGTTGTCCGGCTGCAAACCTGTAAGAATTTTCAGGCACCTGTTTCGTGTTATGCCTCTTAGGAATCTTGTCAAAGGATTTCGAGGTTTAAGATGATGATATTTGACCTGTCCAATCGCTATTAATGCGGGAAGTGCATAGCTGACAACCGGCAAACGCAGCCATTTATAAAACCAGTGTGGGAAAACAGCTAATTCGAAAGGCAGTGACTTTATAAGCCGCCATGGGTTTTCACCGAGACGGTCTGCCAGGGCGCACATTGTCAAGATAGGAACGGAAAAAGTTTTGTCTTTGCCGTATTTTTCATCAAGAGCTTTAGATAAAATTTCCGCATCAAGGCTCCCTGCTCGTTGAATTAACCAGCCTTCGGTTTTCCTGATAACATTTGCATATCGAGCTTCGGTTTTTACAATTCCAAGCGAACTATAGCAAAGTAAAGTAGTGCTGAGGTTACTGGGACTTTTTATCGTATCGCCCCATCCGCCATTTTCATTTTGATTTTCACTAAGCCAGCTAAGACCTTTTTCTATTAACTCCTGATATTTATTCCCATCTACCATATGCAGCGCAAAAACCGCTGTAGCTGTGGACAAGGCGCTCGATGAAAGCCGTCCTTCCCAATATCCATGCGATACTCTCGATGCTAATAAATTATTCTCAAGAGTTTCAATTGTATTCAAAAGAGATGGAATATCTACTTCCATAATTATTCGCTCAGGTGGCCAAGAGACAAAAGGCCGTAATATGTATATTCACAATCTAAATCCGCATCGAACCAGTTGCCCGTAAATCCGCCATCGGAACTCCAAAGTTCGTCGAGATAATCCAGACATTTTTCTTTTATATTATCGAATGAAACATTGTTCAGGGAAAGCGCATGCAGAGCGGTAGCGGTTGAAAGTAAATCAGGAATATTATTTTGTTCATTAGTTTGAATTGCGGCAAATCCTCCCCTCGGATGCGAACTTGACAATAACCAATCCAGAGAATTTTGCGATGGCTTTTGTCCGAGATACTTCAGCAAAACAACAGCTGCTGCGGTAGCCGGAGTAGTGCCTGCTGTTAAAATCTTTTCATTTGCATAGCTTCCATCTTCTTGGCGTGAAGACTGGATACAATTTATAACTGCTTCTTCATTGTCTAAAATCTCTTCAATGTCCTGAAAAACTCCAAGAGCAAGAAAGCACCCATATACATTGCCGCATTCGGAATCAGCCGCAGTGTTAAAGCCGCCATCTTCGGACTTGAATTTGTTTAATTGCTGAAAAATTCTTTCTTTCAGGCTGGCAATCAAATCCGTCCCTGCAAATTCAATAAGATTAACGTGACATCTCACGAGACTTGCCAAATGAACTAAATCCAATTTCTCGACATCAAAGCTTCTGAGATATTCGAATATCTGCTTATGTGGTATGTCTGCTTTCAACGCCAATAAAATTTCAACGCCGAAAACGGTATAATAAAGGTCGCTTTGTTTGTTTCTTCCTTTAAAGCCGCCATCGGGATTTATTTTTTCGTAAGCAAATCGGATAACTGTTTCAGTTGAGTCACCCAGAAGATTTTTCGCTTTGCCCGCGGCCCGGAGCATTCCTTTTCTGATGGTCATCGCAGCAACCCATATTTTCAAAATCGTTGAATATTTTACTCATCACACGTCGAAGCAGGCTTTTAAGATTAACATTTTTAACTGGAATAAGCGAACCTATAGCGCGGGATTTATATGATTCCTCCAACTTCAGCGCAATTTTTTCTATCTCGAGTTCCTTAAAATTTTTCAGCATTTTTTCAAGGCCGGATTCAGTTTCTATAGAATTTTCCCACACAGATTTTAAGAAATCCTTATCCTGAGAAGTTGCTAACTGATAGGCAAGAGCTAATAAAATTGAAGGTCGATGGCATAATTGAATTTTTTCAATAGCGGCCGAGATTAAATCATCCAAATCATCCTTGATCTGATATGCTATTCCCAATGATTGACTATAATTTTTAAGTACGCCGTTAAGTTCCATATCATAATCGGCGATTATCGCCCCGATTTTCAAAGCCACCTCGAAAGCCGGAGCCGTCTTCATACTGAAAATATCCAGAACTTCATCAACGCTAAGCGACCGGCGATTATGTAACCAGGATAATTCCTTACCCTGGCCTAAACACAAATCACGATGTCCCTCAACCGCCGCCTGGATAAGTTTTGTTTTCTGCTTATCGGGAACACTGGTTTCATTAAGTAAGCGATACCCCTCGCCTAAAAGAAAGTCACCGATATTCAACGCAATTGGAATCCCGTATTCGGCATGAAGAGTTTTTTGATTATACCGGAGCATGTCACCATCTTCGATATCGTCATGAATAAGCGAGGCTTTATGAAAACATTCCACCGCAACCGCAACTCTCCGAAGGTCATCCTTAGATATTTTTTCTTTATCTATCGTAAGAGCTTCATATGTACAGACAGACAGAAAAGGCCGCCATCGTTTGCCTGCTTTTTCCAGCCATTGGACGGCTAATTCCTGTGTCTGGTCGCCACCGGTGACCTCAAGTAATTCCGAAAGCGATCCAATTGTGAACCAGTTGTTAACCTGTTGTTGTAATTTATCCAGGTTAAGTCTTTGACTCTGGTCTTTATTGGTCTGATATATTGCTTCCAAAACCCAATCGACGTCCACGCTGGTATTTGCACAGCCGTCCTGGAGCAGCGGTATGGCAATTCCCGGTACCGCACCGGCTTCCATATAAGGAAAAACCTCTTCCAATACAGACAAACAGCTCACTCCAACTACCGCCTCGATTTTCCCCGTCTCAATTAAAGACATCACTACCGGCGAACCCTCAGCAATTAAAACTGCATAACCAAGCTCCTCGGCCTGTCGCTTAAGTTCATCAATAACGCATCGGCCGCAATGTTCACAAAGCAATCCAAGCTCGTCGAAGCTCGCCGGGCATTGGCCGTGACTTCGCAAACATTTCGCCAGTAACAACAAACGCTTCTCATACGGAATCCCGGCTACCGTGTCACGCCATACTTCGTTATTGATTAGAACAGAAATAAAATTAGAGTATTTCCCATCAAATCCTGAAATTTCCAGAATCGCATCGGTATGTGACTTTAATTCTTCGATTGACAAAGGACCTACCGGCTGCTTTTTATTTACATATTCCCGGATAATTTGTAAAAGCTCATCACGCTGCTGCCTGCTTTGAGGAATATTATCCTGGGGAGGCCTGAATGGTTTTACCGAAGTTGCTATATCATCAGACATACGCTTTTTCCTCCTCAATAGGTATCTGTCCGGCGTGAGAAATCTTTTTATCCAGCTTTCTAAATGTTTTTCGCCAGGTCATAACCTCAGTTTTGCCCAGAGCCTGCAAAGTAGTACGTCTTAACCAGGACACACCGCCGGCACGCTGGTTATCCCAGAACAAGCGCGGCACTGCCTTGAAATTAAATTCATAACACGTCCTGTAAAGCTCAAGATGCTCGGCTCTCATTTTATCAAGGACAAATCTTTTTCCCGACTGTATTTCATCTATTAAAACCGGCTCATAAAATATAGGAAAAATCACTGCCCCTCTGTTGCCCAAATCTTTGATTAATTCGAGAGTATCGATAACATCGGAGGGTGTTTCTCCGGGCAATCCCAGTATCACGCTGAATACAGGGAAAAAGCCGTTGCGAAACATTTTATCCGCGGCTTCCCTAACCATCTGCGACCATTCCTCCACAGGAAACGGTGCTATTTTACCCGGGCTGTGCTTTGCTACAAGATGTCCGTTTGCGCTTTCTATACCCATGTTCAGCCAGAGATAATCCGTTTTCTTTTCCCATGACAATAATTTGCGAATTTCCCGAAGCTGCTCATCTGTTAATTGCAGCACGGATGTTATATTACCATGGTCAAGCTGCATAAAGGACAGGCCCTGAATTTGTTTCATCTTTGTAAGCAGGTCATGGAGTTTATTGAAATTCGGTTTCGTATTTTCCGAGCCGTACCTGAAAAAATCCTCGCTTCCACTGACTATAGAATTTACTCCATCTGCTACATTTCTTTCTAAATCCGCCAATATCGTATCTATGGGGAGATGTCTCATTTTCTTTTTTGCCATTGTACAGAATCTGCAGCCCCGTCCGCAACCCCGTGACAATTCGATTACGCCTAAAGCAGATGCTCCTGTAATGGGCTGCAACCGGTCTATACCTATGTCAGATTCGACTACATAATCTTCTGTGCTCCGCCCTTCCAGCAAGTCGTTAAATCGTTCCGGGCCGGATGCTTCGAAATAACCATCGAACAATAAATCTATATCAACATCAGGACTTTGGTCGCTGTAAAATTTCCATTGCCAGGCTCCCGCCCCGCCGACAACAATCTTGAAGCCGTACTTTTTCTTGTAAGTGGAAAGCTGCTCGAGCATTTGGCGGGTCCAGTATTTAGTATAAAGTTCTCCCTTCCAGAAGTTGGTTGTGGTAGTATTGCTCATAGCCATTCCAAGCGGGTCACTCGAGCTGAAACCTACCACTTTTACCCATGGTCCCAACAGTTCCGGCAGCTTCTCCGGCGTAGTACATACAACATCGTCTTTGCCAAGAGAAGTATATTTTAAAAGTGATGATTCTAATCTTCGCAGCCCAAGCGGAGCGACCGGAGCACGTCCGTAATCATCTGTTTTCAAGGCGCGTGACAAAAAATGCCGCATGAAAAACTCAGGGACCTGTGTTGTCTGCATTGTGGCGAATATTCCCTCGAATAAAACTTTGAATCTGCCGCTTAGGGTTCTATCGGCGACTAATATTACTGCGGGCTTTGGATGTTTTTTATTCACGTAGTTCACTTTCATTTATTACCGGTGACATCCTTGCGGGTTTTTTTTAATATCCCCTGAATTTCAGAAGGCGATAAAGATTTCAGGACATCATCCGGGATATCAAGTTTCTCTTTGAAATTTTCCAGAGACGAAGGAGGATTATCATTTTCTTTCCTGCTGGAAAATCTTTCTCCGGGGGCGCTTCGTTTGCGAATTGCATCGTAGATATTTCCCTGTATAGCATTCGAGAGTTTGGAAGATGCTTTGTCCTCTGCGTTTTCTTCAGATACTTCATCGCCGTTGATAGGCGAGTCACTGTATTTTGGAAAAATAATCGCACTGTGAGGACATATTCTCGCACAGGCCGGGCAGTTTGTTTTGCAATGCGCAGGATTCTGAACTTCCACTTTATTCTCGCCGGACAAACCATAGACACCGAATAGGCAGAAGTTCATACATTGCTTACAGTTTTTGCACCTGTCGTAGTCAATCACGGGAAACCACGGCACCCAATCTCCTTCTTTTTCAAATACGGGTTTTTCAGTTGCATTTTTTTGTGTTTGGTCAGAAACAAGACCTGTGATAATCTCCTCTGGCGGCTGGATTCTCATATTAAAGAATGTCACGTTCTGCATAGGTAATTGTGTTTTCCCTGCATTAAATAACCACTTTATCGTTCGCGGGAAACAGGCTATTATTTGAATTTTTCCAGCTTCAGCCCATTTCTGTAGAACCGGGTCATGATTAGCGCATAATGAACACAAATCCGAGACTGCCTCAAACTCAAGCCCTGAGCTAATCATTGCATCAAGCACGGCTTCCCTGGTCCTATTGGGGATAAGGTCGTAATAGCTGCAGTTACAGTAAATAGTTAATGTATTTTTGCCCTTCTCTGTCATATTTATTATCACAACACCAATATTGTGTCACAAAGAGGTTTTTTTGTGTAATTTCTTATAACTCCAGTTAATACTTAAAAATAGATGATAATGTTCGGAACCATTATTTGCAATCCATAAAATCTGTTAGTAAATCCCGTTTTTGTATATAATTATGAGCATTCCTATCCGCTGATATCCATATAATCATCCCTGTAAGCTTTACCTGAAAAGATAGTCTGAGAAATCCAAATAACATCAGTATATAATCCGGTGGAAATTTGCCGGGAGATTAAGTATATTTGAATCGTGTTTCTAATGTTAGGAAGATAAACAAATGTCAAAAATAGCCGTGGATGTCGTTCTGTTGCCATCAGAAGAGGTCATGGATATAACCATTGCGGCAAACGAAGAATTATTAAAACAGTATCCTGACAAAATCATTTTGAATAAGGAAAATTGCCTGCCGCACATTTCTCTGGCTATGGGTTGTATAAGTCAATCCCATATTTCTGATGCAGGGGAAATTCTAACATCCATCGCGGAAAAATACTCACCGGAAACATTGAAAATTATCGGATTCAGCACCTCGACAAATTCCATCGGTGAAAAAGTAACTGTTGCCATAATAGAAAAAACCGGAGCTCTTCAATCGCTTCATGAAGAAGTAATGGAAAAACTGGCACAATATTTTGACTATGATATTACTGAAAATATGCTGCTATCGGAAAAAGTGGATGAATCAACTTTACTTTGGATAAAAAATTTTCCTGAAAAGTCGAGTTTTAAGAAGTATTATCCTCATATTACACTTGGTTATGGTCTATTGGAAAAATTCCCCTTTTCGGGTAATTGCGAAGTTTCAACACTCGCTATGTGCCACCTGGGGAATCACTGCACATGCAGAAAAGTAATCGCCTTAATGGAATTAATAAACCCAAAATAGCTACTTTCTTTCCTGAAAAAAATTTCCTTGCAATTTAAAAATGATGTGTATATTATAATATCCGAATAATAAATTGCATAATATGATCAAATTACAATCATTCTGAGTTATTCTCGAATTAGATAACTCTCCCATAGTGCTTAGAATTACTTCGAGCTGTGTAAACTTCGAAGTAGTGGATTTAATCCGTTTTTGCTCTCTGAATTTATAACACAGGAGGAGATAAGCATGAAAATCAATCAAGACTTCGGAATGGCCATCCAGACGATTCATTTCCTAAAAGAACAAAACAAAAACGATTACATTCAAGCGGGAGAAATTGCTAAATCCCTGAAATTTTCCGTTGGATATTTACAGAAAGTTATCCAAATGCTAAGCAGGCATGGCATACTCGATTGTAAACGCGGAAGAATAGGAGGAGTACGATTAAGAGCCAAAGTCATATCGCTACTTGACCTTTGGCAGGCAACATGCGGCAAACTTGATTTCGAAGATCCGCCTATAGCAGTTATGAAAAAGCCCATAAAGGCGTTCGCTGATTCGATGAGCAAAGTGATAATATACAAAGAAAAGCAGTAACAATCATTAGCTGTAAACTATAAAACTTTAGTTTGGCCTCAGTTTGTCCTGCGTTCCCGACAGACAAATCAAATGCATACAGGCTGGAAAGAACAAGTCCGAAAACCGATAATAAGGTTATCTTCAGGTCAAATTCTATCTATCAAATCGAGCGGCCCTCAACGAGAGCAAGACTAATAACGGGCGGTTTATAGGGCTACTGTAAACAGGCCTTTTTTATTACCTTTTTACTCTTAAAGCCTCATTTCCATTAAACCGAATTAAATATTAAGCATATTAGGAATTATAGTTTGTGTTAGAAAAAGTGAGGTACTGTGCTGGATAAGAATAGACATAAGAGAATAAGGCTGCTTCTAAAAAAGCTTAACAAAGAACGCAAAGTTCAGGCAGAAAAAATTGACATACTCTGCAAAGACCTGATTGGAGCACAGAGGAGCTTTATTAAAAGATTGAAGATAATCGATTTTAAGGCCCATTTCTACGAATCGATCATAGGTAAGACCGATCTGGATAATCTTTTGTGTACCTCTGTTGAGATGATAAGAGAAGAAATTCCTAAAGCGAACATTATTTTTTTCCTGCGCCAGGCGGAAACATGGGAGCCGCATTTTTTTGAAAGCGAGCAGGCAGTTCCGCTCGAAAAACAGTTCTTTGAAAAAAGTTTCACTCCTGAGCTTATGGATAATATATGTGCATCGAATGAAATTTGCAGGATTGATGATATGTTCGCAATGGGATTACACGGCAATCCCAAAGATTTCGGAAAAATCTCAGCGCTGGCAGTTCCTATGAATTCCCCTGATACATCGTTAGGCTTCATCTTTATTTATCGCTCAAAAGAAAACAAGATAAGCAACTATGAAATAAGCAACATATCTGCTATAGCCTGCGGGCTTTTCAGGGCGATATCTTCCTGCCAGGCTTTGCTGCATTCTTCGAAATGATTTATCAATTTCAATACGGCAATTCAGGGATATTCCCGGCTTTAAGGTAAAAAACAGACCTTAAAATAAGATAAAATGAAGATTTTATTTTGGTTGCAAAGTCCTCTATTTTTTATTAAACTTACTCTCTGTCGTAATCGAAAGCCGATTACCACGGGCAGGTAGCTCAGTTGGTAGAGCAACGGACTGAAAATCCGTGTGTCGGCGGTTCAAATCCGCCCCTGCCCATTTCCAACTAAAGCCTTGTAAAGTAAGCACCTGCAAGGCTTTTTCTTTTTAGTATTCTCTTTGAATCAACCTTTCTTACCCTGAGTTTGTCAATTTATAGAAGGTATTGATTTGTTGACAGGAAAATATGTTATAATTATTATCACTTTGACGGACTTGAAAACATCCCGGCGGACTTCTAAGATACTACAAGAGTACTGCATGAGATATGAAATGAACAAGTTTACATTACAGGTTAATACTGCTAATATCAGCAGTAAAGAAGAGGTTTTTGTTTACTATGACTCTTTGTTCGCCTTGTAGATGGAGCATTTAATAGTTAGATTTTCAGTAGTATGATGAAGATGAGAAACAAGTTACATATAATCATAATTCTTGCCTTAAACCTAACGGAATTAGTTCTTCCTTGTATGGGCTCTACCGGTATTTCTTTTTATGGTTTTGAGCAGCCTCTTGATAATGAATGGGAAATGGCAGGAGAGGCACAGATAATAACTGATAATCCACGGGGTGGTGAGTATTGCCTTAAACTTGGTACCATGGGAAAAGCAATATTGCCTGTTTCAGAAAATAATGTGTATGGTAAGGTCAGTTTCTGGGTAAAAGATAGTAAGGTTCAGTTTCCTGCTAATGATTCGGCAAGCATAGGGCCGGTTTTTGGATTACAGAATAAAGATGGAAATATGCTGCTTTTTGGTATTTTAAGGCGAGATTATCTTGATGGAACCAAGTATGGATACCTCCTTACAGCAGAAAACAACTTTTATGGTTGCCGATATTCTCCTGACCTTAACAGAACAGCCAAATGGCAAAAGTGGACAATAGAAGTAACCGGGCCGGGAGTTATTAATATTTATATAAATGATAAGCTGAAGACTATTAATAACAGTGTGAAACACTATTTTTCCGGGGGATTCACTGAGATTTATTTCAGAGGTGATGCGATTGGACCGGAAGAATTTTGTTTTGATGATGTTACTGTTGAAATATCCGGAGAGGGTCAGACTGATGAATATGAATTTCCAGAGCCGCGGGTAGTAACTAACACTCTCAAGGATCCCAATTTTTTTCCAATAGCCGTCTGGGCACAGGCACTTGACTACATAGACTATTTCAAGGCTTTGGGTGTAAATATTTTCATTGGTGAAGGTGCAAAAGAAACTACCCAGACAGAATTCCTTGATGCTTTACATTCTAAGGGCCTCTATGGAATTATTCTTCCCGGTAAAAGTCAGGATGCAGTTGATCATGAGATAATTTCCCAGTTTAAAAATCATCCTGCTTTGCTGGCATGGAGACACAGAGATGAACCTGATATTTTATCAACAGTTAAGCAGGGATTGAAAAGCCCTCCCCGGCAAATAAAAGAGATTTATGAACAAATAGGTACTTATGATAAGGAACATTCAGTTTATTTGAATTTTAATCCCGGAGTTGGCGGTGACCCAACAAGAAGACATGCGCAAGCTGTAGATTATTATGAATATTGTGAAGGAGCGGATATAATCTCTTATGATATCTATCCAATTTCAAGTTATCCAAACGGCGAAAAACTATTATACACCATAGCTGACGGCATAGACAGGTTAAAGGACTTGAGTGACAATAAAAAACCTATATGGATATGGCTTGAAGCGCGCAAAGGTGATTTAAATAATGGTAACCGTTATCCAACACCCCGGGAAATGAGAGCAGAAGCGTGGATGTCAATTATACATGGAGCAGATGGTATCGGCTGGTTTGCCCAATTATTTGAGCCCTTTCGCTGGCACGACATTTCACCCGAACTTGAAAAAGAAATGACAAATATTGCTCATACGCTTCAGGTTCTTGCACCAGCGATAAAATCTTCAGAAAGAGATGATGTTGGTCTAAGAAAATTATCTCAGGGCAGGATTGATATTACCTCAAGGATTTATGGTAATAAATTATATTTCTTTGCGATTAATATGATGGATAAAGAAATTGATGTCGAATTTATTTTGCCATCACAATATTCCGGCTCAGGATTTAAGGTTATTAATGAGAACCGGACAGTTCAGATATCTAAAGGAATCTTTAAGGAAAATTTTGCCCCTTATGAAGTGCATCTTTATGAGCAGATTAATGCTGACTGAAGTGAGATAACAAAAGTCTCGACCTATAATCCTGATTATCAAGCTGATTTTTTAAAAATACAAAAGTAAATGTGACAATTTTTTTTCTGGCCTCAGGTCTCAAACTCAATTCTGAATTATCTTAATAATAGTATCTGCTATCATTATTCAGTCCACGTCGGACAGTATACACACCTGAAAATGCCCGTGCGATCGGTCTTATAGCTTCTTCGATCTTTAAAGACATCCAGCCTAAGATAGTAGGTGGTACGTAAATTATATCATTCTCTTGCAGTAAAACATTTTGAGTTGTGTCGCCGTGTGCCATCATACGGTCAAAATTCAACTCAAAAATTGCAGGAGGTATATCTTCATTTTCTGAGGGTCGTATTACCTGAATACGTTCAATCCAGGCCATCGGATTAGGCTCAGCGAGGCTAATAGCGTTCAAAGCAGTATCGCGACCAGTATAAATTCTTGGCCCAGGCATATTAACCTGCCCTAATACGTAGAAGAATTTACTTTGAGGAAGAGAAATTTGAACATCAACCGGATCGTCGTTGGTCAATTTATAATATTCTATAACTTCCAATCGGATTTCTTCGGCAAGCTGTTTCGGAGTTTTTCCTGCTGCTTCAAGCTCTCCAACACCTTCTAAGCTTATCTTCCCATCGGGACGGATTTTTTGTCTTTGATCGTGAATTGCCTGTACCTCTGAGCAGAGTATGTGAATTTCGTCGGGAGGTTGCAAGATATACGTACTCAAGGTTGTGTTGACTTTATGCGGCATCATAAATGCACGTATATCGTCCGGATTGGATGAGAAGCAACCCGTCAGACAAACGCTGAGTAGTGACAAAAATATTATTATCCTCATATTCATTATAATTCTCCCTGTTTAATATAATTGTTGGGCAATTAACTGTATAAGTATCGGCAAGAAAGCCTGGTCCTTTAAGTGAGAGAAGGAAATATTTTACAAAAAACCTTAAATATTAAAGACTTAAATACTGTTTTTTAACAAATGCTGTTTTATTTGATACAAACCTGATTTCGATACGCTCGAATATGGCGACAGCAATTTTCTGTTTACGCAAGAATCCAGATAGCATTAAGTCGTTGTAAATACGATAGTTATATAAGAAATGCCTCGAAATAGATTTGTTTGAGTTAATTCTTACTATTGTTATAAGACAGTAAATGCTTTTTTTATAAATGGTTAAAGTGCAATGAGTTACTATCCGATATTCGTAATGAAAATTTGGTATTGATAAAACATTACCAGAGAAAAAAACGTATTTTAAAATTGTAATTCGTTGATGGATCCAGGGAGGGGTACTTCCGATATTTTTAATATTTAGGCTCTATAAAGTTAAAATAAAAACAGCCTTGATATCATGAGAGGTACGTCTGAGGTATTAACTTTTAAAACTATATTTTTCATTTATAAATATGTTGAAGTTGAAACAAAAATCCCGAGGTAAAAAACAATATTATGTTGCTTGGTTTCTATCTTTATCGTGTTTAATAGCTGGGGGTATTTTATATCGTTATTTTGTTAACTTTATAGCAACCACAACCATAAATTTGCCGTTACCTTTGAGTGTATTTCCTTTTGAAATTGAAGATTGGAAAGGCGAGGATTCAGAAATACCTACAACCATTCGTGAATATATGGAGAAGAATTTTGCTGATGATTATATAAGTCGAAGATATATAAACTCTGAAATCCAGGCGTGGGCGGATATTTACTTAGTTTATTGTGCATCCCGGCCTGGTTCCATTTTGGGTCATCGACCCAGAGTATGTTATCCGGGTAATGGATGGGTTCATGACAGCACGGATAAATCAGATTTCTTAACGGAACAGGGAAGAAAAGTAAACTGCCTTATACACCGATTTCATAAACCGGCTCCATCATATTCAGAAATTGTAGTTCTGAATTTTTATATTGTTAATGGGAAAATATCTACTGATGAAAAAGAATTTAGCGGTTTTTCCGGTCGGTTTTTTAATCTTACGAAAAATCCGGCACGTTATGTGACACAGATTCAAATTAGTTCAATAACAGAGAATAACATAAGAAAAGCTGCCATAGATATGACAGAATCGATGCTTAAGTTAATGCCTGATGAAAAAGGCGGTATCAGTGCAGTTAAAAATATGGATTTGTGAATAACCTGTAGTGTTAGATATTTAGCAGGCAACAATTAGGATTAAGTAGCATAAGGCTATATCTTGAAAGATGTTACATCAAATAAGTGATGCAACCGAAGGGGACGGAGTGCGCCCGAAGCAATTTTTCCCACAAACATTTTTTATTAGATTGTCCGATTTGGTTTCCTGATATGGAGCAAAGAATTTGGCAGCAGATTCAGAAAAAAACAGTTTTTTTAATACCGAACACCTTAAGGCAGATTTGAAAGGTCGATCTATTCGAGGTGGAGCAGTAACTCTTTGTGCTCAGGGGATTCAACTTTTTCTTAATATGGGTTCGACTATCGTATTGGCCCGCTTGCTTACCCCCGAGGATTTTGGTTTGATTGCAATGGTAACAGCGGTAACAGGCTTTGTCACGATGTTTAAGGATATGGGTCTTTCAATGGCGACCGTGCAAAGGGATGAGATTAATCATGCGCAAATCAGCACTCTTTTCTGGATTAATGTTTTATTTAGTATTTGCATAATGGCATTCACCATGTTACTAGCGCCGTTTATTGCATGGTTTTATAATGAGCCGCGCTTGGTGTTAATAACATTAACTTTGTCAGGCGCTTTTATTTTTAGTGGTTTAACTGTCCAGCATCAGGCTTTATTAAGAAGGCAAATGCGTTTTGGCAGTTTGGCTTTGATCCAGATTTTTTCTTTATTTGTTAGTATTATTTCAGCAATTATTTTTGCCTGGTATGGAATGGGTTACTGGGCTTTAGTCATTATGTACTTAGTCTCAGCGGTAGTTAACGCCGTATGTGTCTGGTTTGTTTGTAGTTGGTATCCTGGTTTGCCTGTTCGTGGCTCGGGTGTACGAGAAATGCTAAAATTTGGTTGGAACTTGACCGGCTTCAATCTAATAAACTATTTTGCGAGAAACGCAGATAACTTGCTAATAGGTAAATATTGTGGGGCTGTATCTTTAGGGCTATACTCAAAAGCATATAGCTTTTTACTGCTCCCTCTGAGGCAGATTAATAGCCCTGTTTCCGCTGTAGCCATCCCGGCTTTGAGTCGCTTGCAGAATGAACCCGAAAAATTTAAGTCTTATTATCGCAAGGGCCTTACACTCGTAACAATGTTTTCGATGCCTATTGTTGTTTTCTTGTTCGTAGTCGCTGACAGAGCAATCTTGCTCGTTTTGGGAGAGCAATGGACTGGAGCGGTAACAATATTTAGGGTTTTAGGCATAGCAGCTTTTGTAGGTACAACGGCCGGTTCTGGTTCTGGATGGATTTATATAGCTTTGGGCAACACCCGGAGACAATTTATAGTTTCCATTGTGACAACCAGTACGCTTGTGATAGGCTTCATTATTGGCTTATACTGGGGCCCAATAGGTGTGGCAGCCGTATTTAGTAT
>Ga0272443_10003342_pt1 | contig 18981 bp, 15 predicted proteins | sample SSMAcet12_FD_193581 | JGI IMG/M metagenome (GOLD analysis project Ga0272443, IMG submission 193581) | Marine sediment archaeal communities from Little Sippewissett salt marsh, Falmouth, MA, United States - SSM-Acet-12 | ecosystem: Environmental > Aquatic > Marine > Wetlands > Sediment ... | reverse complement strand
TTGATGATATTATGTATGTACACTGGATATATGTACGCTCAATTGATCACGACAATTATGCATATGATATCTCAGGTAAATTTGAGAGAATTCTTAAAAAGATTTTTGAATAATGGAATGGATAGATTTTAGTTTTTGGTTTCTTATCGCACTTACGTCACTTTGCCTCTTGAGGGTTATACTGGGTCCCACAGTAGCCGACAGGGTCGTGGCTATCGACATTATGGGAATAATTGTCGTAGGTATATGTGTAATACTGGCTATCAGAACGGGAAAATCATTCCTGATAGATATAGGTATTGCCTGGATTATTCTCAGTTTTATAGGAACTATTACAATGGCAAAATACCTGGAAAGGAGGAAATTAAATGAATGAATTAATTAGCAATATACTAATAGGCATCGGCCTGTCATTCAGTTTTTTCGGATGCCTGGGACTTATCCGACTGCCGGATATATATAACAGGCTGCAATCAGCTACCAAATGTGTTACCCTGGGGGCATGCTGTATACTGTTAAGCCTGGTTATCAGATATGGGTTTAACGATATCGGAATCAAGGGGCTGATAGCTATTCCGGTTCTCTTTTTTACGTCCACCTCGGGAGCCCATTCACTTCTTAAAGGCTCTCACATTTCAGGATTCAAAATGTGGGGAAAGAGCGTGGCCGACCATTATGCCGAGGATGTTAGTGATAGTGAAGATGTAAACACGGAAAAAAAATAATAGGAGATGAGATATCCAAAATTGCGAGAGCTAAGAGAGGCAGTTATTTCTTTATTCACGCCAGCCTATACTACATCCTTCCCGTCAAAGGAACATATTCCTGAAGAGAAATTCCGGGGTAAACCGGAAGTTAATGAAGATAAATGTGTTGGATGTATGTCATGCGCCAATGTTTGTCCTCCCTGTGCCATTTCAGTTTCAGATGATCGAGAAACAGGGATACGTACAATAGTAAGGGATTACGGTAAGTGTATTTTTTGTGGCCAGTGTGAGGCTTTCTGTATTACCGGGGAGGGAGTGAAGCTATCAAATATGATATATGATATGGCTGCCTTTGATCGTGGCAGCAGTGTGGAAACCCAAACACGAGAACTACTACTATGCAGTAATTGCGGCGATGTGATTACAACTAAAGAGCATGTTCATTTCCTTTTTAAGAAACTGGGCACCAGAGGATATTCCTCCACAATGGCTCTTAATGTGTTTAATGAGACCTTTATCCCGGATCCGGAATCAGTAGAGGTAGGTATACAGGATGAACTGAAAAGGAAAGATTTATTTAATATAATGTGTCCTAACTGCCAGAGGAGCTTGCAGGTTAAAATGCTACAATAAGTGAAGAAAGAACTTACCGGTATTCTTTGCCGCAAAGAGGATGAGGTGCTTTTTGTTGGAGTTGGTAATGTACTGAGGAGAGATGACGGTGCAGGAGTGTATATTGTGTCAAATATTGAGACAAAAGGAAGATTTTCCAGGCTGATTGTAGAAGCCAGCATTGAGAATTATATAAGCAAGATAAACTCCCTCGATCCGGATATACTGATTATTGTTGATTGTATTGATTTTAACCGTAAGCCCGGCCATACAGGCCTGGTCCCAATATCACGGATAAAGGAGTTCAATATATCAAGTCATAATATTTCACTCCGCAGGGTGGCCGATCATTTGAAGATGGAAGTGCATGTTATGGGTGTACAACCATCAGATCTGAGAGTAGGAGAGAATCTCACTCCTGTGGTTAAGGAATCATCTGATCAGATAATTAATATGCTCAACGATTTAATTAGTTCATTAACCGAATAAATATCGATCAATTAATATGAGAACCTTCAGCATAGAAATAGAAGGCCTGGTTCAGGGTGTGGGATTCAGACCCTTTATATATAAGCTGGCTTCTTCTATGAATCTTGAAGGTACAGTCGAGAACTTAAATACCGGTGTTCGGGTAATGATAAGTACCCGCAACGGATCAAAGGATAAATTCATTGAAAGAATATGGTCAGAAGCTCCAGGTCAGTCTCAGGTAGAATCCGTGGTCGTCAATGAAGTTGGGTATACTGCATATAAGGGTTTTTCGATCAACAAGAGTAATACCCTTTCCCAAAAAGTAACCCGCATAAGCCCGGATATAGCTGTTTGTGAGGATTGCCTTAACGATATGCAAACTCAGGGGCACAGGATTAAATATCCACTTATAAATTGCACCAAGTGTGGCCCGCGTTTCTCAATAATAACCGGGATACCCTATGACAGGCCAATGACAACCATGGCAGGGTTTGAGATGTGTGAAAAATGCCATGATGAATATGATGATGTTAATGACAGGCGTTTTCATGCCCAGCCTGTTGCATGCAATATATGCGGGCCCCGGTATTCCATGACCATCGATAATTTCAAAGTGAGGGAGATAAATGATATAATTCATCTGGCTGCCAAAATAATAGATGAAGGAGGAACTATTGCGGTTAAAGGAATGGGTGGCTATCATATGCTTTGCGATGCCTCGAATGCAGAGGCTGTTATTTCTCTCCGTAAGGCAAAAGGCCGAGATGCTAAACCATTCGCTGTTATGTGCCGCGATATAGAATCGCTGGAAAAGATAGCCATACCCGGGACCGAAGAATTAGAAGCCTTGCAATCGTGGCAGCGACCGGTGGTAATTGTAAAGGATGGAAATATTCTTCCGTCTTCGGTCTCAGGGGGACTGGATACAGTTGGCATAATCATGCCCTATATGCCTTTCCACTACCTGCTGTTTCGTGAGCTTAAAAGCAGTGTGATAATATTCACCAGTGCAAATCTTTCCGATGAACCAGTAATAACGGATGATGAAGAGGCCTTTAATAAACTAAATGAAAGGGTTGACGCCATTGTTAACTATAATCGTGCTATAGCTAACAGGTCTGACGATTCTGTAGGACGGTTAATAGCAGGAAAGTTTAGATTAACAAGGCGCTCACGAGGATTTACCCCCACACCGGTAAGCGTGGATTTCATTGCCGAGGGTATTTTCGGTGCGGGAGCTGAATTAACAAATTGCTTTGCTGTAGGGAAGGGAAAGGATATTATTCTGAGCCAGCATATAGGTGATCTGAAGAATGCGGCAAGTCTTGAATTTTACAGGCAATCCTATAAGCGCTTCGCAGAGATCTTCCGGTTTATTCCCGAACTGGTAGCCCGGGATATGCATCCTGACTACCATTCATCTGTATTTGCTGAAAGAATGGCTGAAGAGAAAGGGATTACTTTAACAGTTGTTCAGCATCATCATGCTCACATAGCTTGCTGCATGGCTGAAAACAGGTTAAAAAGGAAAGTAATAGGTGTGGTGCTGGATGGTGTTGGATTGGGAGATGACGGCAGGATATGGGGAGGAGAATTCATGATTGCCGATATGCATTACTACAGGCGGATACTACACTTTGACTATGTGCCGGTGGCCGGAGGTAATGCCGTCTCATATGAACCATGGAGGTCAGGTCTCTCCTATGCCATTCATTATCTCGGGCAGGAAGAAATAACAGGGAAATTAGCCCTGGCTAAACAAACCGGAATACAAAAATCTCTGCTTTACACCGACCTGCTTGAGAAGAAAATAAATACGGCCATATATTCCAGTGCCGGCAGGCTATTTGATGCAGTTGCTGCAATTACAGGATTATGCCTGAAAGCAAAATACCATGCTGAAGCACCAATGCGGCTCGAATCGGTTATAGATCATCGTATTGACGATCACTATAACTATTGTCTGAATGGGGAGGTGATTTCTTTTGGCAGGGCAATACAGGAAATTGTTTCCGATGTAGAAAAGGGAATAAGTATTGGTGAAATATCAGCTAAATTCCATAACTGTGTTTCCAGGGCTGTGATTGATGGGATAAGTTATACCCGCGATATTTCAGGGATAAACGACGTTGTAATATCCGGGGGAACTTTCCAGAACAGGTATATTACAGAGAGAATAATAAATCAACTGGATGAAGATGGATTTAATGTTTATTATAATAAGAATGTGCCGGCTAATGATGGCGGACTTGCCCTGGGGCAGGTGGCCGTTGCAGCAGCCAGGAGGAATGCCGGCCTGATCTGAGTGAAACTATGCATGAACTTACCATAGCTCGTAATATTATTGAGATCGTCACTTCTGAAGCTGAGAAGTCAGGACGCAGACCAATCAGGGAAGTAAATCTGGAAATAGGATTGCTTGCCGGTATTGAGTTTGAATCTCTGAATTTTGCCCTTGAGGCCCTTAAGAAGGGAACGATAATGGACAAAGCCAGTTTCGTTATAGAGAAACCATGTGGTGCCGGGAAATGTAATAATTGCGGGTATGAGTTCACAATTGAAAGTTTTCTGGGTTCATGCGGCAGCTGTGGCTCACAGGACCTTGATATTATAAGGGGAAGGGAGTTAAGAGTAAAATCAATAACAATATAAAATAATAAATATGTGCGATACTTGTGGATGCGGCGATATGAAAAAAGTTGATCATCACCATCATGAAGAACATGATCATGAACACTCTCATGACCATGATCATCATCATCATCATCAAGATACAGCGGAAAAGGACCAGGTTACCGTTGAGCGGGACATACTGGAAATTAATAACAGGATAGCTGAACACAATAGAGGATTCTTTCAGGCAAGGGATATTTTTTCAGTCAATATCATGAGTTCGCCCGGTTCAGGCAAGACCACCCTTCTGGAGAGGACACTTACTGACCTTAAGAGTAAGGCGAGTTTTTATGTTATAGAAGGGGATCAACAAACCAGTATGGATGCAGACAGGATAAGGGGAGTAAACATTCCTGTTCTACAGGTTAATACAGGTAGAGGTTGCCATCTCGATGCCAACATGGTTATGTGGGCAATTAAAGAATTTGATCCATCACCAGGTTCCATAGTATTAATTGAGAACGTGGGTAACCTGATATGTCCGTCACTGTTTGATCTTGGAGAGAAGTCCAGGGTTGTGCTTATGAGTACCACGGAGGGAGAAGATAAACCACTCAAGTATCCTGACATGTTCAGGAATGCCGATCTTTGCTTGATAAATAAAACAGACCTTCTCCAACATGTATATTATAAAATTGACAAAGCCATTGAGAACGGACTGAAGGTTAACGGCAGACTGCAGTTTATCGAAATATCGGCTCTCACAGGAGAGGGAATGGAAGATTGGTATAATTGGATTTTAGCAAATGCGGGGTAGCTGCTCGCCACTTATCATATCCACGATCCTGGTTGATCCAACAAGGGTTTTGATTTTTACCCCTGGCTCACCATTACTTACCCTGCCAATAATTGCAGCCTCACGGCCAAGAGGATGGCTCTTGATAGCCTTGAGAACACTATCAGCATGCTTATCCGGAAGAAATACAAGTAGTTTACCTTCATTTGCCAGGTAAAGAGGATCCATACCCATAATCTCACAGGCTCCTTTTACCTGTTCCTTAAAGGGCAGGCTGGCCTCATCGATAATTATTTCTTTGGCTGATGTATGGCTAATCTCGTTCAGGGCGCTGGCGATTCCTCCCCTTGTAGGATCACGAAGTACATGTATATCATCAGTTGCCGAGAAAATTAATTCAGCTATCTCGTTCATTGGTGCGCAATCGCTGGTAACAGGGGATTCAAAACTCAGACCTTCACGGGTAGATAGGATGGAGATACCATGGTCTGCTATAGTACCTGTAATTATTATCTTATCACCTGCCATGCAGCGATAAGGAGAGATCGACCTGTTGCCGGCCACTGAACCTATACCCGTGGTATTAATGAATATTTTATCAGCTTTGCCTTTTTCAACAACCTTGGTATCTCCTGTAACGATCTTGATACCTGCCCTTGTGGCTGCTGCTGCCATTGAAGAGATAACCTGGGCAAGCTCATTGATAAGTAATCCTTCCTCAAGGATGAGGGATAGAGAAAGATACAAGGGAGTTGCACCGCAGCTAACAAGATCGTTTACCGTTCCGTTTACAGCCAGTTGGCCGATATCCCCGCCGGGGAAAAACAAGGGGGAAACGACAAAGGAGTCTGTTGTAAAAGCAAGCTTGCCTGGTATTTCGAGTATGGCACCATCATGTGATGAATCGATATATGCCTTATCAAGTTCCTTGATGATAATGTCGTGAATAAGCCTGTCTGAAAGCCTTCCTCCGCTTCCATGGGCCAGTATAATTTTGTCGTACCTGTTATGGGGTGTTGGGCAGGATATTTCCATAATCATTGCTATGAACTGTATTTATAATAAGCTGCACAGGCCCCTTCAGAAGAAACCATTGGTGCTCCAAGAGGGTTCTCGGGGGTGCAGGCTCTTGCAAAAGCCGGGCAATCGGATGGGCGCAATCTGCCACTCAGAACAGCACCGGCAATACATATTCCCGGATCATGCCGGTAAGTTGTGCTAAAATCAAACTTTTTCTCAGCATCAAAAGCCGAGTATTTTTCCTTAATGGACAGACCACTTCCACGTATCAATCCAATACCCCTCCATCTCATGTCACATATTTCAAATACTTCATACATTGTTTTTAATGCATGGATGTTTCCATTCTTCCTGACAGAACGCCTGTAACAGTTGGTTAATTCATTTATGCCATTTTCAAGCATGCGGACCGTTGCCAGTATACCCTTCAGTATATCCACGGGTTCGAAGCCTGTGATTGCTACAGGAATCCTGAATTGTTCGGATATACGAATATAATCTTCAGAACCCGTTACAGCACATACATGCCCCGGTGCCAGCAGGCCGTCTATGTTCGTATCTTTTGCTGATAAAATAGTATGTATGGCAGGGGGGACAAGCACCGGTGATGCAAGGAGGAAGAAATTTGAGATATTCAGCCTGGTTGCCTTAAGCAATGCTAAAGCATTTGCAGGGGCGGTGGTCTCGAAGCCAATGGCAAAGAAAATAACACTCATATGGGGGTTGGCGGTGGCAATATCAACAGCGTCGAGGGGTGAATACACCATCCTGATATCACAGCCTTCTGACCTGGCTTTTAAAAGATCTGATTCAGAACCAGGGACTCTCATCATATCACCAAAAGAGGTCAGTATTGTTTTATCTGAGTATGCAATAGCAAGCGCCCTGTCAATTTTTTCCACTGGTGTTACGCATACAGGACAACCAGGCCCATGAATTAGAGTAATTTCCTCTGGCAACAGCTCTATAAGGTTATATTTCATTATTGCGTGAGTCTGGCCACCACATATCTCCATAATATGCCACTTACGGGTTACTGTTGCAGCTATCTCGTCAGCCAGTTTATGAACCAGTTCTGGATTGCGGTATTCGTCAATATATTTCAATGGATAGAAATTTGTTTTGATTCATCTCATTTCATCCAGCAGAGACAGGGTCTCCCTTGCTTCTTCAGGGTCTACAATACTGATTGCCGTTCCGGCATGAGACAAAACATAATCCCCGATCTTTGCTTCAGGGACCCATTCAGTACAGATGGTTTTTATAACGCCGCTAAAGCTTACTTTTGCCATTTTCATGCCGTCCATGGTGAAATGCTCTGTTATTAATCCGGGAATTGCCAGACACATATCAATTGATAATTGGTTACATGCTAATGTAATAATTATACATGTAAACTCATAATATTAGAAATAGGTTGACTCAGTTATTTTGTGCAAGCTTTTATTTATCTATTCTTTTCATCTGGTAATTGAAACGCATGGTGAAATCAATCCACCCGGTGCCGCAATATACTCTCAGGCCTGCCCTGTAATAACCCTGGCCAGCTACAGCTAAGCAAATAATATCAGGAACGGGCACTTCAAATGTTGAAACCTTGAATACATCATCGCTGCCGCTACCACCAAGGATATATACCTTCATGGTTGAATGAGCTTTGCCACAAGCCTGGTTTTCAGAAGGAAATATACAGGGATACCGGTGGTCAACAAAACAACCCCACCGATTATTACCTTAATTTCAAGCCCGGTAATAGCCCACAGGGAATAAAGAAATGCAGGAATTGAGACTGAGGCAGCTGAGATAAGAATCCGTTTATTTAACTTCTGTTTGTTCTTTATATATATTGCCATCTCGGAGAGTGAAGAGAGCATGTATGGAAAGAGGCAGCTTAAGGTGGCAAGCATTATGATAAATGAGAACATCCCTACCAGGCCTTTTGTAAAATTGATACCCACCAGCAGGGAAGCAAGTATACTGCCAATAATTAATCCTGGGACAGGTATTCCTTTGCCTGATGTTTTTTTAAAGAAAGGGGGGAATAATTTGTCTCTGGAGGCAGCCAGGGGGATCTGTCCCTGAAGTAATATCCAGCCGTTCAAAGCACCAAAGCAAGCTATTGATGCCCCTGCGGCTACAAAGATCGAGGCCCACTTACCCCAGGCAATGCCTGCAGCATCAGCAAAGGGAGCAGCAGAATGCTGAAGGTCTGCCGGTGATATTATACCCATTACAGCAACGGTGCTTAAGATATAGATCAGGGAAGTAAAAAGTAAACCGGCGATTGTTGCCCGTGGAATGGTTCGTTTTGGATTCCTGACTTTATCAGAAGGTACGGTGGCTGATTCAAGCCCGAGGAAGGCCCAGAGTGTTAAGGCAGCAGTAGAAGTAATAGCCTGGAAATCAGGTTTGTCACTGATATTAAAAGGTACAAAATGACTCTTGTCAAAGAACAGGAACCCCAGGGAACCAAGCAATATCAGGGGAAGGATCTTTATAATAGTTGTGATAAACTGAGTAATTCCGACTTTCTTTATGCTTGCAGTATTGATGAATGTAAAAAGCCAGATAGAGGCTATAGCCAGAGCTGCTGCCACTATACGGTTTTCTTTCAAAAAGGGAATAAAAACTGAAAGATATCCCACACCTGCAACAGCTATAGCTGCATTACCCGACCATATCGAAATCCAGTAACCCCAGGCAACCAGGAACCCCGGGAGATTCCCAAAACCCTCTTTTACATAGGTATAAGGACCACCAGACTTTCTGATTATCCTGCTCAGCCTGGAAAATACCAGGGCAAGGAAGAGGCTCCCGGCCACGGTATATATCCATCCTAAAATACTTATACCTCCATAAATGGCCAGCGCTGCTGGAAGAAGAAAAATACCTGACCCGGTCATATTGCCTGTGACCAGGGAGGTGCTGATCCAGAATCCTATTTTGCCGGGTTCATTTTTATGCTCTTTGTCAATCATATTGACCGGAATTATTTAGTACTGCATCCATCAGGCTTTACATCTTTGAAACAGCTTTCTACCGTTAATACTTGATCACTTCATCCACCTTGAAGCTTCGCATGGCCTCTCCATCATGCAGCTTATAATTCATCTGCCGGGTAGAATCAGAAGGCACGTATCTGTCTCCTTGCTGCTACATGCTTACGAAGGACAAAAAGACAGGGCTCATTGACAAATATACAATTTGGATTGTTTTTGTCTAATTATAATATTCCATTAAAAGTACACATAAAAAAAGTGGTGTTGTCAATCATGACCTAATGTAATCATCAATAAAGAGTTAGGCATACCCTGATAATAATTTTCGGTAATATATTTATTCAGTTAACAGAAAGAAATGAAACACTTAATTAGACATAACCATGGTGACTGCGAACTGAAAAAACTTATTCTCAACTCATTCAACCTTTGCTACAGCGGGGTGCTCGTACTGATGCTCCCCTTGGTCGGTCAGCACTCGCGATCCGGTATGGGGGAGACTTTCAATAAAATCCTCATTCTGGAGACTGAGGACTGTCGACTGCTGACTTTTAATGCGGGGTGCTCGTACTGACGATCCTCCTGACGTCGGATGTCAGTACTCGCGATCCGGTCTTGGGTAAGCAATCAACAAAATCCTTATTCTGGGGACTGAGGACTGTCGACTGCTGACTTTTAATGCGGGGTGCTCGTACTGACGATCCTCCTGACGTCGGATGTCAGCACTCGCGATCCGGTATGGGGAGCTCTTCAACCCAAACCTTCAGCCTGCGGAGCAGGCATGGAGGTTTTTTCTTTATGACTACCTTACAAGCAAGCTTGAGGCAGCCAAAAGAAAAAACCTCCAACGCTGTGCGTTGAAGGTTTGGGCTGAGGTCGGTAGCGGAGTCGAACCGCTGTACCCGGTTTTGCAGACCGGTGCCTAGCCACTCGGCCAACCGACCAGGGGATTCAAAAATACAAATATTCTGCAAATTATAAAACTCATAACCTCTTCATTATCTCCAAACACATCCTGCTGTTATGATAGGGACATTTCCAGAAACCTGCCCTGTCACCTTCCCAGTTAATACTACCATCACTCCTGATGCTCCAGTACCACTCTCCATGTTCTTTGTCCACCAGATTTTCCGAGATATAATTGAAACATTTAACAGCATGTGTGAGATATTTTTTCTCTGCTGTGAGCTCACATGCATTTATTAAACCAACAACGGCTTCTGCCTGTACCCACCAGTGCCTTTCCATATCAGTGAATCCTTCACTTTCACTTCTTTCATAAACCATGCTGCCATCATCCTGTATACCTTCCAGAGAGGCATTTGCCATCCTGATTGAAACAGTCTTGATGGAGTCATACAGCTCATTGTCGCCCAGTGAGCTTGCAGCCTCACATAACAGCCATGATGCTTCAATATCATGACCATATGAAATGATGCCGGACCTTATATTCCAGTGTTCATCAAAAAAGAGGTTCAAATGCCCGGTCTTATTATCTATAATCTTGGATGTGAATAAGTTTATGATCTCATAAATTTTTTTACGAAGTATTTCATCAGGCCATACAGAATAGAGATTGGAATATGCTTCCAGGATATGCAGGTGGGTGTTCATCGACTTTTTCTCATTGGCATCTTTTGCGCTCAATCGCTGATCATTAATATTCTGCCAGTTAGGGCCGAAAGCTTCAAAATATCCTCCATTACCCTTATCGTAAGCATATTTTTCAATTAGCCTGTATAGTTCAATAGCTTTATTAAGGTATTTTTCATCACCGGATGCCCTGTAGTATTCACTCAGTGCATAAACAAAATATGCCTGTGAATAGATCTGTTTCTTCTTGTCAAGTACTTCCCCCTTATAATCAATGCTCCACCAGGTACCACCGTTCATATTATCAAAAAAGTTTTGCAGGATATATTCAGCGGCCAGGGAAGCCGTACTTAGCATTGCCGAATCCCCTAACCTGTTATACACGGCAGAAAATGTCCATAAAATGCGTGCATTCAGTATCCCTCCTTTTGGAGCACCGGCGATAATATTATTATTACCATCTATCCTGCCGTAGAAGCCACCGTATAGATGATCCCTCATTTTATTATCCCAGAAAGGCAGGATATTATTGTTAAGCAAAACTCTGGCTTTACGTTTTAATTCTGAGTAGCTATTCACCGGTCGTATATTGCCTTTTTTGTGATGTCTTGCTGGAATAAGGTCCCGGGGAGTTCATAAAATCTAATAAAGTCATCCTCACTTGCGTGCCCCGGGAAGGGTGCATAATAATGGCCGGGCCTGTCGATGGCATTACGCCATACCAGTGCATATGATATCTTCAGGTCCTTAATCGCAGGCCATAGCACTGATGTCCACCATTCCGGATCAGGTATCCTTTCAAGTCCTGTTTCGGTGAGGGCAGCTACCTTGCCATGTTCCTCAGCTATGCCTGCCACCATCTCCAGCATCCTCCTTACATCTTTAACATATCTTTCTCCGGCGGTTGGTGACATCTGGTAATAATCAAATCCCAGCAGGTCAACATAGGTATCACCCGGATAACGTTCAAGGTATTTTTCCTTATCTCTGAAGTTGCTCGATGTTGAGTAAGCAAAAAGCAGATTTTGAACATTGCGTTCACTGGCCAGGTAATCAATTGTGAACCTCCACAGGTCGACAAATTCTTCCCCTGAACAAAGGTCCTGCCCCCACCAGAACCAGCTTCCGGTATGTTCATGATAGGGTCTGAATATTACGGGTATGGCTGTTCCACTATCATCTGTAAGGGAAAGGAAGAATTCAGCCAGCCTGTCAAGCCACTGTTTGAATTTCTCATGCATGGGTCCCCCGGGTAAAACAGAAGCAACTGTATTTTTTGAACTTATATCCCATGCATCACCACCTGTCTCCGGATTATCTGCATGCCAGCTGAATGTAATTATTCCTCCACGGTCGAAAATTTCTCTGGTAAAAATTTTCATATGATCAAAGGCTACCGAATCAAGGTTATATTCTGAGCCCAGTTCGAGATGCCCGAGATCCATTCCATATACAGCCGGGAAGTCCCCACATGTTCTTTTCACATCAGATTCACCATCGGGATATTTCCAGTCGACACCATATGCAAGGTCATCCTGGTGTCCGAACATTAACCCTTCATTTGAAAGGGATATAAGTGCTTCCCTAAGGTTTACAGTCTCCTCTGTTTCAATTCGCCCAACCTGGTTTGTTATTAATTTATTATACTCAGCTACCAGCCCGATGGTTGCATCGGTATCAAAGACTGAATTAAGGCCCTGTTCTTCCTGAGGCGGATCACCAAGGTAGTCATCACCTTTTTCCCAGAATATACTTTCACCTCCTGACCGGCCTTCGCCTGAATAAGCCCAGAAGTTGCATCCGGCAAGCACATCTTTTTTAAGAGCATGTTCCAGTATCTGTTCAAATGCATTTTTATAGTACCTGTCCCGGTAATTTACCGTTTCTACAGGATCGAAACCGTGTTGATCTCGCGGCATGCCAAATTCTTCAAGAATGATGGGCTTATTAAGTTCGCGTGCAACAGCGATATGGTCATCCATATATTTGTTCGTGTTGCTTATACTGATATCCATGCTCGACCCTATATCGTGAATGTTAAGCCATCCCCAGTTCTTTGGCCATATATGCATGGTGAGGTAGTCGATATTCTGATCGGAGTGAATTTTCTTAAAAGCTTCCCAGGAATATTCGCATCCATGCAATCCCTCGGTACCTGTTGTCACCAGGTGATTCTCATCGAGCTCTTTTATCAGTGCAGCGGTGCCAGCTATCATATTCTCAAAGGCCGGCAGGTTTTCCTTTTTGAATGCCCTGGGTTCATTGCCTATCTCCCAGGTCATAATAGCAGGATCTTCAGTATATTTTAATCCTGTATATTTATTTGTACGTCCAAGAATAAACCTTATATACTCATGGAACTGTTTAATACAATCATCACATTCATGGAACTGTGAAGCATATTCCATGAATCCCGGCCAGGTGTTTCCAGGAAGTGACGGGTAGGGAATAGGGCCATAGCCATTCCAGTTAAGGTATTGAGAATAACCGCCTGACCATTCCCAGCTGTTATTAAGAAAGAGAATGGCATACTGGTCTCTCTTTTGCATTTCAGCCAACAGGAAATCCAGCCCATCCAGCAAGTCCTCGTTATACTGCCCCGGTGATACCTGCAATGCAGGGGTTACTCTGGTGGGTTCACCATCAGGCCCCTCAGCTCCAACCAGTATCCTGAGGTTGTTAACACCGATATTCTCCAGATGATCAAGTTCCCTTACAAGGCGTTCACGGTCACCATATTCTCCTTCCGAGCCAAGGATGGCACCATACCAGTAGTTGGCTCCTATGAAATAGTAGGGCTCATCCCCGCGAAGGAAAGAACCACTTTCGACAGTAATAAATTCATTTTCTTGCTGACTGCAACAGGTGACTATCAGACCAAGAAACAACAATAATAGAAGAGGAAAGATTTTTTTATTCACGAACATATATTTTAATATAAAATAATTCTATTGTAAATCCAGGTTACAGGAAGCACCCTCAAGATTATCAGAAGAGGCTGTAATTTTGACATTTCCCTTCCTGTTTCCCGATCTTATAACAAGAAGGCATTTACCATGAAATGCTCTTCTATGATCTGCTTTGAAAGGCTCCATACTTGTCTGCATACCGTTATCAACACCGGCAATTGATGCATCACCATCAATGACAAAGTTCACCAAATTGGAGGCATAGGGAACGGGGAACCCATCCTTATCCACAATATTTACGGTAATAAAAGACAGGTCTGAACCTCCTGCCATGATATTATTTCTGTCGGCTGTCATAATTATTCTTTCAGGAGGACCGGCCGTGCTTACCTCTGTCCTCAGGTCTTCGCTGCCATTTTTCTTACCCACCGCAATCAGTGTACCCGGCTCAAAGGGAACCCTCCACTTCAGGTGTGAGATGTTGTTGTCTCTCTTCTTTGTGCCCAGTGACTTACCATTCAGAAACAGCTCCACCTCTTCGCAGTTTGTATACACCCATACATCCACTACCGTACCACGTGTCCAGTTCCAGTGAGGAAATACATGCAGCACCGGACTGTCAGTCCATTCGCTCTTATAGAAAAAATAAGCATCCTTTGGGAAGCCGCAGAGTTCAAGGATACCGAAATAGGAACTCCGGGCAGGCCAGGTATATGGCGTTGGTTCTCCAAGGTAATCGAAACCGGTCCATATGAACAGACCTGAGAGGTAATTATTTTTTTTGATCACAGACCATGTTTCTTCATGTGTTGATCCCCATGGTGTGCTGCAATTATCGTATGACGAACATGTGAGGTCGTCATTTCCTTCACTGAAGGGCAGGTCCCATCTGATGGACCATCTTCTGATTGAGTCTGAAGGCATATCATAGCTTCCCCTGGTGGCAAGAGCAGAGGTAGTCTCTGTTGCTATGAATCTCTGGCCCGGAAAGGTCTGAGGAAAGTCGGTGAATGAGGTATCATGATAGTTATAACCAATAATGTCAAGAGCTCCGGATGCAATGACCGGGTTGTGTGGATAAGGATCATTACATGCGGCTGTGACAGGCCTTGTGTTATCCAGTGACCTGACTATTCCTGCCAGCTCAGTGGCAATGGCTTCACCACTGCCGTCTCTCTGCCATTGCTCCACTACCTCGTTACCTATGCTCCAGATAAAGATCGAGGGGTGGTTGCGGTCGCGAAGTACCATATCTTCAAGATCCCTTCTGTGCCATTCATCCCAGTCGAGGCTGTAATCAAATTCGGTTTTCTTTATCTTCCAGACGTCAAATGCTTCATCCATTACGATGAACCCCATTCTGTCGCACAGGTCAAGCAATTCAGGTGAAGGAGGATTATGCGAGGTTCGTATAGCATTGCAGCCCATATCCTTCAATAGCTCAAGGCGGCGTTCGATAGCGCGGGTATTTATTGCAGCCCCCAGGCAACCCAGATCGTGGTGGTTACAGACACCCCTTATTTTTACCGGGTTCCCGTTAAGTATAAAACCTTTTTCGCTATCAAATTCAAAATAACGTATTCCTGTAGTTGTTTCATAGTTATCAAGAAGGTTATTGCCGTTTCGTATTTCCGAGACCACCCTGTAAAGTTGCGGGTTCTTATCTGACCATAGCAAAGGGTTATTAATTTCTATTTCCTGTTTTATGGTAATAAGGGAGTCGCCGGTATTTATATCTTTTTCTTCAACAGAAATTACGAGGTTATCTCCGGGATCATAAACAAGAGTAAACAGGCTTATACCTGACTTTTCATTCCCACGGTTAAGGATTTTTGTCTCAACACTCAACAGGGCTGAATTTGTGTTTACCTCCGGGCTGCTCACAAATGTGCCCCAGTGATCAACAGCGGTTTTCCCTGTTGATACAAGCCATACATTACGGTAAATGCCTGATCCTGAATACCATCGTGAATTAGGTTGTTGTGAGTTATCCACTTTAACGGCAATAACATTAGGCTCATCACCAAAATTCAGCCAGGGGGTGAGCTCATACCTGAATGAGCTATACCCATAAGGGCGCCTGCCCAGGTAATTACCATTTATCCATACTTCACTATTCCGGTATACACCGTCAAAATCAATATAAATTAGTTTTTCTGAGTCATCAGGATCAAGGGTGAAAGTTTTGCGGTACCAGCCTATACCACCTGGCAGAGCTCCTCCTCCTTCAGTAGCCGGGTGTTTATCACTGAATTCCCCTTCTATGCTCCAGTCGTGGGGCAAGTCAAGTAGCTGCCATCCGCTATCATCATAATCGGGCAGTCGTGCTTCTTCAGATGCATTAAGGGAGAAATTCCATCCGTTGGTAAAGCTGATTTTCTTACGGGGGATCTCAGATGAGCATGCCATCAGTCCCGCTATAAGCATAATAGTGACGGTACGTGTGGTTACAAATAAGTGTTTCCTGATCATAACATCCTGATTTATAATTGAACCGATGTTTCACGGCCATCATAATGAATGACCTTATCAGGAGTGGTTTCAAAATCGAGTCTTACAGCTTTCTTATCGGAGACTATAATCACGTTTATGATCCTTTCCTGGGGCATTCCCTCAAATTCACCCAGCCTTTTTCCTATGGTCAGGGTCTGGCTAACCTCGTTCCATGATACAGGTATCAGGCTGTAAGCACCTTTCTCGTAATTATAGTTTACACCTTCGTCTTCATAAAGAGTAAAATTGCCGTCTGAGCCAGTATAGATGAATAATGTCATCGGATCGCCTGGTTTTTCTGATGCATATGTTATCTCTGGGCCGAAGGGGATTATTGACCCTTCCCTGACGAAGAGAGGTATCCTGTTAAGGGGAGCATTAGCTTCAACTGTTTGTTCTCCTGTGAGATACTCGCCCGTAAAGAGATCATACCATCCTGTATTTCCTGGCAGGTATACCGGGCGGCTCCGCGCTTTGTACTTATAAACGGGATTTACCAGCAATGAAGGTCCGAACATATACTGATCTTTGATATCATATACATTGCTGTCGTCGGTAAAATCCATGACCAATCCGCGCATGATTGTATAATCATTCAGCCACGTATGTCCTGCCAGTGAGTAGATATATGGCATAAGCCTGTACCTGAGTTTGTCGAATGACAGCATTGTCTGATAGGCGGGGTGTGTTTCAGGGGCAATATTGAATATTTCCCTGTAGGGATATTGCCCGTGGGACCTGAATACAGGGCAGAATGTCCCGTACTGGAACCATCGTGTCATCATTTCGCGCCATTCCTTTAGGGCTTCAGGAGAAGGATTATAATACCTTCCTTCAACAGCAAATCCTCCTATATCCATTGTCCACCAGGGTATACCTGACATACAGAAATTCAGACCACAGGGTATCTGTGCCTCGAAGTCATGCCAGCGGGCTGCTATGTCACCGCTCCAGTTCGCCGCCGAATAACGTTGCAGTCCGGCATAAGCTGATCTTGTGAGGATAAATACTCTCTGGTCAGGGCTCTCTTCCCTCTGACCCTCATATATACCCATGGCATTGACAAGTGCATAGGCATTAAAATATTTTGTGGCGGGGCCGAGGGCTGTGGGGTTCATCAGTGCCTTACGTTCATCCATGGGCAGGTTGGAAGAAATGTCAGGTTCAGTGGCATCAAGCCACCATGCGTCGATACCCTTACTGAAGAGTTTTTCATTAATCTGGTTCCAGAATTCCTCACGTGCTTCTTCGTTATAGGCATCATAGAAAGTGGATATATATCCTATCCAGTCTTTCTGTTCTTTCTCCACGTTCCTTGTATAAAGCCATCCTTTACTGTTCATGAATTTATAATTGTCGGTTCCAATGTAGTATTTAGGCCATACCGATATCATTATTTTAGTGTTGAGCGAATCATGCAAGGTATTGATCATTCCTTCGGGGTCAGGGAAGCGGTCAGCGTCGAAGTCATGAGAACCCCATTTATCAATTGGCCAGTACTGCCAGTCCTGGACAATATTGTCAATAGGAATATCCCTTTTCCTGAATTCACGTACAACATTCAGAAGCTCTTCCTGCGAGGTGTATCTCTCACGGCTCTGCCAGAATCCCATTGCCCATTTGGGCATCACCGGCGCTTTACCAGTAATAGTACGGTAGCCGCTTATTACATCGTCCATGTTATCACCTGCAATAAAATAATAATTTATCTGGTCTGCAGCTTCCGAATAGATGGAGATAAGCTCTTTTTCATCATCCGGGAGCGGATCCAGGTACCTGAGAGCTACGTATGACTGACCGCCATCAGGGGTCCATTCAATCCTGACATGATACTTTTTATCCTTCTCCATCATAAGCTCAAAATTGTTATATGAAGGATTCCAGGCCTGGCGCCAGCGGTCGAATATCAGGTTGTCATTAATCCATAGGCTGGCATAGCCGGCCGAGGTGAAAACAAAGTCATGTGCCCCCTGTGTATCTGATTGTATGTAGCCATCCCATGTAACATAACCCTTACTGAGATCGTATCCCTCAGGGAATTTATCAAGGTCGGGGATGAAGCGGTAATCAATCTCATCTTCCTCGCGGGTGGTGAATATTCTCCCTGTTTCATTACGGTATGAATAAGTGGCGGTCAGGCCACCTTCTTTATTTTCACTGTTGTATAGCTTCAGTTCACCCAGGTTTTTATAGTCCCTGGTGTCGCCGAATTTTGTTCTTGAGTAATTATCCCAGAGGATACCATAGTTTCTGTTTGAGATCAAGAAAGGTATTCCTGTCATAGTGTTATACTGGTAAAGGTCCAGGTTCTTACCCTTCAGATTCATAAAAGATGTCTGGTTGGCACCAAGTCCATAAAGGGCCTCATCACCCGGTGATTCAAACTGTTGCCTTATGGCGTAGCAGTTTTCACCGTCAATAGAAACTTCCTTAAAGGTTTTACCCCCACCTTTTTTTTCTGCCAGTATTGTATTATTATGATCTGTAAACCATACCTCGCCTGTGTTCTTTGAAATGTAAGCTTTCAGGAAAGAAGTACTCAAAGCGTACGTTGAATCGTTTTCTTCAATATTGAAATCAACTTCCATAAGGGTGTCTTTAACAGCCATCAGGCTCTCCGTTTCAGGGAATTCGTCTCCCTGTACCGCGGTGATATGTACTATCCTGTCAGTGAGCACCTGCATCCTGACCAGTTTATCTGGCTGAGCATCCGGGCATACAATCAGTCCGTCATCGATAATCCCGGATTTCTGCCCTGTACATGAAGA
>Ga0272443_10003341_pt1 | contig 18982 bp, 16 predicted proteins | sample SSMAcet12_FD_193581 | JGI IMG/M metagenome (GOLD analysis project Ga0272443, IMG submission 193581) | Marine sediment archaeal communities from Little Sippewissett salt marsh, Falmouth, MA, United States - SSM-Acet-12 | ecosystem: Environmental > Aquatic > Marine > Wetlands > Sediment ... | reverse complement strand
GTGAAGTTCGGTCATCAGGTGCTCCTTCATGAATTGGATAAAAAGGTGGGAGGCGCGCTCCCACTCAATTATACCCCGTGAAAGAATCCTTTAATCCTTGACTGCCGCCAAGGCGATCCAATCCTCCTGCCGTAATTGGACGGATAGGGTGAATCCGGTCCTGTCCAGGTTTTGCTGGATTTCCGGAAGCTGTTCCCCCAAAATTCCTGACAGGATCAAACGCCCCCCGGGGAGTACCAGATCTCCCAGACCTTCACCAAACAGATCCACCAGGACCGGCGCAATGATATTGGCGGTTACCAGCAAGACTCCATCCGATCCCCCTTTTTGGACCAGGAGTTCTTTCACGGATCCTTCCTGAAATGAAATCGATCCTGACATCCGATTGGTTTTTGCATTTTCGGATGCGATCTCGATGGCGTCCGGATCGATATCCACTCCCAAGACCTGGTTGACCCCAAGCTTCGCTGCTCCAATCGAAAGAATACCTGATCCACAGCCAACATCGATCATTCTTCCGGGCTGGGATTCTTCCAGGCATCTTTCCAGGAGAGCGAGGCTCAGCTGTGTGGTAGGATGCGTGCCTGAACCAAACGCCATGCCCGGATCCATCCAAATCGGCAATCTATCTGGATAGGGATTATCCAGCCAGGTGGGCACAACAACCAAACCCTTTCCCACCGGGATGGGCCGGTATCTCTCCTGCCAGGCCGCAGCCCAATTTCGATGTTCGAGAGCGGAGAACTGCACATCAAGTGGATCAAGGCTTAGTTGGTCCAACAGTGCCGCAACCCTTTTCTTGATTTGCTGGCTCATCGCCGCCGGAAAATACCCTGAAAGCCGAACAGGTCCCTGATAACCATCCAGTTCATGCGGAAACAGATCCCCATAGATCCTTTCCTCCACCGCGCCTCCCGGGAGGATCTCATCTAAAAGAGGAGCCAACTCCCTGGCTTTCTGCTGAGCCACTTCAAAGCTGAGCTGTTCCCATGCCGTGTCGATATCTTTTTCTTTCATATGGAATAAAAAAGGTGCAAACTTCCCCTCAAACGGGTATTTTGCACCTTTTTTTCTTTTCTGCCTGGATGCAATTAACCACCCAGCACACTTTTCAGCCGGTCCAGGAAACCGCGTTCCTGGGGAAGCACCTTGCTGTCCATCTTTTCAGCTAGCTTCTCAAAAAGCTCCCGCTCCTCCTGGTCCAGGTTCTTCGGGATTGTGATATTGACAATTACCAGCTGGTCGCCGCGGGAATCCCTGTGAAGGTGAGGGACGCCTTTTCCGCGCATACGAATGATCTTTCCCGGCTGCGTTCCCGCAGGGATCTTTAGCTTCACATCCCCATCAACCGTGGGAACCTTGACCTCAGCGCCAAGTGTTGCCTGGGCCACATTCACATTCAGGTCCAGCAAGATATCATCATCCCGCCTGCGGAAGTATTTATGAGGCCGGACCCTGACCAGCAAATAGAGGTCACCTGGCGGGCCGTTGTTCTCACCAGGCTGACCTTCACCTGCCAGACGAATTCGAGTGCCATCATCCACCCCTGCAGGAATGGTGACTTTTTTCCGGCGGGTCTTGCGGACCCTTCCCCGGCCTCCGCAAGTTGAGCAGTGATCCTCAATGACCTTGCCGCTTCCACCACAAACAGGGCAGGTAGTCACCTGCACCATTGAGCCCAGCAAGGTCTGCCTGGTCTGCCGTACCTCGCCCCGTCCCTGACATTCAGGACAGGTTCTTGGGGATGTTCCAGGCTTGGCGCCATCCCCTCCGCAGGTTGAGCATTTTTCATCCTTGGTGACTTCAATTTCCTTTTCAGTTCCAAAGACAGCTTCCTGAAAGGAGATCGCAACCTGGTACTGGAGATCTGCCCCCCTGCGCGGCGCAGTCCGGCTGGCTGTCCTGGATCGCCCCCCAAAACCCCCAAAGCCGAACATATCACCGAAAATATCCGCGAAATCTGAAAAGTCCACGGTTTCGAACCCGGGACCGCCATTCGGGCCTCTCACACCTTGATGGCCAAAACGGTCATAAGCTGCGCGCTTATCCGCATCAGAGAGCACCCCGTATGCCTCATTGATTTCCTTGAATTTCTCTTCAGCATCAGGGGCATCGCTGACGTCCGGGTGGTACTGACGCGCCAAATTCCGAAAGGCGCTTTTCAGTTCACTTTCAGATGCGTCCCGGGAAACGCCCAGCACCTCATAATAATCACGTTTTGCCATAGAACAACCTGTTTCTATCTCAAAGGCCGGGGAGAAGAACTCCCCGGCTTTCGGATCCTATCTGCCTTGATTTTACACGTCCTCAAACTCACCTTCAACAACATCGCCTTCATCACTGTTTTCGCCGCCCTCCGGATCGGGGGGGCTTCCAGGCATTCCCTCACCAGCGTCAGCCGAAGCCTGGTAGGCAGCTTCACCGATTTTCTGGAGGGATGCGGATAGGGCATCGGTCAATTCTTTGAGGCGGGCAGTGTCCTGGGTTTCCTTTTCCAGCTCGGCTCTGAGATCAGCCACCTTGCCCTCGACTTCCGACTTGATATCCGCTGGCACTTTATCTCCCAGATCCCGCAAGGTCTTTTCCGTAGAATAAGCCAGATTGTCCGCGTTATTACGGGCTTCGATCTTTTCCTTGTTGACCCGGTCCTCTTCCGCGAAGCGCTCAGCGTCCTGGCGCATTTTTTCAACCTCATCATCGCTTAACCCGGAGCTGGCGGTTATGGTGATGTTCTGAGTTTTTCCTGTAGCTTTATCTTTGGCAGTCACTTCCAGGATGCCGTTGGCATTGATATCAAATGTGACTTCGATCTGGGGAATACCACGCGGCGCTGGGGGAAGCCCATCAAGGATAAAGCGGCCCAGAGATTTATTATCCGCTGCCATCGCTCGCTCACCCTGAAGTACATGGATCTCCACCTGGGACTGATTATCACTTGCCGTGGAGAAGGTCTGGCTTTCCCGCGCCGGAATGGTGGTATTGCGCTCAATCAGGGATGTCGCCACACCGCCAAGGGTCTCTACGGACAGGGTCAGCGGTGTCACATCCAGGAGCAGCAAGTCGTCCACTTCGCCGCCAAGCACGCCAGCCTGGATCGCCGCACCAATAGCTACCACTTCATCTGGGTTGACGCCTTTGTGCGGAGCCTTCCCGAAGAATTTACCCACCGCTTCCTGGACAGCAGGCATGCGGGTCATACCACCCACGAGCACTACCTCATTGATATCAGACGGCTTTAAGCCAGCATCATCCAGTGCCTGCTGAACGGGTTTCAGTGATTTTTCGATCAGGTCTCCGGTGAGCTGTTCCAGTTTCGCCCGGGTGAACTTCTTCACCAGATGTTTTGGACCAGAAGCATCCGCAGTGATGTATGGCAGGTTGATCTCTGTCTGCTGCATGGTGGACAGCTCGATCTTGGCTTTTTCAGCCGCCTCCCGTAAACGCTGTAAAGCCTGGCGCTGCTCGCGCAGATCAATTCCTTCATCCTTTTGGAACTCATCCGCCAGGTAATCTATGACTCTCTGGTCAAAGTCATCGCCTCCCAGGAAGGTGTCACCGCTGGTGGAGCGCACCTGGAAGACACCCTCTCCAACATCGAGAATGGAAATATCAAATGTGCCTCCTCCCAGGTCATAAACAGCGATCACTTCGTTCTGCTTCTTATCCAGGCCGTAGGCAAGCGATGAAGCCGTGGGCTCATTGATGATCCGCAGGACCTCAAGCCCGGCGATCTTTCCGGCATCCTTGGTCGCGTTGCGCTGGCTGTCATTGAAATAGGCTGGCACGGTGATCACTGCCTGGGTCACGGGTTCACCCAGGTAATCCTCTGCATCAGCCTTGATCTTCGCCAGGATCATGGCTGAAATCTCGGGCGGTGAGTATTCTTTATCATCCATCAACACCCGGACATCTCCATTAGGAGCTTCTTTGGTTTCGTAGGAGACCATCTTCCTGGCCCGTTCAACGCCGGGGGAATTGAATTTCCCTCCCATAAACCTCTTGATGGATGTGATGGTGTTCTCTGGATTAACAACCGCCTGGTTCCTGGCAGGCCTGCCCACCAGACGTTCATGATTCTTATTCATAGCAACAACAGAGGGTACCAAACGATCACCCTCGGCGGAGGGGATAATGGTCGGCTCGCCGCCTTCCATGACCGCTACGCCTGAATTTGTCGTTCCCAGGTCAATTCCTATTATTTTCGCCATTATTTTCCTCCAATATTGATCTTATTTACAATTAATAATTGCCTCTAATTAAGCGGCTACCCGTACCAGGGCAGGACGCAGCACTTTATCGCCGATCCAGTATCCTTGCTGCATGACTTCGATGATCTGTCCGCTTTCGAATTCTTCACTTTCCTCTTTCATTAATGCCTCATGGATGTTGGGGTCAAATTCCTCTCCCAATGCTTCCATCGGTTTGACGCCTTCGGCTTCCAGCCGGTTGTGCAGTTTTTGAACGATCAGCGCTATGCCGCCCGCCCAAACCTCTCCTTCGCCCTGGGAGGGTTTTTCCTCCAACGCTCTTTCCAGGTCATCCAGGACATCGAGGTAGATCTTGATCACTTCACCCCGGGCAGTCCGGTGGATATCAGCGTTCTCTTTCAGAACACGCTTTTTGTAATTGGCAAACTCGGCTCTTGCCCGCTGCCAACCATCCAGGTATTCTTCTGCCTTTGCCGTCATTTCAGTCAAAGAAGCCTGCAGGTACTCAACCTGCTCCTCCAGGGAAAGCCCCTCAATCGATGATTGATCATCTGTGGTTTCCTTCATTTCGGGTTCTTCGCCATCCTCGGGCAGCCCTTCCTCTGGAATCTCGACCTGCTCAAATTCTGGATGTTCACCCATGACCTTTTTTTTCTTCATATCCGTTCAATGCTCCTTAATTCCCATCATGATCTGCCCATGGTTTCCGAGATCAATTCACTGATCAGCTCTGATACGAACCTGACCGTGGAAACACCCCGGCTGTAGGACATGCGCAGTGGACCAAAAATGCCCACAGCCCCCATGGCATGGTCCTTATCTCCGTACCTGGCCAGGATCAGGGAGGTATCTTCCAACTGGTCCCAGGTATCCTCGCCCCCGATGATGACGTGCACACCGGTGCTTTCACTATCGAAAACCGTCCTGGATAAAAGATCATCCAGAATGCCTCTGTCCTCAAAGATCTCCAGGGTCTCCCGGGCCTTGAGCGGTTCAGAGAACTCAGGTTCCGAGAGCACATTCGAAAAACCATCCCGGAAAATCTCGCCTGAAGAGACCACTTCCAAGTTCTGCATAGTAGATTGAACGATCCCCAAGATCTCTTTCAGCGCCGGGCTCTCATTCTCCAACTCGATCTCCTGGAGATCCCTGGCATCCAAACCGGCTGCTAACAGGTTGATCTGGGCAGCCATTCCGGTAAGCTGATCCTGAGTAAGTGTGTTTTCCAGGACCAGCGTCTGTTGATGGACCTCCCCGCTGTTGAGCACAAGGGCTAACAGGACCTGACGCCCGCGGGTAGAGAGGAGGGCCATGTGTTTATAGCGGGCTTTCTCCGTGTGCTGGCGGGTTACAATTGCCGCTCCACGGCTGTGCTGCGCCAGGACGGAGGCTGAAAGGGACAGCCAGTCATCCACATCATGGCGTGCCTGGTAAAACTGGTGACGTATCATTTCCTGGACATGAGATGGAAGACGATCTTCTCCCATCAGTTTGCCCACGTAGTACCGATAACCTTTTTTGGTCGGCACCCTGCCAGCAGATGTATAGGGCTGGAACAGATATCCTTCTCTTTCCAATACCGCCATCTCATTCCTGGTCGTGGCCGGACTAAAATCCAGCTGATAATGTTCAACAAGACGGCCGGAACTGATCGGTTCCGCCGTTTCTACATAATCCCTGACGATCAGGGCTAAAACCAGTTTTTGTCGCTCCGTTAAATCAGCCATTTCATTTTTAGCAGTCTCTTATTGAGAGTGCTAAAGACGGTACATAGTCTATCATGGAGGGATGTGGCAGTCAAGAAAAGGAAGTGCTAAACATGGGGTTCTTACGAGATGTTAATATTCAGCCCGCTCGGAAAGAGCTGGGGGGAGATGGTGATCCTGAAAAAAGGCTGGCGAGGGCCGGCGCCCTATTGCTCCAGGTCGCATTAATCCCGGTCTTACAAATTACGACTTCCGTTCAAGGGTTCAGGTCTCATTCTCTTCTTCCAGAGACTCCAAATATGAGTGATCCTCGTCTGTGAGGGGAAAATCTTCCAAAAGGTCCGGTCTCCTTTCCAGGGTCCGTTTCAGAGCTTGATCCCTCCGCCAGCGTTCAATATTGGCGTGGTGGCCGGAGCGCAAAATCTCGGGCACCTTCCATCCCCGGAAGTCCTCCGGACGTGTGTAATGGGGATATTCTAGCAATCCACTGGCATGGGAATCCCTGGCGGCGGCAAAGGGGTCGCCCAGCACCCCGGGAATCAGACGGGTGAGGGCATCGATCAGCACCAGGGCGGGCAGTTCGCCCCCGGTCAAGACATAATCACCAATGGAGATCTCATCCGTGACCAGGTGTTCCCGCACGCGTTCGTCCACCCCCTCATAATGACCGGCGATCAGGGCTAAACGGGAATGTCCGCTCAGCGCTTCAGCCCTTTCCTGGTCCAGCCGATCACCCTGCGGAGTCATTAGGATCACCGGGCATTCCGGGGGTTTTCCGAGGATTCCTTCAACGGCAGCGAATATGGGTTCTGGCTTCATCACCATCCCGCCTCCTCCCCCATAGGGCGGCTCATCCGTAACCTGATGTTTATCCATCGCCCAATCGCGGATATTATGCACCTCAACCTGGAGATGACCCATTTCCTGGGCGCGGTGCAGTATGCTGGCATCCAGGTAAGAAGGGAAGATTTCCGGAAAAAGGGTAAAGATATCAAAGCGCATACTCCCATTCTAGCTGAGAGAGAAAATTACTGCAAGTAAAGGTCTATCGCGGAACACAGCCTTCCCGGGAACGGATCGGCCTCCTTGACGCGGATTTTTACCCGGTGGTAAGATGTGCGCATGTATCTTAGCGGCAGCAGTTGGAAAATGACCAAAAAACCCCGCAGGAGAGCCAATCCCTGGAGGATTATCCTCCTGCTGATCCTGATCGGGGGGATTATTTACTTTAATCAAAGAGTGGTCCCAGAGATCGAGCCTCCATTCATCCCCACGCCCACACCGACACAGAACCCGGAAATCTTTCTCAATCAAGCGGAGACTCTGTTCGAGGAAGGCAAACTGAGCCAATCGATAGAAGCCTATAAGGAAGCTATCCTGGCCAACCCGGAGGACTCATCCCTTTATGTCTCCCTGGCCCGGGTGCAGATCCTTTCCGGTGATCCAGAGTCCGCTCTTGAAAATGCCGAGCTTGCTCTCCTCCGCAGCCCCGACAATCCGCTTGCTCACGCGATGAAAGCCTGGGCGCTCGACTTTACCGGCGACATCATCGCCGCAGAAATTTCCATCGAGCGCGCCCTTGAACTGTCTGATAAGAACCCCATCGCCCGGGCTATTTACGCGGAGATCCTTATTGACAGTCAAGAATATGAAGCCGCCAGTACTGAATCCATCCGCGCATTGGAATTGGGGCCAAACCTCCTGGAAACCCATCGAGCCCGCGGTTATGTGCTGTATTGGACAGGAAATTACAATGAAGCCATCCGGGAATACCAAAGTGCTCTGAACATAAACAATGCCATACCAAACCTGCACTTGATGCTCGGGTATTGTTATTATGCTAATCAGGAGAATGACAAAGCTGTCACTTCCTTCAGTCAAGCCAACGCTCTTAACCCCTCAGACCCAATACCGGATTATGAGATTTCACGGATTTACCTGCTGGACGGCATCTACAACAAAGCCATCCAATACGCCGAGTTGGCTGTCAAGGATGCCCCGGAAGACCCCCTGCTGCAGGGCAACTTGGGCGTTCTGCAATTCAGGAACAGGGATTATGATCAAGCATTGAAATATCTGTCCCTGGCGGTGCGCGGCGGCACGACAGAAGAAGGCTTTATCGTTGAGGGCGAACCTTTATCCTACAAACCCAAAGTGATCGAAATCTTTTCCGCTTACGGCCTGACCCTTGCTCGATTAAATATGTGCGACGAGGCTGTACCCGTTTTTCAGACCATGCTCAGCCAGGTGGGTGATGATGAGATCGCAGTGATCAACGCCAACGAGGGTCTTTCCATCTGCGCTGCCAACCTGGTGGAAGCCACCCCGGAATCCACCCCCACTCCCTGAGATATCCAGATCCCAACCCGCTGGCTTCCAGCGGTGGGACCCCCCTTGAATAGGACTCTCATCAAACCATGGACCGCAGACTAACCGGAAGGCAACCGACATTCAGCAGTAAGCCGCCCCCCTTTAACTTCACCCGGGTGCTGATCCTGGTTGCGTTAATCGGGGTGGGCATATGGATCGCATCTCAGGTGAACGACCCTGAAGGGAAATTTGAACCCCTTTTCCTGCCTACCCCCACTGCCACCCGAACGGTGGACTCCCTGGTGCTGGAAGGAGAGGCTTATTTTGAGGCCGGGAAGATCTACGATCCAGAAGGGAAAGATGCCATTGATGCCTACTACGAAGTTCTCGACCGCTATCCAGAAAACGCCCAGGCCCGGGCAGAGCTTGCCAGATTATTAACCTACTCCTCTGCCCTTCTATCTACCACGGAAGAGCGCACAGAAAGACTGTCCCTGGCCAGACAGGAAATCCAACTAGCCGCAGAGCTGGCACCGGATGACAGCACGGTCCAGGCGATCCGCGCCCTGGTTCTGGATTGGAGCAGCACCTCTTCGGCAGCCAGCCAGGAAGAAAGACAAGATTGGCTCAACGAAGCAGAGCAGGCTGCCAACCTGGCAATCACACTTGATCCCAACAACAGCCTGGCTCTTGCCTTTTATGCCGAGGTCCTTCTAGATCAAAACCAGAAAGCACAGGCTGAGGAGAACGCTCGCCTGGCTGTCAACCAGGGTCCGGAATTGATGGACACCCACCGGGTTTACGGGACAGTGCTGGAATCGCTGGGAGAGTACCGATACGCCATTGAACAATTCGAGATGGCCGCGGAGATCAACCCAAACTTGACCTTCCTGTACATCCGCATCGGGGTCATTTACCGGGCACTTAAGGTTTATGATGTCGCCCTGGAATATTTTGCCAAGGCAATCACAATCAACCAATCCAATGGCGTGGAAGATCCCCTGCCCTATATCGCGATCGCAAAAACTTATTCGCGGGATGGTGAATTTTTCATTGCCGCGGTCAATGGTGAAAAAGCGATCGCAATCAATCCCACTAACGCGGATACCTACGGTCAACTGGGAGATATTTACGTCAGGGCCAGGAATTACGAGGGAGCTCTCCCTGTCCTCAAATGCGCTGTCGTGGGATGTACGGCCGAGGAGAATGAGGTGGGAGGGGTCGCCGTACAAGCCCTGGAATTAACCAATTTTGATGTTGCCTATTACTACGCCCGGTACGCCTCTGTGCTGGCAGCCCTCAGTCGTCCGGAACAAAACTACTGCCCTGAAGCGCTGGAGATTCAAGAAGAATTAAAAAGGGTGTATGGGGGAGACTCCATCTTGATGAGCATCGTGGCTGAAAATGAGGCGATTTGTTTCCTTCTGGATGCCACACCTGCTCCCTGACGTCCAGCCCTCTCATCCAGGTTCAGCTTTGAGGGTCTCAGAAAAATATAAGAATCATGTTAAAGCTGAGGAGTAAACTTGACTTTCAAATCGAAGAAAGTTATCATAATCGTCGCTACTTAGCAGTCCATTAAATGGACTGCTAAGGTCCCGTATTCACAGGACAGCAATAAGCATGCACAGAGTATTCATTTCCATATTGTGAATTCTTTTTTGAAAGGAAAGAGAAGAAATCTATGGCAGGAAAGCAAATCGTATTTTCAGAAGAAGCCCGGCGCAAACTGCAGGCAGGAATGGATAAACTTGCGAAAGCAGTTATCACCACCCTTGGCCCCAAAGGCCGCAACGTGGCTCTTGACCGCAGTTTTGGCAGCCCCACCATCACACACGATGGCGTAACTGTTGCCAAGGAAGTGGAACTTTCTGATAAATTTGAAAACATGGGCGCCCAGCTTCTGAAAGAAGCGGCCACCAAAACCAACGATATCGCTGGTGACGGTACGACAACTTCTACCCTGCTGGCCCATTCCATTGTCACGGAAGGTATGAAAAATTTAGCGGCAGGATCCAACCCTATGCTGCTTAAACAGGGAATTGAAGCCGCAGCCAAGGCTGTTTCCGATGAGCTCGGAAAGAACGCCATTGACGTGACCACCAAGGAAGAGATCGGCAACGTGGCCAGCATCTCAGCCCAGGACCGCTCCATTGGTGAGCTCATCGCAGATGTGATGGACAAAGTTGGCAAAGACGGTGTGATCACGGTCGAAGAATCCAAAACCCTGGCATTTGAGACCGAATACGTTGAAGGTATGCAGTTTGACCGCGGTTACCTCTCTCCCTATTTCGTGACCAATGCAGATGACATGGAAGCTGTCATTGAAGAGCCCAACCTGCTCATTCACGACGCCAAGATTTCCGCCGCTCAGGATCTGGTTCCCCTTCTCGAACGGCTGGTCCAGATCGGCAAGCGCGACCTGGTTATCATTGCCGAGGATGTTGACGGGGAAGCCCTGGCAACCCTGGTACTTAACAAACTCCGCGGCATGGTGAATGTCCTGGCCATCAAGGCTCCCGGTTTTGGCGACCGCCGCAAGGCCATGCTGCAGGACATCGCTATTCTGACCGGCGCGACCGTGATCTCTGAGGATCTGGGCCGCAAGCTGGACAGCGCGACCGTGGAAGACCTTGGTAAAGCGGAGAAGATCATTTCCACCAAGGATGACACCACGATTGTCGGCGGCGCGGGCGATAACGCCCAGATCAAAGGCCGCATTCAGCAAATCCGCAATGAGATTGAATCCAGCTCCAGCGATTACGATCGCGAGAAACTTCAGGAGCGGCTGGCCAAACTCTCCGGTGGTGTGGCTATCATACGCGTTGGCGCGGCAACTGAGACCGAGTTGAAAGAAAAGAAACACCGCGTGGAAGACGCCCTTTCCGCCACACGCGCTGCTGTTGAGGCAGGCATTGTGCCTGGAGGCGGCGTAGCCTTGATCAACGCCACCAAGGCCATTGACAAACTCAAGATGGATTACGATGACGCCCAGGTCGGCGTTCAGATCGTCCGCCATGCCCTGGAAGTTCCCATGCGAAAGATCGCTGAGAACGCCGGAAAAGACGGCGCAGTGATCCTGGAAAACGTTCGGCGCTATCAGGAAGAAAAGAAAGACAACCACATCGGATTCGACGTGCTCAGTGAGGAATATATTGACATGGTTGAAGCTGGCGTGATCGACCCCGCCAAGGTTACCCGCGGCGCACTTGAAAACGCTGCCTCCATTGCGGCCATGATCCTGACCACCGAGGCTCTCATCGCTGATGAGCCAAAGGATGAACCTGATATGCCCCCCGCAGGTATGGGAGGCGGCATGCCTGGAATGATGTAGTCACTCCCTATAGAATCAAATGTAGTGTGGATCAAGATTCGGTCCACACTACATTTTTTTAAACACCTTCCCGGTATTTTCATCCTGACCATCCAGCGTGTATAATTTCCCTGATAAGATCCAAGCTGAGGATTCCCTATGCAAAAGCACCGTCTATCCCTGATCATTGTGTTTGTGCTCATCATCCTGGTTGGATGTAATTCTTATGGGGACCAGGAACCCGCCCCCACTTCAATACCTTTGAACGATCCTCAAACGGGGATCAATGACCCGTCTATCCCCCTGATCCCGCCAGCAAATCCGATCAACCTGCCGGCTGGTTTTGGAGCGACAGTCTATGCGGAAGGGCTGGCTGACCCGCGCATGATGGCTTTTGGACCAGATGGAAGCCTGTACGTCACACAGCCTTCAACCGGGCAGATCATCCGACTGGACGATAACAACGATGATGGGATCTCTGACACATCCGAGGTGGTAGCGGAAGATTTACTGGATCCATCCGGGATTGCTTTTTACCGGGATGGCTCCCTGTACACAGCAGAGACCACCCGCGTCCTGCGGCTGACAGATCCAGACAGCGATGGCTACTACGACAAACGGGAGATCATCATTGCGGGGATAGCCGCCGGCGGGAACACCAACCGCTCGATCATCTTCAGTCCCGATTGGAATCATCTTTATCTGGCAATTGGGTCATCATGCAATGTATGCCAGGAAGAGGATGAGCGGCGGGCAACTGTGATGCGGTTCAAACCCGATGGAAGCGAAGGGGTGATATACGCCAGGGGGCTTAGGTACGTTATCGGTATGACATTTCGATCGGATAAGGACATACTTTGGGTTGCCGATATAGAACGGGACGGCCTGGTAAAGGATCTTCCACCAGACACCCTGTACGCCATCTTTAAAGACGCGAATGGCGGCTGGCCTTTCTGTCATGCAGGCCGGGTGATAGATCCTGACTTTGGTAACAAGGATTCATGTGATACAAACCTGCTCAATCCGGTCATTGAGCTGGAAGCCGGATCAGCTCCGTATGGGATAACCTTTTACACCGGAGACCAATTCCCGGAAGAATACCAAAAGGACCTGTTCATAGCTCTGCATGGAAATGGCGAAGGCAGCTCCTCCCGGGGTCACAAGATCGTCCGTCTGCCGCTGGGTGAGGGTGAACAATCCAAACGAGTGGAGGACTTCGCAACCGGCTGGGTGACTTCCGACGGCACTATTTGGGGATCACCAACAGACCTGATCCAGGGTCCTGACGGAAGCCTATATCTATCTGATGATATCCATGGTGTGATCTACCGGATCTTCTATATTGGATAGCGGCACTCACAAGCCTGGCTAGAGAGAGAAGATCTGCCTTTTTGACAAAAAGCTCGCCCCATGTTAAAATTAGCCCGGTTTTAGAATTCCGGCTGGAAATTTTCAGCCCAAGTGGAACTGCTCAACGAAGATCATTATTTATGCTTTATCCTCTGAATAAATCCTGAATAAGATTTCCAAGGCATTGCCCGGCCGGTTTTCCGTCCGGGTTTTTTTATAAGACAATCAACTCCCACATCCATTACTGGTTAAGCGGGAGAAAAATAGAAGGAATAGAAATATGAGTAAAAACAAGTTGCGGATCATTCCCCTGGGAGGCCTGGGGGAAGTCGGAAAGAATATGATGGTCTACGAGTATGGTAATAATATCCTCATCGTGGATGCGGGTCTGATGTTCCCTGATAACGAAATGCTGGGCATCGATTATATTATTCCCGATTACGAATACATCAAACAGAACAAGGATATCGTCCGTGGCGTGGTGATCACCCATGGGCATATGGACCACGTCGGGGCGCTGGAACATCTGATGGAAGATCTAGACGCTCCCCTTTATGCAACGCCCCTGACCAGGGGGCTGATCGAGGTCAGCCTTTCTGAAAATGGACTCCTGGACAAAACCACCATACACACGGTACATGCTGGCGAATCGGTCAAGGTCGGACCATTTGACGTGGAGTTCTTTCATGTCTGCCATTCCATCCCTGACAGCGTTGGCCTGGGGATCACCTGTCCGGATGGACTGATCGTGCATACCGGCGACTATAAATTTGACCCCACTCCCGTGGACGGCTGGCCAACAGATTTTTCCAAACTGGCTGAATTCTCCGGGCGGGGTGTTTTGGCTCTGCTGGCCGATTCCACCAATGCCGATAAACCCGGCTGGACGCCCTCCGAAATGGTCATCAACGATTCCCTGGATAAGGTCTTCCGGACCGCTCCAGGCCGCATCATTGTGGCTTCCTTTGCTTCCCTGGTCTCCAGGATGCAGCAGGTTGTGGATGCCGCTGAACACTACGGACGCAAAGTGGCTTTTGTCGGCAGGAGTATGAAACAGAATTCAAAGATGGCGAAGAAACTGGGTTATCTTGAAATTCCTTCCGATATTGAAGTCGGAATAGATGAAGCCAAGAATATGAAACCCAAGGATGTCGTGCTGATGGCCACAGGCTCTCAAGGTGAGCCTTACTCGATCATGGGGCGCCTGGCGCGGGGAACCAACAAACAATTCGATCTGATCGAGGATGACACCATTGTGCTCTCCTCCCATGCCATTCCCGGCAATGAAGAAACCGTCTTCAAGACCATTAACTCTCTTTTCCGCAGGGGAGCAAATGTGATCTACGAACCACTCGCCGGCGGCGTGCATGTATCCGGCCATGCCAATCAGGATGAAATGAAGCTCATGCTGAATATGGTCAACCCGGAATACCTGATCCCCATCCACGGTGAACTGCGCCATCTCAAGCAGCACGCTGTTCTGGCAGAGGAATCCGGCTTTCCCCGCGAGAATGTCCTGGTGATCGAAAACGGCCAGGTGATCGAACTCGAGAATGGGAAGCTGGTCATCAAAGACCGCATCCCGGGCAGTTATGTGTTCGTGGACGGCTCGCGTGTGGGGGAAATCGGCCCCTCCGTGGTCCGGGAGAGAGAGCAGTTATCCCAGGACGGTGTGGTCCTGATCAGCCTTGTCCTGGACAGCAAAGGAAAACTGCACGAAGAACCGGAGATTATCTCCCGCGGTTTTGTGTACAAACACGGGGAAGATGACCTCATAGAGGAAACCCGCCAGAAAGTGGTCGATATCGTCGAAAAAACACAGGGGGACCTGCACAATGAGATTGTGCGTTCCATCCGGTCTTTCCTGTTCAATAAAACCAAAAAGCGGCCTGTTGTGCTGGCCGCCATGAACTGGTTGTGAGAACCATATGCTGCGCGTATGCCTGAAAGCAGAAGGCCGGTTCAGGCTGTGCCTGCGGCTGGTTGTGCCAGTAAAAAGCAAGAATTCCAATAGAGACGAAGTCTTTTAATAAGACTTCGTCTCTTAACTGTTGCCCCTACCTACCTCTCTCCCGATCGCCAAATCAGCCTGCCAAATGATCAGCTTCTTTTTTCAATTGACCTACCATCCATGCTCCCCGATCAGGGGCACAAACGCGACGGGGGTCAGGTCTTCACGGACAAATTCTTCACCCTTTCGCTTGTAAAGCTGTAAAAGTTGGCCGCCTCTGCCGCCCACAGGCATGATCAGCCGGCCCCCTTCAACAAGCTGTTCCAGCAGCGGCCTGGGGACTTCCGGAGCCGCTGCCGTGACCATGATCCCCTGATACGGCGCATATTCCGGAAGGCCGTGGGTACCATCCCCTTCGTGTATAGTGATATTGTCATAGCCTAAATCGGCGAGCGTCTTCCCGGCCGCTGCCGCCAGGCGGGGATGTCTTTCTATCGTATGGACCTCCCGGGCAAGCAAACTAAGGATAGCCGCCTGGTAGCCGGAGCCGGTGCCGATCTCCAGCAATATCTCCTCCCCATCCAATTTGAGCTGGGCAGTCATATATGCGACGATGTAAGGTTGGGAAATGGTTTGGCCGAGACCGATCGGCAGCGGCCCATCCTGGTAGGCATAAAGCCGCTGGTTAGGCGGTACAAACTCATGGCGCGGCACTTCCAGGAAAGCTTCCAGCACCCGCGGTGCAGTGATGCCCCGAGCCGCGATCTGGCCTTCCACCATACGCCTCCGGGCGGCTTCAAAATCGATCTTCTTCACTGGTACCCTGCCTGAGAATTCAATTCAGTAAATAGGCCATGATCCAGTTCGTGGTTGCCAGCAGCGCTTCCAGGTGAGTGCGCTCATAGCTGTGGGACGCATCCACACCCGGGCCGATCAAACCTACCGCTACATCTCCGCCTGCCCGCCAATACGCCTCGCCGTCGGAACCATAATAGGGATAGATATCGACCTTATACGGGATCTCATATTCCTCCGCTAGAGCCCGCAGCCGCTGACTGAGGCCGTGGTGATAAGGTCCGCGGGAATCCTTCACGCACAGCGTGGTATGGAATTCATCTGACGTCTGCCCTTCACCAATGGCAGCCATATCCACTGCCACCAGCTCCCTGAGCCCATCGGGAAAACCCGTGGCGGCACCATGGCCCACTTCTTCATAATTGCTGAAATGAAGCGTTGTATCCTGGGCTGGCTGGAGATCTGCCCTGTAGAGCGCGTTTACCGCCGCAAGCAGACAGGCCACACAAGCCTTGTCATCCAGGTGGCGGGAACGGATAAAGCCATTGTTGATCTCAATCCGGGGGTCAAAGACCACAAAATCCCCGACTTCGATCCCAGCCTTGCGTGTTTCCCCGCGAGAATTGGTGTCCCAGTCCAAGCGGACTTCCATTGTATCCTCATTCCTTTCTGTACTGCTGACATCCTTCCCGTGAACATGGCTGGATGCCTTATAGAGCAGGACTGTGCCGCGGACAGGTTCGCCATTGCTGGAGAGCACGGTGCATCCTTCACCTTCAATGGTGTTCCAGGAATAGCCTCCCAACTGTGTTAACTTCAACCTTCCGCTTGGCTTGATCTCCTTGACCATCGCCCCCAGTGTATCAACATGGGCGGTCAGTGCTCGCGGGCTTGTTTTCAGGTCCCCCGTCCAGCTGGCCAGGAGCGAACCTTTGGCATTGCGGCGGTAATTGATCTCGGGGAACTCCGCCAGTTTTCCTTCTAGATAAGCGATGGCATCATCGGTATACCCGGTCGGGCTGGGAATCCCCAGCAGTTCCTGCAGGGCAGCGAGCAAAAAATCCTGGTCAATATTGGGTAGTTTTTTCATTGGTCAACTCTGATCCTGGTTAAGTCCTTCGAATTTTTCTATGGTCTCCCGCCAGCTTGGCAGTAAGGGGATGGTGATCCCGCTTTGGTAATCATAAGCCACCTGAACGGTTTTGGCTTCTCCAAACAGGTTTCCGGAATCCGCATCCCTGATCAAGTATTCCATATCAAGGCTTTTATTGCCCAGCCGCGATGTACGAATACCCACTTCAACCCGGTCGGTCATAAGGATCGGCGCCTTGTAATCCAGCTCCACACGGGCGAGGATAAAACCGATCTCGAGAAAGGATTTTCCATCCCATAAATCCAGATGACGGATATAGTTAACCCTCCCGTGCTCCAGGTATGTTAGGAATGCCGCATTATTGACATGACCTTGCGGGTCAAGGTCTCCGTACCGAACGACAACGGGGTGATAGAATTTGAAATCAGCCATGTATCAATTATACTTGAATTGGCTTATCTGTTTCCAGGCTGACTGGAATGCTTCCCATTCCCAGGGGGTATTCTTAATAACATATAAGAGCGGCTGGAACACAGCCGGGGCAGTGAGCCGCGCGGTATAATGGCTGACTGGTTTTCTCTGGAACCACACATTAAAGGATCATCAAACAGGACCATATATGGAAGTGCTTTCGAGTTTATTCACCATTCTTGTCATCGTCCTGCTGGGAATTCTCAGCCGGAGGTTAGATGTATTCAAAGCGGAGCATGCCAAGACCATCTCTTCATTTGTATATTATTTTGGCCTCCCGGCATTGTTCTTCACAAAGATCGCCAACCTCGACCTGATGAACCTGGATCCCATATTTCTGATCGGCACTTTGGTCCCAACGCTCGTTCTTCTGGTCCTTCTATTGTTCATCTATCACATAAAGATCCTCAAGAAAGACACCTTTATCCTGCTTGGGCTGTCGATCAGTTTTGGCAGCTATGCCTTTTTTGGGGTAGCGTTCTTTGAGACATTTCAGAATGGGATATGGTTGGAATCCTCTATCCTGGCGGCATCGCTCTTGGGCGTGCTTGGAATTGTGACCACACTGCTCCTGCTGGAGTACGCCAATCAAAAGAAGCAGAACATGCGAATTCTGGGGAAGATCATCAGCAACCCCCTGATCCTCTCCATTTCGTTTGGTGTATTATTCTCCTTAGTGGGAATTCGGATCGATTTTCTTACCAATGCCCTTAACCTTGTTGGGAAGACCTCCAGCGCCCTGGCTATTTTTGTACTGGGCATGTTCATCCATGATAGATTCTCATGGAAGGGGCTGATCAAAGCGCTGCCGTACTCGCTCTTTCGGATGATCACCCTTCCGCTGGTCACTGGAATCATACTCTGGCTCTTTCTGCCGGGAATTGGGGAATTGACCCAGTTTCTACTGCTCGAAAACGGCATGCCAGCAGCCATTGCTCTGGTTGTATTCGCGGAACGTTATGAATACAAGGTCACCGAAACGGCAGGAATCGTCAGCCTGACCTCCATCCTCAGCTTCGCTGGGCTGACAGCCATCTATTATTTATCCCTTTTGACTTTTTAGATCAAGCTGGGCGTTCAAACCTCATCCCAGGAAGCTGTTTCCCAGGGGTAATCCGCCACTTCCAGGGCTCTCTCCCGCACATCCGGATCAGTTGAAAATTTCCCCCTTAATTCATCCGGCAGCAGCAGGGCGATCTCTTTCATGATGCGCTCACCAATTTCATCCATCTGCTTCCGCCGTTCCCTTCCCCTGCCGGTTGCCTTCAGAGGGCCATAGGGTTTCCCGATACGGATGGTGACTTTGCTCTGGTCCTTTAACCGCAGCGGCAGCACAGTATTGAATCCCGTGAATCCGACAGGGAGGATCCTTGCGTTGGTCCGGGAAGCCAGGTAAGCCGCCCCTGGGCGAGCGGGGCGGATCATCTCCGCCCAGGCGCCTCCTTCCGGAAAAATCCCAAAAAAACCATCCTGGGCGAGGACGCTCTCCGCGTCCCGGATCGCCTGGCGGGAGCCAGTCCCCCGATAAACATACAGAACGCCCCACAGGCGGGGTAAAAGCTTGGCCCAGCCAGGTGTAAAAGCCGGGTTTGCGCCAGAAAACATCTCAATGGTTGGTGGGGCGATGTGCAGCATGGCAATGGAATCCGCGAAGCTGAAATGGTTTCCGGTGACAATTATCGGCCCGCTTTCAGGGATATTTTCCTCCCCGATGACCTCAAAATCGGAAAAGGTGTGCAGCGCCAGGGATATCAAGCCCTTCAAAAACGATCGAATGATTACTCT
>Ga0272443_10003340_pt1 | contig 18988 bp, 20 predicted proteins | sample SSMAcet12_FD_193581 | JGI IMG/M metagenome (GOLD analysis project Ga0272443, IMG submission 193581) | Marine sediment archaeal communities from Little Sippewissett salt marsh, Falmouth, MA, United States - SSM-Acet-12 | ecosystem: Environmental > Aquatic > Marine > Wetlands > Sediment ... | reverse complement strand
CAAATTCTTCCTTATCCTCACTGGCATGGCTCAAGAAGGCATCCAATTGAGTGGCTGACGTTGCATTATTGGATAATTTATCATACTCATGATTGTTAAGGATCCTTTTCGGGTGATCTTTTCTATATTGGCTTAATTCTTTAATATCAATTTCAAATTTTAGGCCAAGTCCTTCAAACCATTCATTCGTCAAGTCATCTCTATAATTCGCCTTAATGAATCTTATTATTGACCTCTTGGCCAAATACAAGAGCCCACTAACTGTTGTATTAATATCATGCTGAGAAATGCTGACCAATTCCATCTTTGTAAAAGGCGTATCGCAATATTTCTCAAACCGATTATATAAATAATCGGCTAGATCAGCTTTAACAGCATCAATATTCTTATTATCTTCAAAGAAGGAATCTTTATAATTATTAGTTGTAATGAGTATGTTTTTATTATCACCATTAATAATTTCATAGATTTTGCGTCCGAGGATTAAAGAAATTTGCTCGCGGCTAACCGAGGAACGTAATGAGCCAGAAAATTCTATTTATCCAGTTTTAAAATCTCTTTCTCCAAATTTCTTATAGCCAAATCTAAATATAAAAGTATCTCCACCGGCGAGTTCGCCTTTATAGGGAAATGTTATCTCATAGAAAATATTGTTCTTATAAATTTGATAGACGATTCGCGAACCGGGGAATTCCTCCATTGCCTTATTCCATCACTCTCCGGGCGCCGCGGTAGCGTTTGTGATAATAATCATCCTGAAGGCTGGAAATTATAATGCCGTTGGAAGTCGAGGCGTGCGCGAACTCATCGAAACCGACATAAATACCGACATGCGATACGCCCCGGCCACCGGTATCGAAAAAGACCAGATCGCCGAAATACAAATCCCCCCGCTCGACTTCGCGTCCGGCGCTAAACAGTTTATCGGTCGTGCGCGGTAAATGCATCGAGGCATATTCTTCATAAACCGCCACTACAAAACCACTGCAATCATAACCGCGCTGACTTTCGGACTGCCCGGCATAAGGTTTACCCAGGTAGCGATCGATAATTTCGCCCATTTTCAACGGATCGACACCGTAACCTGTGGCCTTTTCCTGTTTTTTCTCGGCTTCATACTGCCCCTCCCGGTCATGATAACCGCCTCCGAAACGCGGTTCCCCCTGACAGCCGGGCAGAATCAATATTAAAAGAATTAACGGCAACAGATAGCGCATAAAGCCTTCACCTCAGTCTGGGGTAAGAAATTTCGAACCGGTATTTATAATAGACCCTTGTTAAAACGATTGTCAACAAAAGAACCGGGAAGTAAAAAGGTGCATGAATACAAGCCAGCAGGGTTAAAAGCAAAATCGGGAACTTGCACGCGAACAACATAAGGCCCGGTCTGTAATGAATTAACAAACCAATAATTAATAATGTTGTCACAACAGCGACTATCTGCATTTCCTGATTGGCTGTTAAATAAGACGAAACCAATGTTGCGATACCCAGCAAAAGAGCCAATATCAGACTTCCCTTAATGCCAATTATCACAGCAATGGTCCTCTTACCCGATACGGCATCGCCCTCGCGATCAGGAATAGTAGTCAGGACATAACCGGTGGCTATAGCCAGAAAATACGGGATAGTCGAGAGCCCTTCGGGATGGATTAGCCGGTCGGGAATCAGAGTCATCGGGACCAGCAAACCATAAGCGATACTGTTAGCCAAAAGGCCGCTGACAGCCCGGTCTTTCAGCCTGATACCGGGAACGGAATACAAAACGCCCAGAACAGTTATTGCCGCGGTGATAAAAAAAGTTTCTTTTGACACTGTAAGTGCGACAACCAACCCGGCCAGCGTCAGGATGCTGTAATAAATCCAGGCGGTTTTGACCGAAATAATCCCGCGCGGTAAAAAATGCAGTTTATCATTGATGCGATCCGATTCGATATCAAAAAGCTGATTGAAAACATAAACGCCTTTGAAAACCAGAGTCAGAGCGACCAATTGCATTATCAATGCCACTGACGGAATTAAAACAAAATTCAAAGCCGGATGAGATGACGTCATAAAATGGAGATAAACGGTCCAGACCGGGATTATCAGCAGGGGTCGCCCGAAGAATATCAGATCAAATAATTTTGAAGCCACGGCGCCCCCATGACATACTTGAGATAAAAATATACCGCCGGGGCGGCAAATAAAAGGGAATCGAAGCGGTCAAGCACTCCCCCATGACCGGGAATAATAGCCGAACTGTCTTTGATACCGATCGATCTTTTCCAGAGCGATTCCACCAGATCACCCAACTGCCCGAAAAAAGCGGTTATTATGGCAATAGCCGCCAGATGATAAAAGGCCGTGTCGGTCAGCCAGGCCAATTTGAATATGACCGCGACCAGTAAAGTGCCGATGAACCCGCCCCAGAACCCTTCCCATGTTTTATTTGGTGACACAGTAGGAGCCAGTTTGTGTTTGCCGCATTGCGACCCGAAAAACATAGCGGCCGTATCCCCTACCCAGAGCGATGCCAGAAGCAGAAATACCCACCAGCACCCCGGGGCATCGGCCATCCATACCGCTTCACCGCGAACCATAAAAACAAAGGGATATAACAGGGCCAGATACAGACAACCCCAGACGATATAACTTAGCTTTTTGAACAAAGCCTCCACCGGATCACCGCGAACAGCCAGCAGAATTCCAATAAACACAAAACAGGCGATTATCAGCCATATCGCCCAGTTTAAATATCCCCTCATGAACAAAGCCGCCGCGCCGGCGGTAATAATCAAGGGAAGAAAAGCGAATGGTGAGAAAAGCCGTGTGCCCGTTCCGGTGAAATATTCAAAACTACCTATCAGGACCAAAAGGAGCAGAAAATAGAAAAATAAATCGCCGCCTTTGAAAACCATAAACAAGATGGCCGGTATGGCAATCGCGGCGACAATAAGTCTCTGGGCCAGATTTTTGGATATCATTGAGGAGTTACCTGCCCGAAACGGCGTTCGCGGGTGATATATTCCTTCAAAGCGGCGGCGAATTCAGTCTTGCCGAAATCGGGCCAGAAGGTATCGGTGATATAAATTTCGGTATATGATGTCTGCCAGATCAGGAAATTGGATAGCCGCATTTCTCCCGATGTACGAATCAATAAATCCGGATCGGGTAAATCGGCCGTGTACAAATAAGAAGCAAACAGGTTTTCATCGATTTTATCCGGTTCAATCCGCCCCGCCTTAATTTCCTCGGCCAGCTTGCGAACGGCATCGATAATTTCAGTACGGCCGCCATAATTGAGGGCCAAATTCAAAGTCAGTCCGGTGTTTTTGGAAGTCTTTTTGATAGCCGCCTGGAGCACTTTACGGCGCGCCAGCGGCAACTGCGCTATGCGTCCGGTGGCAATCAGGCGGACATTGTTGCGCATCAGGTCATCCAGTTCTTCAAGCGTGGTGCGCGATAAAAGGGCCATCAGTGAGGCCACTTCCTCGCGGGGCCGTTTCCAGTTTTCCACCGAGAAAGTGTAGAGCGTCAGGTATTTCAATCCCATTTCAACCGCGGCCTCAACCACCTGGCGCACGGCTTTAACCCCGGCCTGATGACCATCGGTCCGCGGCAGGCCGCGCCGACCGGCCCAGCGACCATTGCCATCCATAATGATAGCCACATGGACAGGACACTTACCGCTCTCGCGGATAACCTCATATAGTTTTTCAAGAGTTTCCGGCATCAATCTATTCTACACTCACGACCCCGCCTCGGCAAGGTAAAATTTATCGTTTTGACCATCCGCCGCGTATAAATTACGACCGGGGAGAAATCTCGAATAATTTTTGAGTCGAAGAAATACCCTTAATAACGAGAGGTTGGTATGCAAGTAAAAGACCTGATGCCCAAAAAGCAGGCTCCTATAACTATAATGTCCGAACAGAGTTTTCAGGACGGCATGAAATTAATGGCCGATCATCATATCGGATCACTGGTAGTAGTCGATCAATCCAAAAGTCCAATCGGAATAATTACCGAACGAGACATTTTTCGACTGGCTCATGAGCATTCTTCTGATATCCGCAGTTACAAAATCGGTGATTATATGACCCGCGATTTGATTATCGGTCTGCCTGATGATGATATCGAATATATCGCCAATGTCATCACCCAGAAACGAATTCGCCACATCCCGATAATGGACGAAAACAAAAAACTGTGCGGAATCCTGTCCATCGGAGATATTCTGAAAAGCAAACTGGAACAGGCCGAAATAGATACCCGTTATCTGCGGGAATATATCCAGGGCATGCCGACCAACCGTCAATAATATCCTTATTTTTGCGACGCGGTTTTATGTTATGACATTAAATACCATACACTTCCCGGCGTAGTTTTGTATGGACTAAATTGGCCTTTGGTATTATCTTTAATTGAATGGGGGAATATCTTTTATAAAAGGAGGCGATCATGTTAATTCGTGATTTGATCAAAACCAAGGCTCCGCCGGTTACTATTCCATCCGGAAAAACCATCCAGCGGGCGATGCGCCTGCTGATCGATAACAAAATCGGTTCCCTTATCGTGGTGGATAAGGCTGACAAACCGATTGGAATTATTACTGAACGCGATATTTTTCATCTGGCTTACCGTTTCCGAGGCGACATGATGGATATGAGAATTGACGAACATATGACCGGTAAACTAATTCTGGGACGGCTCGGCGAAGATATCAATGAAGTTGCTCAAACGATGACAAAAAATCATATCCGACATATGCCTGTAATGGATGATCGCGATCAATTATGTGGTATTTTATCAATCGGTGATATTGTCAAGGCTAATTCTGAACAATTAATACCCGAATGACATCGGAAATTCCTGAAAAATGCAAAGAGAGTACTGACCGCGTTTTGGGCGTCCGGTATTAGCAATGATTTTATACCGAAAGAATCTCTTTTTCCTTCGCATTAGCCATCTGGTCGATTTCTTCGATATATTTATCGGTTAATTTCTGGATTCGGTCGGATCCTTTGTGCTGTTCGTCCTCGGAGATATCCTTATCTTTTTCTGCCTTTTTGAGGTTGTCATTGGAGTCGCGGCGGATATTTCGCACGGCTATTTTACCGTCTTCAGATATTTTCCGGGCCACTTTGACCAGATCCTTACGGCGCTCCTCTGACAGCGGCGGAACCGGGATACGGATCAGATTGCCTTCAACCTGCGGATTAAATCCCAGATCGGCGGTCTGAATGGCTTTGACGACATCGCCCAGGATACTTTTGTCCCAGGGCTGGACCATCAGGCTTTTGGGATCAGGAGCGGAAATGGTGGCCAGTTGATTGAGAGGTGATTTCTGACCATAGGCTTCGACTTTTAAATTTTCCACCAGCGCCGGAGTAGCCTTGCCCGAACGAATACCGGACAGTTCATCCTTGACTGCCTGTATCGTTTTTTTCATTCTCTCTTCGGAATCAGCATAGATTGTTTCAACCATAACCTCAACCTCCCGTTCTATTGCACCAGCGTACCGAGCGATTCGCCCCGGGCGGCCCGGTACAGATTATCTTCAATATTCAGGTTTATAACGCGAATGGGAATTTTATTATCGCGGCAAAGAGTAATTGCCGTAGCATCCATAACCTTCAGATCGCGGGCCAGCACTTCATCAAAAGTAAGTTCCGGGAAAAACTCTGCCTTACTGTCAATTTCCGGGTCACTACTGTAAACGCCATCAACACGTGTTCCCTTAATTAACAATTGGGCCCCGGTCTCGGCGGCCCGCAGGGCCGCGGCCGTATCGGTCGTAAAAAAGGGCCAACCGGTTCCAGCCGCCATAATAACAATGGTTTTGTCAGCCAGAAGTTGTCGCGCCTGTCTTTGAGTGTAAGTATCGGCGAAGGCAGGCATATCCACCGCCGTCATTACCCGGGCGGGCATTCCGTTTTTTATCAGTTGATCCTGAAGTGCCAGAGAATTTATAACAGTGGCCAGCATCCCCATATGATCGGCCGTAACGCGATCCATACCGGCCTGGGAAGCCTTAAGTCCGCGGAAGATATTGCCGCCCCCGATAACGACGCCTGTTTCAACGCCGTTATCGTTAATTTTCTTAATCTGCCCGGCCAGGATTTTTACCATCCCCGGTTCAATACCATAAGAGCTGTCCCCCATGAGCCATTCCCCGGACAGCTTGATCAGAATACGTCGGTATTGTGGGCCGTCGTCCATAGCCTTTATTCTCCCAGACGGAAGCGAACAAAGCGGCGAATATTTATATTTTCGCCCAGTTTGGCTATCGTATCGGTAACCAGATCCTTAATATTTTTATCGGTATCTTTTACGAAAGGCTGTTCCATTAAACAGGCTTCACTGTAAAATTTTTCCATTTTTCCATCAACGATCTTATCGACGATCTTTTCCGGTTTACCTTCCTTGAGAGCCAAGTTACGATAAACTTCGCGTTCGGACTCAATCAGTTCAGGAGTCACATCTTCGCGGCTGACCACGCGGGGATCGGACGCCGCGACTTGCATAGCGACATCCTTGGCAAATGTTCGGAAATCGTCAGTCCGCGCCACAAAATCGGTTTCGCAGTTTATTTCAATCAGAACGCCCAGTTTATCACCGGGGTGGATATATGAATAAATTAAGCCTTCACTGGTTTCCCGGCTGGATTTCTTGGCCGCCGAAGCAATACCCTGCTCGCGCAGGAATTTAATAGCCTTCTCGACGTCGCCATCGGCCTCCGCCAAAGCTTTCTTACAATCCATCATGCCTGCGCCGGTTTTATCGCGCAGTTCTTTCACCATTTTCGCATTGATCTCTGCCATGTTGCCGATGCTCCTTTAGTTTTTCTTATCCTGTCCTGTTTTTGGTGAGGCGACTTCATTGGGATTGGAACCGTTGTCGTCATCATCTCCCCCGACGCTTGCAACGGTTGTGGTAGGAGAATCCTGTCTTTCCATCATCGGTTCGGCCGCGGCGGCCATTTCGGAAGCCGAAGCTCCATGGCGGGCTGATTCAATGGCATTGGCCAGTTCCCTTGTAATGACGCGAATCGATTTGATAGCGTCATCATTACCGGCTATCGGAAAATCAATCATATCTGGATCGGAATTGGTATCCACCACGCCGATGATCGGGATACCCAGCTTGCAAGCTTCGGCCACGGCGATTTTTTCTTTCTTGCTGTCAACCACAAATACCAGGCCCGGCAGAGTATTCATGTCCTTGATACCGATCAGAACCTTTTCCAGACGGTCTTTCTGACGCATAATGGAGATAGCTTCTTTCTTGGTATATTTCTCCAGCGTACCATCCTGCTCCATCTTCTCAATATCTTTGAGTCGGCGGATACTGCCTTTTATAGTATGGAAATTTGTGAGCATACCGCCCAGCCAGCGCTCACAGATATAGTAAGCACCCACTTTTTCAGCCTCTTCCTTAATTACCGTTTTGGCCTGCTTCTTGGTACCGACAAAAAGTATGGACCGGCCGCTTAAAACCACTTCCGCGATTTTACGCTTAGCGGCGTCAATGGCTTTCAGGGTTTTATTAAGATCAATAATATAAATGCCGTTACGAGCGGTAAAGATGAACGGCTTCATCTTGGGGTTCCAACGCCGGGTCTGATGCCCGAAATGGACCCCCGCCTCAAGAAGATTCTTGATTCGCGGATCAATCATTTGTAAAAGACCTTTCTGGTTTTTAATCTTCCATTCCCGTCATCCCGGCCGGGCCGCCAAAGACGGACCCCCGGTCCGGTCAGGGAATGTGCTTTTTGATAAAATCTTAACGCTTCGAGAACTGGAACCGTTTGCGTGCCTTGGGCTGACCGTATTTTTTGCGCTCGACTTTGCGCGCATCCACTGTCAGAAAGCCACCTTTTTTCAGGGGCGAACGCAGTTCCGGATCCATCTTAGTCAAAGCCACGGCAATAGCCAGGCGCATTGCTCCGGCCTGACCGCTGAGGCCACCACCGCTAGTGCTGGCGGTGATATCAAGCTTATTGACCATTTCCACCGTAACCAGGGGTTCCATCATAAGCTGGATAAGAACTTCGCGGCAGAGATAGCGTTCCTTGGTCCGACCGTTGATCTTGATCTCTCCTTTTCCAGGCTTCAGAGTTACCCGGCACACAGCTTCTTTACGGCGGCCGGTAGCCGAAAAAGTATTCTTTTCAATGGGAGTTGTAGCGGCGTTTTCCATTATTCTACTTTACCTCAGACTGGTTTAATCGCTTCCGGTTTCTGTGCCTGATGCGGATGATAATCATCGGCATAAACATGCAATTTTTTATACATCTGACGCCCCAGACGATTGTGCGGAATCATCCCGCGAATGGCCTGTTCCACTATTCGCTCGGGAAATTTTTCCTGCATCTGCCTGAAGGATCGTTCCCGAATTCCACCGGGATAACCGGTATGACGATAATATTTTTTACTGCTGGCCTTACGTCCCGTAACAACCGTATGGCGAGCATTGATGACAATAACATGATCGCCGCAATCAATATGGGGCGTGAATATCGGTTTATGTTTGCCTCTCAGGATACGAGCGATTTTAACCGCTGACCGTCCCAGGACGGCTCCTTTCAGGTCCACAACATACCATTTCCGGTCAATTTCCGTTTTCTTCGGCACAAAGGTTTTCATCATTATCTCCGAATCTTCCGTTATTTTCGGTTCTGCACGAAAGCCCGAAAATATAAGAGATTATTCCCGACTGTCAAGCCCATAAATTAAATTTTTACCGTTTAATCTCTTACCCCCCATATATCGGCCGGTTTTTACTACTGTTTTAGCCTGATTCCCCAAATCGGCCCCCCCCACGGGCGCCGGATTCGGGGAATAGTAAAAAATCACGCCTTCAGACGGGATTTTTACATTTAACAGGCATTTTGAATGTGATTTATATTTTACCGACCAGTTCCATACCCGGCTTCAGGGTATCGGAACCCGGTTTCCAGTTAATGGGACAAACCTGGTCGCCATGCTCGCGGACGAATTTGGCCGCCTGAATCTTGCGCAAAATTTCCTCGGTACTGCGCCCGATGGCATTGTCATGAACCTCGTAAGCCTTTATCACACCGTCGGGATCGATCAAAAAAGTACCACGCCAGGCCAGCCCCTCGTCCTCGATATAAACACCATAATCGCGAGACATTTTACCGGTCGGATCGGCCAGCATCGGGAATTTAATTTTTGAGATTGTCTCGGAATTGTCATGCCAGGCTTTGTGAACAAAATGTGTGTCGGTTGAAACCGATAAAATTTCGGCTCCTTCCGCCTGAAACTCTTTGTAATGATCGGCCAGATCACCTAGTTCGGTCGGGCAAACAAACGTAAAATCGGCCGGATAAAAGAAAAGGACCACCCACTTACCCTTATAATCAGAAAGGGAAGCCTCCACAACATCGCCATTATGATATGCATTTACCTTGAAATCGGGAGCATGCTCATTCATTCTTACCATTTTAATCCTCTCCTATCTAATTCTGGTATGTTCAAACAAATGTTTTGTATGCAGATTTATAGACTAATATAGTCCATTATTATCTCTAAACCATACGCCTTGCAGTATGTTCCCTGAAAAAAAAATTTTATGAATTTGGCTCTTGAGATAATTATTTGGAGGAGATTGGTAATCGGTAAGAAAATTTACAGTGGGGAGAAAGAGTCTATTTTTTAACACCATCCCCCGTCATGGGGACGAAACGGACCGGGAGAACGGACCTCTTTATTATTTCACCATCCTTTTTTTCAAAAAGGACAAGTTCCTGGTAATCCACCCCGACCGGTATTATCATCAGGCCGCCTTCGGCTAGTTGATCCAGAAGCGGTTGCGGTACTTCCGGCGGCGCACAGGTAACTATTATGCCGTCAAAAGGGGCCTGTTCGGGCCAGCCTTGATAGCCATCACCGATACGGAAATCGATATTTTTATATTCCAGGTTGTCCAGCAGGGCTTTAGCTCTATGTCCCAATACTTCAACTATTTCAATTGTATAGACTTCCCCGGCTAATTCCGCCAGAACTGCGGCCTGATAGCCCGAACCGGTGCCGATTTCCAGGATTTTATCACCTTCATCTGGTTTAATTAGCCAGGTCATCAGAGCTACGATATAGGGCTGAGATATAGTCTGCCCCTCTCCGATAGGCATTGGCCCATCGTCATAGGCATGAGACCTGTATTTTTCGGGGATAAACAAATGGCGTGGTATCCGGCGCATAGCCTCAAGGATATTTTTATCGGTTACTCCGCGCTGTTCGATCTGCGAGGATACCATTCTCAGGCGGGCCTTCAGGTAGGGATCGTCAGGTTTATCGGTCGGTTGCTTTTCATGGGAATGGAGAGCGTTTACCAAATATATGACGGCCAAAATCAGAGCAAAAATAAAGAAAATAATCTTGTAATTGCGAAAGATAGAATTTTGACCGGGCTTGATAATCACTGAATCAACTCCGTCCTCCGGGGCGAATCCCGGTATCGGTTATATAGGCCGAGATCAGTTCATGGGGTGTAATATCAAAGGCCGGGCTCCAGAATTTTGCCCCGGGCGGGGCGATTTTTCTACCCAAAACCTCCGTTATCTCGTCGCCGTCTCTCTCTTCGACTATTATCTGGTCACCCGAAATCAGGGTTTTGTCAAAAGTCGATTCCGGCGCGGCAACATAGAACGGGATACCATGTTTCTCGGCCAGCACTGCCACCGAATAGGTACCTATTTTATTGGCGACATCGCCATTTTTGGTAATACGGTCGGCCCCTACGATCACGGCATCTATTTTTTTACGGGCCATGGCGAAACCGGCCATATTATCGGTAATCAGATAACATTCAATATTTTCCTGCATCAATTCCCAGCAGGTAAGGCGAGCACCCTGTAATAGAGGCCGGGTTTCATCGGCCATAACTTTTATTTTCTTGCCCATTTCAGTGGCCTTATAAATAACAGCCAGAGCTGTACCGATTCCTCCGGTTGCCAGTGCCCCGGCATTACAATGCGTCAGTACTGTGGCCTCATCGGGCAATAAATCGGCTCCATGCCGCCCGATTGCATCACACATCCGCCGGTCCTCTTCGTGAATATCTCCGGCTTCCTCCCATATCAAACCTTTGAATTCCTCGGTATCCCTGCCACGGTACCCTCCAATTTTATTCAGAATACGGTCCACCGCCCATACCAGATTAACGGCCGTAGGCCGGGCATCCTTGATTTCTACCGCCGCCTTCTGGACCTCCGGCCGGAGTTTTTCCATACCTCCATCCGCGACCGCTTCCGCCGCCAATCCCAGCGCATAGGCGGCCGCAATACCGATGGCCGGGGCGCCCCGGACTTCCAGCCGCCTTATGGCCTCGATCACCTGTCTATAATCCGTGTATTCGTTATAAACCAGTCTATCCGGCAAAACAGTCTGATCCAGAAGAATGAGCTTTTTATCGGGCGTTACGGCAATCGGATTGAAATGCAATATTATTCTCCCATAATCTGGACCACCAGTTTTCGCTGGCGGCCTTTATTGTCAAAATCAATAAAGATTATCTGTTGCCAGGTTCCCCGCGTCAACCGTCCGGCGACAATCGGGACGGTAATATCGGGACCGAGCAAGGCCGCGCGCAAATGGGAGAAACCATTGCCGTCATGCCAGGTTTTATCATGTTCATAGGCTTTATCCGATGGTATGAGTTTTTCCAAAAATTGCGGCAGATCCTTTAGCAAACCCGGTTCATATTCGATTGTCGTCATAGCCCCTGTCGAACCGGGGACAAAAACCGTTACCGTACCGGAGGCAATCCCGCTCTTTGCTACTAAATCTTCCACCTCGGATGTTACGTCATGAATATCACAATAGCCGCGAGTGCTAAGCCTTATTTCCCCGGTAATTATCATCACTGATACTTATATCTTTTTATTTTGCGGGTGGAAGTCTTTTCCATTTCCCGCCGCACATATTCAATATGTTTGATGCGCTTATAGTCGGCCAATTGGGAACAAGCCTGCTTGACGAGGGGATCGATGATCTGATGCAATTGATCTTCGCTGACATTTTCCTGATCAAGGTCATGTTCCAGTTTTAGTATCTCAAAATCGGGATAAATCATGGCCGCCACCTCTTCCCGCCCATTGGGTAATTTTTTCCCGTAAATCACGGCTTCCAGAATATAGCGCGAGGTCAAAAGCTGGGCCTCTATTTCCTCAGGATAAATATTTTTTCCCGCCGCCGATACAATCAGGTTTTTGGCCCGGCCAACGATATAAATATAGCCGTCTTTATCCAGCCGCGCCAGGTCCCCGGTACAAAACCAGCCATCCCTGATTACCTTAGCCGTAAGTTCGGGATTATCCTCATAACCGTTCATGACCATCGGGCCTTTTACCAGCAATTCCCCGATTCCTTTTTGATCGGGATTATCGATTTTAATTTCCACATTGGCCAGCGGCCTTCCCACCGAACCGTGCCGGATAATATGGGGTTCATTGACCGATAAAACCGGGGAAGTTTCCGTCAGGCCATAACCTTCGACAAAAGGAAAACCCATCCGATTGAAATTTTGCGAAATTTCTCTGGGCAGAGGAGCTCCGCCGGAAACCAGAAGGCGCAGGGAATCGAGTCTGGCGCGCCGGCGAAATGAGGCAAACAGCTTCTTGCCCCGGTTATTCCTCGTAACTTTTTCCAGCAGACGGCCGGTAAGCATCAAAGTCCCGAAAAGCCGTTTTTTGATGAAACCGGCTTTGGCCACTCCGGACAGGATGCTGTGATATATTTTTTCATAGAGGAGCGGCACGGATATGAAATGCGTTATCTTGTGTTTGATTATGCCGTTAATAATTTCCCGGGAATTAAGCTCGCGGATATAATAAACCGCCGCACCGTTCAACAGCGGTGCCATAAAACCGCAAGTGGCCTCAAGAGTATGATGTAACGGCAATACCGACAGAAAACGGTCCCCGGGACCGAATTGCAATCTTTCCTGGACACCTTGCAGATCGGACAGGATATTACCGTGGGTCAAGACCACCCTTTTGGAATCACCGGTTGTCCCCGATGTAAAAATCTTGACAGCCGGGTAATGGGGATCGTTGGGAATTCGATATTGATCGTCAAGTGCGGTATCATCGGGAACTGTTTCCAGGTCGATTATAATAAGTTCCCGATTAATCTGCCCCGCGGCATTCTGAGCGGCTTCAAGACAGCGCGAGGACACAAAGATCTGATTAATTCCTGAAAGTTCGAAAACACGCACCAGTTCTTTCTCTTTCAGAGCGGGATCGATCGGGACGACCACCCCGCCGCGAACCAGGATGGCCAAATACGTTTTCACCCATTCCGGCCGGTTTTCGCTGAGCAATCCCACCGGTTCCGTATCGGCCAGCGGTCCCAGAAAAGTGGCGCATTGTTCCACTTTCAGAGCCAGCTGGGCATAGGTCAGATGGGCATCATCCCCGGCATACCCCACTGCGGTAAGTTCGGCATACTTGCCGGCCGAGGTAAAAAAGCGAGAGGCAATATTGATCGGTGGTATGCCGTAGACAGCTTCGATACCAGGTATCGAATCAGTTGATTCCGATTTTTCTCTGGCCATAACAGGCTTAATATAAATAGGCGGTATCCGGGAGAAAATGTTTTTCTTGAGATATTTGTTATTTGCCAGATTCCATAAAAAAAACCGCCGGATTTCTCCGGCGGTTTGGGAGTAATTAACACGATTCTGAAATTTTATTCGTCTGAGAAGGTCACACTGGCTGACAATTCGATTTGTCCGCGAGGATCGCTGTCAACAATAGTAATTATTGCCTTTGTATCCGGAATATTACCATCAATATCCGGGGCTGGCGGAGCCGGGGCATTGATACGGAAACCATAGGCCTCGCCCCAGGCATTGGTTTCCTGAGTGGCTGTTCCACCTACTATTGAACCGGCCGGCGAAATCGAAATTGTCAGGGTATGATCGCCCAGCGGATTATTGTAACGGTCCTTAATCAGAACCGAAACGGGTACATTATTGGTGTTATACGGAATATTCGATTCGACCGAGATATTACAATTATCCGTATAGGCATACTCGGTAGTCAGCGTACAGGGAACACTGGTGCTGACAAAACCTGAAATAGCTTTGATATAGTCAACTCCGCCAATACCGTCATCGTTCGCGCCGGTTACCGAATGGTCCTTTTCAAGGACGCCGGAAGTATATTCCCCTTCATAGATGGATGCATGACAACCATCCGAAGTGGAACCCTGGGTCGCAGTACCATACAAAGTAGTGACTTTGATAGCAGTCTGATCAATGACATAGTTGTTGTTGAGATCGCGCACATCAACAAAAAAGGCGGCCTTGGCCTTCCCATCAGCCTCCAGAGAGGTCGGAGAATTCCACATGGTTATATATGCCGGGATATGACTGTTAATAAAATATGTCGAGTCTTTAACTGTGCCACCGGAGGTTTCGGCATAAACCCACACAATCCCGTCACCCCAGGGATCACCGGTACGGAAAGTCGTCCCGGCAACACCGGTTTCTTCAGCCGTGGTGGAATAAGCCTCGATGATACATTCATCGACCGTAAAATAAACAGCCACTTCTTCCTGAACCGGATTATTAAAGGTATCAGACACCACCGCCGTGATTTCATTGGTCTCATTAACCGTAGCCCAGCCCTGCATATTGCAGGCATAGGCTCCGACTGAGACATAATAAGGCGGACCGGCATGAACCGCTATAAAAGTAGCTTCGGACAAGGCCGTGCCACCCGAACCCGTGGCGCTGGCATAACAGCGAATCGTTCCGGAACGAACGCCTGACCACATCTGAATAGTGGCAATTCCGGAAGAATTCGTCTGAACGGTTACGGGGCCATAGCCGATGCCATTGATATTACAGCTATCCGGGATGCCCGTCAAATCCGGACTGGCGGTGATAATGAAGTTAACATCCACACCTTCCGGTGCCGCATTACCGCTTATATCATAACAGGCGGCATGCAGTTCCGTCATCTCAATACCGCCCGTATGGGCGACTTGGATGCTCGGCTCATCACTGTACAATTCAATAGCATAGACATCGGCATCCGGTTGGAGCGTAACCGAGGTTTGCGCATAACCGTCATAACCATCGGTTCCAGTAACCGTAGCCCGGATATAAGAAGTGCCCGAGCTGGTTCCGGCCGTAAATGTCGCCGTGGCTTCGCCTGTGGCATCGGTATAAGCCACTGACGAGATTATACCAATAGGATCCCAGGTTCCGTTGGAATTGACATCATAAACCAGTGAATCGACACCCTCAGAAAAATAACCGTTGGCGTCTATATCATCGAAGCGTTCTCCGGCGGTCAGAAGTACGACCGTTCCTTCGGGAGCGGGATCATCGTCTGCATCGGCAACAGCAATCGTTACCGTGGAGCTGGAGGCTCCGTCAGCCGTGAGAAGATTGGGAGAAACTGAGATATCCAGATTCCCGCTACTCTGCTGACCCGAGGCACTGACAGTAACCTGTACGGATTCGGATTCACCGGAGGCCTGAACGACCAACGAGAAAGTTCCCGTTGTCGTGGCCGTATATACGGAGCTGGCTAAGCCGTCCGTTCCGGTAACCACTGAAGTTGGCGAGAAATATCCGCCCGAGGCTACAAAAGTTACGGTCACCCCTGAAAGAGGATCATCATCCGCATCGGTAACCAAAACTTCCACTACCGAACTGCCGCCTGAGGACAGAGAAGATGGCGAGGCTGTAGGGGTGCCCAAAACGACATCACCTGAGGTTGATCCGGAACCGGAGCTGTCGCTGGTCGAGGATTTCTCACAGCCGCTTACCAGCATTATACTGCTGAGCAGGACAATTATTGAGAAAACAGTCAGCGCGCTCTTAATAATTTGCCGAGACATGTTAATTCCCCTGTATTTCATTTTTTGTTTTTTTCGCACCAGAACCCGCTTAACAGCGAGATATTGAAACTATCCCTCCCCCGGTTGTTAAACCGGGAGGGGTTTATATATTATTTTATGGTCTGCTTACGGTTTATCGGGATTGATCGAAGCAAAATCTTCAACGATGGTCGGCGTGACGAAGATAACCAGATCACGGTTCTCAACACGCTTATTGGAATAGCTGAACAGCGTACCGATAATCGGGATATCCATCAGGATGGGAATACCGGTTTTGCTCTCGACCTCATCCTGTGTCGTCAAACCGCCGATGACCGCCGTCTGTCCATTATCAACCACCACATTGGTCTCAGCGTTATTAGTATTGATAATGACGCCGTTGGCATCATATTCATACGAAGATCTTTCCGGCATGAGATGCATGAGAATACGGTTCTCAGCCGTGATATGCGGTGTCACCTTTAAAAGGGTGCCAACTTCTTCAAAAGAAGTAACCGTATTGCCGGATTCGTCGAATTGCTTGATCGGGACCTTCTGGCCCATTTGAATACGAGCTTCCGAATTATCAATTGTGATAATTTCCGGATGGGCAATAATCTTACCCTTGCCATTATCCACCAAAGCGGAAATCTTGGCCGTCAAATCCCAGCTGTCCTGAATAGTGCTGATCTGGAAAGAACCGGCCGGATCAGAGACAAGGTCCAGATTGACATTGGTAGTGTGTTCGAATTCGCGAGCGTCGTTACCATTGGCATCAACGACATCATCGCCGCTGGCACCATTGCCGCTCCAGTCAATTCCCAGTTCTGTGAGATTGCTGGAACTGATTTCCAGAAGCTGAGCGGAAATTTTAATCTGCCGCGGCGGCTGATCCAGCTGGCTGATATACTGAACGACCTTTTCAATGTTATCAGGGACTTCCTGCAATACAATTGAATTGGTTCTTTCATCCTCGGCCGCCTTTCCGCGGGCACTGAGAAGCGACTTGACGGCCGCAACCACGGAACTGGCAGTGGAATTGTTAATCTTGAGGATACGCGTTTCCAGACCGACCAGATTTTCCTGTTCCTTGGAATGCTGGCGAATAGCGGTCAGTTCTTCACGGTAGTCCTTGGCCGGGAGAATTCGGATATACCCGGATTCTTCATAGACGGTGGCCAGATCATAGGTGCGACTTATAATCTCCAGAGCCTGTTGCCAGTAAACATCGGAAAGGGAAATGGTCACAGTCCCTTCCACAGCCGGGGCGACCACAACATTAATTTTGCCATAATCGGCCAGGAAGCGAATAACCGATCTGATCTCGGCCGCCTGGAAATTCAGGTTCTTGATCGGCTCGCCTTTGGTGAACTGCACCTCGGCACCGGTCACCTGAGCATTAAGCATCGAGGCCGCGGCCAGCGCCGTCAATATTAAAGCGAAGATCAATCGCTTAATTCCGTTTTTAAACATCGTAAGCAAACCTCACTATCTTAGTTGGATTCTGTGCTTTGCATTTTTCGGGTAACTGTTCGCGTCCAGCCATATTCATTGATCTGGAATTGAACAGCCTCATCGGCTATCGAAGAGACATAACCATTTTGAATCCGGTCACCCGGTTTAAGGATATAACCGATTCCGTCTATATCTTCAAGCAGAGCCGCGCTCTTGCCGAATCCTGATTTCAATATACCTACCAGGTACAGCGTTTCAATATTGGGCAAGCGGTTGCTGACGAAACTGCCTCTACCGGTCACTTCTTCATCAATCATAGTCTTGAAAGGATCCCGCAATCCGGAACTGCTGTACTTAATAACAATTCTCTGCGGGAATTCCACCACCTGAGTCTGCTTCATGCGCAACGACTTGGCGTTTTCCCGGCGATAACGTGACGCGGCCGCTTTTTTAGCCTTAACCGATTCGACCGGTTCACTGTTATCATCCACCTGAGCTATGGTAACCGGGCGCGGTTGAGTCGGCGGGGCGGTTTTCGGAGCGGTTGATGCCTTTTCCGTCGGCTGATCTGGATTCTGCCGATGTTTTTCATCCACCTTCATTTCCGGAGCCCGACCGGGAATCGGACCAGTCTTTGATCGGTCTTTTTGAGGATCGGCCGAAGCCAGTACCTGAGGCTGATCTTTTTGTTTTTTCTGGTCAACGGCAGGCTTTGTCACCTGGGCCACCGGCGGAGCCGGTTTGACCGTCGGGAACGGGCCATAAATCATGGCAGCATCCGGGGCGGGAAGTTTGGCCACGGTATATTTCGGCGCGGGTGGAGTCGTCTTCGCATGTACGGTCTGGATTTTATTTTCAACTTTGACCTGATTAGCAGGCTCATTGTTAACCGGAGCTTTTGCCACGGAGGTGGTCTCAGAGATCTTATTAGCATTATCCTTAACGACCACCACTTTTTGCTTTTCAGATTTAGAAGTCGGCTTTGCTTTGGCAACTGTAACCGGTTTTTCTTCTACTGAAGTCACCGTCTTGGCCGGACCGGTAACCGGAAGGGTTTGGTTGACAACAGCCAGCTTACTGTCGGCTTTCTTCGGGGCATCTTTTGCCGTCCGGGTACTGGACCAGGTGGCAAATGACTTGGTGTCAGGATCAGAGACATAAATCTTCACCTTATTATCCAACTCATCCACGCGATAGATGGAGGTACGGGACAAGTCTAATACTATGCGCACAACTTCCTCTGGATTAACAGTATACTGTGATGTCCGAATACCGGTAATCACGGAAGAGGGCAATTCGGTGAAGTTTTTGTTCTGCAGGTTATGGCGCGCCGGCAGACAGTCAACCACAATCCTGAACGGTTTACCTTCTTTGGCTTCCACCGACTGATGAACTGTCTTCAAGGCCGACCGACCGTATATGGTCACGATGGTGAAATCATCTTCATGAGTAAGTTCCAGGCGGTTAATATGGTTGGGCGTCGCGGCCATTAATGGAGCGGCGACCATCAATACTGCCAAGAATATTATCGGATATATATTTTTACCCAGCATAATCATTATCTCCGTTTATATTTCCATATCCAGCTCTTTGAGCCGTTCGTCCGCCTTGACGTAATATGTTGAAAGAGTAAAACTGGCTTGAATGGTCGGTAACTCCGTGTCCATCTTGTTGCTTTTCTCGCTTTCCTT
>Ga0272443_10003339_pt1 | contig 18989 bp, 13 predicted proteins | sample SSMAcet12_FD_193581 | JGI IMG/M metagenome (GOLD analysis project Ga0272443, IMG submission 193581) | Marine sediment archaeal communities from Little Sippewissett salt marsh, Falmouth, MA, United States - SSM-Acet-12 | ecosystem: Environmental > Aquatic > Marine > Wetlands > Sediment ... | reverse complement strand
AACAGTTCATTCTGCCAATAGGGGAGAGAAATTTACCACGATATTCATCAATAATGCTATATACGGAATGACCGGTGGGCAAATGGCTCCAACAACATTGGAAGGTATGAAAACCACAACTTCACCATATGGCCGTGATGTAACGGATATGGGTTATCCGGTTCATGTTTGTGAATTATTACAAAATTTGAAGGGTGTTGCATATTTGGAAAGAGTTGCATTATTCACACCACAACAAATCCAAAAAGCAAAAAAAGCAATAAAAAAGGCCTTTACTGCACAACAAAAAGGGTTAGGCTACTCATTAATTGAAATCGTATCCACATGTCCCACTAACTGGGGGCAGACACCCCTTGAGTCAGTAGAATGGGCAAAAGATAAGATGTTATCTGAATTTCCACTCGGTGTCTTTGTCGATAGGGTAGGTGATGATAAATGAGTCTTCACGGTACAATTGTTTCAGGTTTTGGCGGTCAAGGTGTCATGCTTATTGGCCAAATTCTATCTTATGCGGCGATGGTAGAGGGAAAGAACGTCACCTGGCTTCCTTCTTATGGTCCTGAAATGAGAGGTGGGACGGCTAATTGTATGGTGGTGATTGATGATGAAGCAGTAGGTTCACCCATTATCGACAAACCGACAGAAGTTATAGCCATGAACATTCCCTCTTTGATCAAATTCGAAGAAGAACTTGAAAAAGATGGCATGATGATTCTAAATACATCCGTTATTGATAAAGAGCCAAAAAGGAAAGATATCAAAGTTATAAAAATAGATGCAAACAAAATAGCCGATGAAATCGGGAATTTGAAAGTAGCCAACATGGTTGTATTGGGTGCTTATATAGAGGGCACAAAGATCATTAGCTTGGAAGCCGTTCAAAAGGCTTTGGAAAAGAAACTCACAGGAACGAAGGCAAAATTGGTACAAATAAATATAGAAGCCATTAAACGAGGAATGCAGGTAGCCAAAGAACAACTGTAAGTCCTCACTCCGGATATTGTGCACCCTTTGTTGGGAAACGAAGGGTGCGTTTTTATTGGTCCGGAATATTTTTTGCCGTTTTATTTTTGAAAACGAAAAGAAGGCTCTTCTTATTTTTTGTTGTAATTAATTCTAGGATCCAAAAAGCCGTAAATGAGGTCCAATACAATCAGTGCGGTACAGTAGATTAATGTGATGGCAACCAGTGTCGCCATCATGAGTTTGATTCTGTTCATTTGAATGGCCTGCCAAAGTAGCATTCCCAAACCATGATAAGCAAAAACAATTTCAATAATGATGTTTCCCGCAAATGCAGTTGCCAGTGAAAGCATCCCCATAGTTACAATCGGGGGAGCGGCTGTTCTCAAAGCGTGGTCATGAACGACCTTTCTCTCTGGAATACCTCTCGCTCTGGCAGACATGACATAATCTTCTCCAAGATTTTTTAACAGTATGTTTCGAACGATATAAGCAGTTCCCCAAAAACCCACGACAATTAAAGTCAAAATGGGAAGACTTAAATAATAAAGAGAATCCAAGACATAAGGTATAACTCCCACCGGAACCGGTGTGGAATGAAAAACGCCGTAGGGAAAGATTCTCTGATGATATACAAAAAAGTAGAGGAAAATATTTGCTACCCACCAAGCGGGTGTACCAAACAGGATCATGGTGAAGACGGTACTCATCTTATCAAAAAAAGATCCGTTGCTGATGGCTTTTAATTTACCAAATACAAGTCCGAGATAAAAACAAATGGCTGAGGATGTAACAAACAGCAAGAGGGATTTTTTGGCAGACTCCCAAACAACGGAACTGATAGTACGTGTACCTGATTTGACCTGAAAAGAAGTCTTTCCAAAATTAAAAATTAAAGAATCTTTTGTTAAATCGAGTATTCGTATAAACAGGGGACGATCCAACCCGAACATTTTGATTGCATTTTGCTCCACTTGGTTTCTTGCTTCCATTAATTCATCTTCAGGAATACTTTTTGCAGCTTCGGATTCCATAAATCCTTGAACAACACCGACTACATCAGCCCAGGCAGTTGCTTCTACTTTTGCATTTAAAACACAAGAGTACATAAAAATGATACAGATAAATGAAAACACACCCCAAAATAACCGCTTCATTACAAACCTTGAATACACGTTAATACCCCCAGAAATGAATGAAAGTTGTTCAAAGGTAATTATATCATCATTACAGGGAAATCTTTTTAAATATTGATAAATATTTATTTAATGAGACTTTTTAATTTATTTATTCTCGATAACCATCGGGATGATTTTTATGCCATTTCCAGGCCGTAGTAATAATTTGCTCCAAGTCGTTATACCTGGGTTTCCAATTCAGTTTTTTAATGATTTTTTCTGAAGATGCAATTAAAACCGCCGGGTCACCGGGTCGTCTTTTGACTTCTACGGTTTTAATATCGTCACCGGTTACTTTCTTTGCTGTCTCAATCACTTCTTTAACGGAGAAACCAACACCGTTTCCCAGATTAAACACTTCGCTTTTTCCGCCGTTCATTAGTCTTTCAAGAGATAGTATATGCGCTGATGCCAAATCTGAAACATGGATATAGTCTCGAATGCATGTTCCGTCTTTTGTGGGATAATCAGTTCCAAAAATGGAAATATTATCACGCTTCCCCAATGGAACTTGCAGGATAAGCGGAATTAAATGAGTTTCGGGATTATGATCTTCACCAATATCACCACTTGGATGAGCACCGGCTGCGTTGAAATAACGCAATGTTGTGTATTTGATGTCATAGGCTTGATCTACCCAATCCAGCATCTTTTCTACTGTTAATTTTGTTTCACCATAAGGATTCTTAGGAGAGGTGGGTTCGGTTTCAAGTATGGGAATATGTTGTGGTTCACCGTAAGTAGCAGCGGTGGATGAGAAGACAATATACTTTACATCAAATTCTTTCATCATCTCTAATAAACACACAGTCCCACCTACGTTGTTGTTATAATATTTCAATGGATTCTCCATGCTTTCACCAACAAGTGAATCGGCGGCAAAATCAATCACTGCATCGATTTCTTCAGTTTCAAAGAGTTCTCTTAATTCAGTCTTGGAACGTAAATCTCCTAGATGGAAAGGAACTTCTTTTGGGACGGCCTCTCTATGGCCTTTATGAAGGTTATCATAAACTACGACTTCCTTGCCGGCTTCCAATAAAGCTTTTACGGTGTGACTTCCGATATAGCCTGCACCTCCACATACAAGTATAGCCATTTATATCACTCCTTTTTAGTTTTAATTGTTAAACGGGTTGATATTAGTGTATAATTAAATGACAGAGTTGAAAAGGTCATCAATTATATTTCAATTAATTTTTCATAATAAATAATACAGGATCAAAAATTAAAGTGATAGTTTATTCAGTCTTTTTTTGTTCTCAGTTAATTTTGTTCTTCTTTTTTTAGACGTAATATCTTATTTTGCTTCATTATATCATCTTTGATATTGTACCCTTATAGCCTAAAGATTTTATCATTTGGAGGATAATTTATGAAAAAAATGATATTCATAATGATTATGATTACCTTTTGTTTTTTATCTTTTGGAAATGAAAAGCGTTCACTAAATTATGAGCTTAGTGAATTATATTACTCTCAGGACATCATATCCACCGGTATCGATCATAGTTATGATTTCTTTTTTCCCATTGTTTACTCGGAGCAAATACAGGAAAGTGCTTTTACCATTTTTTACGAAATGACTCAAATTAGCGGACCGAAAACCATGTATGTTTTGATGGTCAATGGCACGCCTGTCCAAACCGGGTATTTAGAAACAAATAAAGGTCAGATGACGATTCCTTTCTCATCGGAGCTTTTTGGGTCAGAGGCTTTACTTCGGATAAGCCTTTATATCACATTAGATTACCCGGTTTGCGATCAATCAAGAGTGAATCAAAACGCTTTGTGGTTTAGACTGAAAAAAAATAGTTATTTAACGTATTCTTATGTTGAAAAAGAAATTGAAACCATTCCGGTTTTCCTTTCATCTACTAATCCTAATCGTCATTATGAATTGATTTCTGATGGTACATTTAATCAGTTAGAAGCCTATCTTTCACTTGCCCAATATATGGGTTATTTATCCAAGGGAATAAAAAGGTCCTTTACAATCAGTCCTACATCTACCGCATTAAATAATAGAATCGAGATAAATGAAGATTCAACTTCATTTGTATTAAACGAAGGAACGCTCAGTTTACCCGCCGATTTTACTGAATGGGGAGCTTTAAATTATATCAATACCGTTCCGGCTTCAGAGATAATGGTCTCATATAATGAAACAAAACAAACAGAGCTTCAAAAGCTTTCTTTTTCGCAATTGGGAATCAATACATTTCGAACGGATGTGGTCTTTTCCAATCGTTTGAGTTTTCCCATTGTGTTGGATGCTTTTGGAGGAGTACCTGATAACAGTTACTTAGATCTCAATTTTTCTGTTTTTAACCGACTTCGAAAGGATGGATTTTTATTAAATGTCTTTATCAACGACTATTTGCTCCAATCAGTTGATCTTTCCAATTATTCTTTTGATGAAAGGGGTCTTGTGAACATCTCCATTCCATCAAATTATTTTTCAGCCTATAATACATTGACTTTTGAAGTATTAAATCAAAAAAGTGACTGTGATGAATTTTCTTTGATTATCTATGATGATTCAACGATATCATTCAAAGACTCAAAACCTTATGTTGATCCCTATGTTAATGAATTTCCCTATTCGATTTATGGTAAAACCCTGTATGTAGTTTCTGAATATTCAATGAGAACTGCGCAAAATTTAATCAATTTGGCATTTGAAAAAGGACGTGTTTCTACAAGTTATTCATCACCTCAGATTACTTCTCTAAGTGAATTTTATAAAATTGATTTAGAAAAAGTCAGATACGACAGTCTTGTATTTTTCATTAATTCCAAGGACTTTTATCCCTTAACGGAATTTATCGATTTGAATGATTCTTTCAATATTCTTAATGATAAAAATGAAATCCTGTTTAAAGCAACCACTAACGATCAATTTGATGTGGTTTATTCATTTAATTACCAAACATTACCTGCTGTTGTTTTTTCAGGTTATAACCATTCAGATGTTTTGATTAATGATGCTTTTTTTAGAAAAATGTCAAAAGCAGTTTCTGAATTTGCTCTCTTATCAGAATCACAGGTGTTTTCATTTGAAACAGGGAAATCTCTTTTTACTGTGGAATCGGAAAAAACCGAGGAACTCAACCAATCATCTTTTTGGATGAAAAACAGGTTATGGATTGTCGTCTTAGCTGTCGTTATCATTTTGTTTATTTTGCTGTCGTCTTATAACAAAACATCAAAAGGCAGATAAGAATGGCTGAGGGAGAAGTTAAAGGTGAAAGAGTAGGTCAAATATGTATTCAGGAAGGATTGATCAACCAACAACAACTTGATGAGGTGTTAGAGATACAACAAAAACAAGGGGGCAGAATTGGTTGGATTTTGTCTTCTATGGGTTATATCAAGCGAATAGAACTTTTTCGCGTTTTAAGTCGTCATTATGCTTTGAAATTTGCTACTCCTGATTATGAACATATTAAAGAACATATTGACAAAACCCTTGTAGAGAAAATAAAAAGAGACGAAGTCCTTCAATGGCAAGCCGTTCCCTATCAGATCACCACTGAAAATCATTTGATCATCTTGAACTCCTATCCTGGAAATGCAAAAACCATAGATTTTTATAAAGACCGTTATTCTGTTGATAAGGTAATAGAATGGGTTATTACTGATCTGGATCTTGTGGATCTTGTTCAAACCGTATTTGCTCAAAAATTAGCAGATGATTCAATCTTTGGTTTGTTTTACAGAGAACCCGACGAATCAGCTTACCGTGTTTTTTCAGGGCCACAGGTGCTTTTTTTTGCTTTGCTCACTATAATTACAGGTATTTTCATCTTTTATTATCCTTTGAAAACAATCGGTGTCTTGATCTTTATCGCACAATTGATTTATTTGATCATGATAGGCTTTAAATTTATCTTAACCATCAACGGATCCATTGATGAGATCATTTATAAAGAGCAAACAGAAGAATTGCAGGCGATATCGGACTCGGAATTACCGGTCTACACCGTTCTCATACCTGTATTCAAAGAACCTGATGTTATAGAAACCCTCATCAAGGCCATTAAAAAATTTGATTATCCTCAAAACAAACTGGATGTTATTCTCCTTTTGGAAGAAAAGGACAAAGAAACCTATGAGGCTGCCAAGAAGGCGCAGCCCCCTTCAAACTGGCGTTTTTTGGTGATCCCTCCGTCACAACCTCAAACCAAACCAAAGGCCTGTAATTACGGTTTGTTTTTTTCCAGGGGAGAATACCTGGTCATTTATGATGCTGAAGATATTCCCGAACCGGATCAATTGAAAAAGTCTTATTTGGCATTTAAAAACAATGATGAATCCTATATTTGTTTTCAGGGAGCCCTAAATTATTTTAACAAAGATCAGAATCTGCTGACAAAACTCTTTACACTGGAATATTCGTATTGGTTTGATTATATGCTCCCGGGTCTATTCATGATGGATTTACCCATTCCGCTAGGGGGAACAAGCAATCATTTTAAAGTGGATAAATTACGTGAAATCGGAGGATGGGACCCCTTTAATACCACCGAAGATGCAGACTTGGGAATTCGTGCATCAGCCGAGTCATATAAAGTGGGTATCATACGATCCACAACCTATGAAGAAGCAAATCCTCAAGTTTGGAACTGGATTAGACAGCGCTCGAGATGGGTGAAGGGGTATATGCAAACAACACTTGTTTATAATCGCCATCCCTTTAAGATGTTGAAGGTCTTGGGTCTGAAAAAATGGCTGTCATTTCAATTTTTTATTGGCGGTACTCCTCTTGTATTTCTCATTAATCCAATTTTATGGGGGTTGTTTATCGTGTGGCTTTTCTTCAATCCGGCATTTTTATCAGACATGTTTACTCCTTTTACCCTGGGGTTATCGCTTTTTAATTTCTTGTTTGGTAATTTCTTGGGGATTTACATGAATCTTTTGGGAGCTTTTAGAAGGCGCAATTTTTCATTGATTCCCATCAGCCTTTTGAACCCCTTTTACTGGTTGTTGCATTCAGCAGCTTCCTATAAGGCATTATGGCAATTGCTTTATAAACCTCATTATTGGGAAAAAACAGTGCATGGTCTGAGTCAAGGGTCTGATAAGCATGAAAATCACTAAATTCCCTTCTTTAAGAGATAATTGGAGTCGATTCATCCTCATTTTTTGTTTACTTTTATTTCTTAATTTATTCGTGAGTCATTACCTAATGAGTCAAAATTTCTATCCATCTGTTGATTCCAAAGTCTTTTCAAAGATTTTAATAGACAAACAAAATGAGAGAGGATTTTTGGAATCAGATTCTTTTGATATTCCCTTATTGTTATATTACAGCTTTTGGATTTATCCAAAATGGCCTGCATTTATTTCAGTTATTGCCGGTTCACTAATTTTTACATTTCTCATTTTTTATATTCTTGAAAATTTCAAAACGCGTTTGTTAAAATTATTTTTACCCATGATTCTTCTTCTTTTACCTTCCGCCTTATTTGTGGTAACCAATCAGCCGATGATTGTTTTGATTATTTTCTTTTTTAGTTTGACACTTTACTTTTTGTTGGAATTTTATACCACTCAAAGAGTATTTTACTTGTTTATGGCTGCAATCTCCTTTGGGTTGCAGTTTTACATACAAATCGAGTTTTTTTGGTTGGGGATTTTATTGATTATTTTCTTTGGAATCACGTATTATCGAACAGGGTTGGTTTTAAATTATCTAATTACAACATTATTTCCTCTTGGTTTTTTTCTGTTGAGTTATTTGTTTCTCCTTTGGATCTTTCAAGGTGATTTCACTGAGTTTTCCCAAGTGTTCCTAAAGCTTGACTTTCAAAATGGTTTGCATTGTTTAATTAATTGTTTTTTGAGGAATATAAAAGATCGCTGGCCTGTTTTTCTTTTCTATCTGGTTATTTTATTTGAAGTAGGAAGATATAGAATTTTCTTTCGTTCTCCGCTTTTTATAACATTTATCTCCCCTTTTATCATGCTTTTTATTTTTGGTTCAGCGGGTATCGAAACAACTACTTCGGTATTTAACAGTTTGGCAGTCATTAATTTTATCATCTTGTTTCCCTATTTAGGGCCTCTGATTAATGAAAAAAGAAAAAAGATCATGATTTTAATCTTCTTGATGTTGATTTTGATCTTTGATGTTTTTTCTTTTTGGTCCTTAAGAACCGGAAAGGAAAAAGACTTTTTTCTTACACTCCAGGGAAAATATAATAATTTGAGAATTGAGGAATATCGAGCGGTTGCTAATAAATTAGAACCATTTTCCACCATTCTGACAGATGAAACCAACACTTATCAGGTCATTTTTTTCTATGATGGTGATGGCCGTTTCATCACCAAAGACTTACCGTTATATCAAACAGCATTGGCTAATCCAGCTTTTTTTTCGGAAGCTTTTCTATATCGAAAATCTGAAACTATACCATCGTTGATGATTGAGAAGGTCTCCGAAGATTTTCCGATAAAGTATTATGAAAGTGAGAATTTTATTATTCTTTCATCAGAAAAAAACGAATAATATATCAGCCATATACGGTAGATATTAAACATATCAACCTAATATGGTTTAGTTAACCTTTTTCAGATAAAATTCTCCTCTATCGGGTCGGAATTGAAAAATGTTGACGTCATTGGCATGATAATCTCGGTATTTGTCGTTGGAAATGATGTGATATTTTTTTTCGTAAGCTTTTTTAAGGACCAATTCGTCTGCCGGGGAATGGAAAAAGACGTTTGGGTTGTTGATGAAAGACTTTTCCCAGTAATCTCTTCTTTTTTTTACAATAAAATCCGCATTGGCATCAAAAATAAATATTAAAGGGAAGTAGAGAATGTCGTTAATACCTAAAATATTCAACAACTCTTTCAATCTCAAAGGATCAGGTTCAATCAAACCGGAAAACATGATATTGCTGCCATCGATAACAACTCCGGTTTTAGGACTTTGAGTCATCAACCTTCTTAAATAGGGATGAACAGAGTGTGTCCTAAGGTGTTCAATCAGAGAGTCTTTTTGATGCGGTTCCAAAGATGAATAAAAGTCTCTTATCCATTTTATTTCCAGTTCCTTTAATCGGTAAAGATCCATTTTTTGAATTTCTTCCAGGATTTCTGTTTGGATTTTGATATCCTGAGAATCCGAAAAAGGGGTTGTTTGGCTGCCAAAAGGAGAACTGTCATAGGATAAGGTTTTAAAGGCCGCTTCCAATTCAATAGGATCTTTAAAGTAATCGGAAATATCCGTTCCGTTTAATGCCTGGGAAATTTTATTGTTAAATTGTATATAGGTGTATTGGGAAGAGTTGATATTTAACTGTTTTTTTGCGTAATTAATCAAACCTTTTGAGGGCAGATAAAAGTATCTCGGAGCTGTATAAAAAAGAAATGGCGATAAATTCCAATCATCACATTCAAGGATTTTTAAAGCTTCCTTCAACCTGGTTGAGAATTTTGAGTTACCGTACAAAATTTCATCAAAGGCAATAACGATGCTTAATGTGTCTTTTAATTTCAGTTTTTCAAACAACCTTTCATCGCATTTTTTCAATAAAGCTCTAAGTTCTTTTTTTGAAAGGGTTTTTAGTCTTTTTCTTGAACAGTTAGTTCTGATGTATTTAGATTTTGCCCGTAAATCGCTTAAATTTTTTAAGTACTGGGCATCATAAGCAATATCTTTTAGTTTCTTTTTCAATTTGGGATCACATTCCTCCACTTACAATGGAGAACCAGATAGGATAGGTGAATAAAAACAGAAAGGTTGAATAGACCACCACAGCGCTGGCGAATTCCTTTTCCTTTTCGTGGCTGTTTGACTCTGAAAGACCTTCTGCAAGGATTGCCGTATTGACAGCTGTTGGCATAGCCAATTCCAGGACAAAGATTTGAAAGACCAACCCTTCCATTCCGATTAATTTTCCTACAAACAGTGCCAAAGCCGGGGGAAGGAATAGTTTCATAAGAGAGGCCGGTAAAATGCTAAATAAATTATTTAATTTGATTGGAATACGAGACAAATTAACTCCGACTACCAGCAATATAACGGGAATAGAACTGTCTTTTAGCATACTCACATAATTAACAGCCGGTTTAGGTAAATCTTCCAACCAATTGAAGCCTAAAGTACCCAATGTCCAGGAGATGATCACCATATAAAGCCAAGGAATTCTTAAGATGTTCATCAAGCCTTTTTTAATCATCCCTTTTCCCTTTGAAGAGAGCATTGTTGTACCGATGATGGGTAATAGAACCATATTAGCGCTTGCCATAATAACCGCCAAGGGAATTGCTTGAGGACCAATAGAATATTCTAACACCGGATAGCCGATATAGCCGGTATTGGAAAAGGAATTAGTATAAGACCAAAGTATAAAATTTCTCTTGGTTAGTTTACCGAAAACCCAGTAAATAATCACAATAGCGAAAGTTACAATGAGTGTTCCCAGAAAATAACGCCAAATCATATCCAAAGTGGGAACATGCTCGGTGATATAGGTAAAGATTAAAACGCTTCCAAACAGGTAAAACGCTAGTTTTGAAAGCATGACCGACTTATCTTTAAAAACTTTGCCGAAGACAAATCCGGTTATAAAAATGGAAAAAACCGGAATAATGGAAGCAAAAGAATGAGAGAAAATACCTCCCCAATCACTCATTTGTTTCCCTTCCCTTTATTTTTGTGTCTTAAAAAGAATATAATGTTGGCAATGTCTGCGGGGTTAATGCCCGGTATTCTTGATGCCTGTCCCACTGATGAGGGTTTAATGCGTTCCAGTTTTTGTTTGGCTTCCGTTGCCAGATTTTCAACTATTGTATAATCAATATCTGAAGGAATAAGAAAATTCTCCATTTCCTCAAATTGTTTTATTTCTCGAAAAGACCTTTCGATATAGCCTTCATATTGGATTTCAATATCCACTTGTTCAATTACTTCTTCTTCTTCAATTGGGAGATCATCCCATTCTTTTATCATTTTGTAACTGACATCGGGCCTTTTCAATAAATCAATGAATCTTTTGGATTCCTTTAATGGAGAAGATTGGTTTTTTACCAGTAAATCATTAATACGGTCACTTTTTTTGATAGGCACTTCAGCCAGTCTTTTAACTTCTCGCCTAATCTTTTCTTCTAGATTCAAAGTTTTTTTGAAAAATGCCTCAGGAACAAGTCCAAAACGATAACCGTATTTCGCTAATCTCAAGTGGGCATTATCATGCCTTAAAAGCAATCGATATTCTGCCCTTGAGGTTAACAGACGATAGGGTTCATCAGTTCCCTTTGTGACCAGGTCATCGATCAATACACCCAGGTAGGATTCGTTTCTTTTTGGAAACCAGTGTTCTTTACCATCGATTTTAAGCACAGCGTTCAAACCGGCAATGAATCCTTGACCGGCAGCTTCCTCATAACCACTGGTTCCGTTGACCTGTCCGGCGAAGAAGAGCCCTTCAATGGTTTTTGTTTCAAGATAGGGAGTCAACTGTTCAGGAAGAATATAATCATATTCAACGGCGTAGGCTGGTCTGACGATCTGGGCTTCTTCAAGCCCTTCTATGGAACGTATCATCTCTTCTTGCACATTAAAAGGCAAACTTGTACTTAATCCACCGATGTAATATTCTTCATTTCTTCTGGTTTCCGGTTCAATAAAAAGTTGATGGGAATCTCTGTCGTTAAATTTCAATACTTTATCTTCAATGGAAGGACAATATCTGGGCCCGGTTCCTCCAATCAACTTGATATCTCCGTATAACGGTGAATAAGCAATGTTTTTCCTTATTATGTTATGAGTTTCTGGATTTGTGCGTGTTATGTAAACCGGCCACTCATCCGAAAGCACTTTTTTTTCTGAAAAAAATGAAAAGGCCATAGGTGTATCAGATGTTGTTTGTTTTTCAAGTATCTGAAAATTGATGCTGTTTTTTTTGATTCTCGCAGGAGTTCCTGTTTTAAATCGATCGATTTTTAAACCGATTTCCTGAATGGAATCAGAAATTAAATCAGCTGAAAATTCACCCAATCTACCCGCTGGTAACTCTGAAGGCCCGACAAATATCTTTCCTTTAATAAACGTTCCTGCTGTTATGATTAAACATCGACAAGAATAAACTTCACCAAAATGGGTTCTAACTCCAGAAACTTTAGAACCATTGATAAGAATTTTCTCAACTAATCCGTATCTTAAATACAGATGTTCTTGTGCCATTAATTTTCGAGTCATTTCTTCACTGTAGTCATATTTATCTATTTGTGCCCTTAAAGCATGAACTGCCGGTCCCTTACTTGTGTTCAACATCCTAATATTTGTCATGGCAGCATCTGAATTTTTTGCCATTTCTCCGCCAAGGGCGTCTATTTCTCTTATGACAACTCCTTTTGCGGGTCCTCCAACAGATGGATTACAAGGAGCCCAAGCAACTGTGTCCAAGTTTAAGTTTAGAAGGAGTGTTTGCTTACCTAATCTGGCAGCAACCAAAGCAGCTTCTACTCCAGCGTGGCCAGCACCAACTACAATGACGTCAAAATCTTTATCCATTTTTATTTTTCATTTCCTTTCTAATACAATCTTATTTTGTTTTAATTCTAAAAATGATTAACGAAGCGATTAATGATGCTCCCAGATATGAGAAAAGGTAGATGGATTCATTTAATAATGAACCCAACGGTTTTCCGGCAATCATCAATTTTCTTAATACATCCGTTAAAACAGTTATGGGTAATGCAGGCGCAATGAACTGCATAACTTTAGGCATTTGAGAGATAGGGAAAAAAACACCGCCCCCAAGAAACATGAGAAAAACGATGGCAGTGGTTATACCCATTGAAACATCTCCATTGGGTGAAAAGACGGAAATCAGAAGTCCCAAGGATAAATAGGTTAACATACCAATCGTTAACAGTAAACCAACAATGAGGATGGATCCCTCAAAATTGATATGCAAAATGTATATACTTCCTAGTAACAAAGAAATCGTTTGAACGAATCCCAATATGGAATATGCGCAATATTTACCTAAAACATATGATAATCTGCTGGAGGGTGTCACTCTGAATCCGTCAATAATGCCTTTATCCTTTTCTCTGCTGACTGAACCAGTAATTCCAATGAGCATGGTTGAAAGGATAACAAATGCCAATACTCCCGGAGCCATCACATCGGGGTAATCCAATGTATTGTGTTCGATACCTTCAACCCGTAATTCTGGAACTTTAACATCTCTGGAGGGTTTCATTTTTTCATCTAGATCCATCTCGATCATGGCACCATATTCTATTTCTCCCAAAGCAGTTCTCAGCAATTTAAAGATCGTTACACTCTCTAAAAGAGAAGCGCTACTGGGAATATAAGAAATATATGTCTCGTTACCTTGAAGCATATTAGCTGTAAATCCAACCGGAATGACAATCAAACCGTCAATTTCCCCTTTATCCAATGCAGCCAATGCTTCATCTTTATCGGTGATTTTGTAAATATTTTGTTGTTTGAGAAAACCTAATATGAAGTTAGCCAAATATTTGCCTAAAAACGTTCGGTCTTCTCCTAAAACACCAATGGAAATATCATCCATGGCCCTTTCAGTGGGTATAAACATCAGTGAAACTGTTAATAACAGAAAGGGGGTAATAATCAGTATGGCGAAATAAATTGGGTTCCTGGTTATATATTTTATTTCAGTTAAAAAATGCTGGATAAATGAATTCATATACAATCACCTTGATTAATAATAAAAAATCTACATGGGGATTATAACAGAAAACAGTGAGGATGATAAGAGTATAAATATTCAGGTAAAAAAAAGCTCCGAATTTTAATCGGAGCCTTTTGTTATATATAGGAATATTTAATAAATTGAGTGTGGACTTAATTCAACTGAATAGATGGATTTGGCGGGAAAATGGTAGCGTTCCTGTTGAAGATATTCAATAGTATACTCTGATGTGAGTTCAAAGGAAGGTATTACATCCAGATGGTAATCATTGTTGCGTTTGTAATTATCAAAAGTTAAACCAAAGCGCAGGTCGTTTTGTTGTGAATGCAATATATTTAAGAAAGATAAAGTGCTATCAAGATGTAACGATGGGGTCATTGAACACTCACAAGTATTCTGCGTTCCGGTTGCAGAGACGATTTCAATATCCCTTCTAAAGTCCGCATAAGGTACCCATTGTGATGATTCATCCCAATTTTGTGCATCAATTTTTAGAGAATAATAAGTATTATCAAATTGATAAGTAACGTGTGAATCGATCCTTCCATCTCCACTACTTTGATTGGAGAAACCAAACCTAATATTACCGGAGAGAGGAATGTTCAAGCCATCAAAAGCAATCGGTTCGTTGAAGAAATAGTTTCTGGAAATGTCCCTTTTTGTGGCATTCACTTCCATTGTGATATTTCCCCTGATAGCAAAAATCGGATGATAGAAAAACCTTCTTAAATCATCATTTAATCCCATTTCAAAGTCTATGTCTATAAAAGCGAGTATGATTTGTATTGGTTCATGAGAGTAAACTCTTATAGTTGAATCGTTGCTTTGAGACCTGTGGTCGATTTTTCCGGACCAAAGGACGTATTCGTCTGTATTTCTGTCATCGATCAAATAGGGTTCGTCAGGATTTTCACCGAAAATATCTTTGTACTTCGTACCTCTGAAAAAGTCGGAATATTCATTTTCAGTTAATTCACAAAGCTTCAATGTCCAGATGCTGCCTGTTCTCTCTACACTCTCAATTTTTTTGATGGGGCATCCCATGCCATTATTGTAAGAAGGTCCTAAAAGAAATAAGTCGTCTTTTGTAATTTCAAAATTTAAAGAATTGGTGTTGATTTCGATAGTTCTTTCGCCCGGATCGTATTGATTCAAAGCAGGTAATGCCTTTTCATCGATACAGATCTTATTCAATGAATTAATTGTCATGATAGGATATGTTCTTTCATTGTTCCCGGCAACAGTTCTGAAAGTTGTGGATATGTCTTCTGTGTTGTTCAGTTCAATAAAAAGAACATTGGTTAATCCTCTTTGGTCAGCGAAGTTATTATCCGTAGCAGAAAATTTCATATCCCATATATCGTCACCATTTAGATCAAGGGTCTGACCATTTGCCAAAGTATGGAGACTAACTGTTTTTGATGCTTGAGAGGTGTAATAAATGTTTTTGAACGTGATGGTATTTTCGGTGATAGAAGAAAAATCCAGGCAAGCGTAATCTTCTTGATAATTTTCATTTGTTCTTTTCAGCATTCTTATGCCAATATTATCTGTGGTGTTGAACATCGATATGTCAGGATTATCAACAGAAAATAAAATTTTTCCGTTTCTGAAAAACCCAACTTTCAACTCTTCCAATGACAAATACGGATCCGGAATTGGATCATCATTATTGTTCATACAAGAGGTGAGCCCCAAGGCTATGATAATCGATAGAATAATAAATAAAAAAGCGGTTTTACTCTTCATTTTTATTCCCCCCCTATTTAATTAATCCTATTATAACATGATTTTATTTACTTTTTTCAAGTTGTTCTCACGAAATGAGACCAATCAATTTTTAATAATAAGGAATATGTACTATAATAGGATGAGCATAAATATATATATTACGGGAGGATGATAATATGACAGAACTTGGAGTAAATGAACCTCAAGCGGTTATCAGAAATTTTGAGAAAATCAGTGCAATTCCTCGCTGTTCGGGAAATGAAAAAGCCATTAGTGATTTTTTAGTTCAGTTTGCAAAGGATTTGGGTTACGAAGCTTTCCAGGATAAAGTGTGGAATGTCATCATAAAAAAACCCGCAACGGAAGGTTATGAGAACCTTGATCCGGTGATTATTCAGGGTCATATGGATATGGTATGTGAAAAAAACAAAGCCACAGACCATGATTTTTGTACAGATCCATTAAAGTTAGTTGTTGAAGGTAACATCCTTAGGGCGAAGGGGACGACTCTTGGAGCAGACGACGGGATTGCAGTGGCTTATTGCATGGCCATCCTAGAAGATAAAACGCTTTCACATCCCCCTCTTGAGATGTTAATTACCACACAGGAAGAAACGGGTTTAGTGGGTGCGATGAAACTGGAAGGCAAAAAACTGACCGGAAGAACACTTATTAACATTGACGGCGAAGAGGAAGGGGTTTTCCTTGTTAGTTGTGCAGGTGGAGTCAGAACAAAATTGAGTCTTCCTATAAAAAGGAAAAAAAAGAAAAATAAAGAGGATATCACAATGGAGTTATCTATCACTGGATTAAGGGGAGGTCATTCCGGAGCTGATATTCATAAAGGCCGTGGAAATGCTAATAAATTAATGGGACGTCTTTTATATGATTTGAAAAGAAAAATGAAATTTAGTCTCTATGCAATCGAAGGCGGAGCCAAGATGAATGCTATTCCTCGAGAGTGTACTGCGATAGTTGGATTTGAAAAAAATAATCTTGAATTAGCCAAAAAACAGATTAAAAAAATTGAGAAGAATATAGGGATTGAATTCAAAAAAACTGATCCGGATTTTAAAATTCTACTCAACGATGTAAAACAACTCCCCGAAGAGAAAGCTCTTCCTTTAAAAAAATCGGTAAAAAACAAGATTATTCATATTTTGTTAAACATCCCCAACGGTATCAACACCATGAGTAAAGATATTGAAGGATTGGTGGAAAGCAGCAATAATCTGGGTGTTATTACTTTTGAGAAAGATACCATTTGGTTTGAAAATTCAACGAGAAGCTCTGTGGAAAGTAAAAAGATTGAAATAAACAGAAGGTTGGAAGAATTGGCAAATTATACAGGTTGCGGTTTTCAAAACGATTCGGATTATCCTGGATGGAAGTATCGGGAGGATTCAAATTTAAGAGAGCATATGAAACGGGTTTATCAAGAATTATATCATAAAGAACCAATTGTGGAAGCCATTCATGCAGGATTAGAATGCGGTCTTTTTCTGGATGTGATCAGTGATGATCTTGATATGATTGCCATTGGTCCAAATATGCATGATGTACACACTCCTGACGAACATCTGGAGCTTGATTCAGCAGCAAGAGTTTACAACTTTTTAATTGAAACACTTAAAAGAATGAAGGAGATGTAATCATTGAAGGATATTTATTTAAAAGAAGCCGGTGAATTAATCAGCTTTATTGAAAAATCACCCAGTCGTTTTCATGTGATTGAAGCTGTTCGATTTATTTTGAATGCAGCAGGTTTTCAAACCTTAGACATTAAAAAGAAATGGGAACTGAAAGCAGGTGGAAAGTATTACACAACAAAAAACGATTCATCTATGGCGGTTTTTATTTTAGGAGAAAAACCTTCATCAGATGCCGGTTTTAAAATTATCGGTTCACATACGGATTCTCCTGGTATCAGAATTAAACCCGCCCCTGAAATGAAAGTGGGCGAAAGTTATTTGAAGTTGAATACCGATGTCTACGGTGGACCTATTTTATATTCTTGGTTCGATAAACCTCTAGGACTTGCAGGAAGAGTCGCTTTCCTGGATGAACAAACCGGTAAGATTTTTTCCAAGCCTATAATTCTTGAAGGGGTTAAAACCATTATCCCAAGCATTGCGATTCACATGAATCGTGAGGTTAATACGGGATTTAAAGTGGACAAACAGAAAGACTTACTCCCATTTCTCACTTCAATTGAAGAGATAACAAAAAACTTCAACCTCAGAAAACTGCTGTCTGATCAGTTGAACGTCGGAAAAGAACAAATATTGGATTTTGAGTTGTATTTATTTGATAAGGCTCAGGGGCAGATCATTGGTTTGGATAAAGATATGATTTCATGTTCTCAAATGGATGATTTGGCAATGGTCTATGCTTCTCTGAAAGCCTTAATTGAGGCAAATGCAGGTGCCTCAACAAAATTAGCGATGTTTTTCGATAATGAAGAGATTGGCAGTAAAACAATGCAAGGTGCGGATTCACCGTTGTTAAGCTCGATTTTGGAAAGAATTACTTTGGGGAGGGGTGAAGATCGTGAAAGGTACTTAAGGGCACTGGAAAATTCTTTTGTCATCTCTTCCGATATGGCACATGCCTTGCATCCAAATGCTCAGGAAAAACATGATCCTACCAATAAGCCACTTATTAATGGAGGGCCTGTTATAAAAATCAGTACGAATTTCAGGTATACCAGCGACAGTGAATCGGCTGTATATTTTGAATCCTTATGCAAACGAGCAAATGTCCCGGTTCAGCGTTTTGTTAATCATTCCAATGTAAGAAGTGGCAGCACAATTGCACCCATAACGGCAGGAAGATTGGGGATTCCATCTGTTGATATAGGCAACCCCATGCTTTCCATGCATTCGATAAAAGAGTTATGCGGCGTAATGGATCATCATTATTTGATTCAAGTTTTTAAAGAGTTTTATCAGTAAGAACAATCATTATTTAAGAAATCTTCAGAACCCATCTGTAATCAAAAACAGATGGGTTCTGTTTTAAATATAAAACAGTTTTTTTCACTTATTCTTCTACAACAGATGCATCCGGCGCATTTTTAATAACGCTATTTATTCCGTTTTTACAAGATGCTTTTGTTTTGTAACCTTCTGAGGCCAGAATGTTTTCTCCGTTCCTGGCGTTTAATCTGAATCGATATTCTCCACCTTTGTCTTCGTACATTTCAAATTTTGGATTGGTTAATTTTTCAAAACCTTCAACAGTTTGATCTTCGATTTTTTCATTTGCAACCAAAGCATTTTTTTTAACACTTTCGATTCCATTCTTGCATGCCGCAATAGATGAATAAACTTCACTTGTACCAATAACTTCACCATTTCCGGCTTTAAGATCAAATTTTACGCCCGTTTTCGTTTCCCGAATAACGAATTTT
>Ga0272443_10003336_pt1 | contig 18996 bp, 20 predicted proteins | sample SSMAcet12_FD_193581 | JGI IMG/M metagenome (GOLD analysis project Ga0272443, IMG submission 193581) | Marine sediment archaeal communities from Little Sippewissett salt marsh, Falmouth, MA, United States - SSM-Acet-12 | ecosystem: Environmental > Aquatic > Marine > Wetlands > Sediment ... | reverse complement strand
CGGGACAGGGAAGGAAGGGAAATGGTCTTTGAAATGCCGAGTTGCGGTGGATGCCGTACATGCGAGATGACATGCTCGTTTCACCATACAGGCGAATTCAATCCAGCATGTTCCAGTTTCATAGTAATGGAAAAAGAAGACGGGCCGGGATATGTCATAAAATTACTGGAACAGGACACCGATGGCGCTTTCGCTTGCGACGGGTGTAGCGGTTTGAGCGAGCCCCTTTGTCTTCAATACTGTCGTGAATATGAGGAACTGCTTCCTATAATGACGCGATTTTTCGAAAAAGCAGGAATTGAGAGATAGAAAACAAGTATTTGCAGAACGTAATACCTGTCTGCGGTACATACTTATCATAAACGATTGGGGGAATCAGAATGGAAGGGCAAATCTTTGGTTACGGAGGCAAGATACTGCGCGTCAACCTGAGCAATGGGGCAATTACCACCGAATCAACCATGGATTACGCCCGTGATTGGATCGGCGCGTCGGGCATTGCGATCAAGATTTTGTATGATGAACTGCGCGATTGGGTGACGCCCTACGATCCGCATAACAAGCTTGTCTTCGGCGCGGGAGCACTCCTGGGAACGCCGGCGCCGGGTGCCTGTAAGATGAATGTGAGTTGCATCGGTCCGGTGACCGGTGGATGGGCCAGCGGGTGTAGTGACAGTTACGTCGGCGGTCACCTTAAATATGCCGGATACGACTCCATAATCTTTGAAGGCCGGGCTCACAGGCCGGTTTATCTCTGGATTGATAATAATGTCGTAGAATTGCGTGATGCGTCACATCTATGGGGAAAGACGACATGGGAAACACTTGATTCACTCCGCGATGAAACCGGTGACAAAAAGCTCCATATCGTGTCCATAGGTCCCGCCGGGGAGCGGCTGGTTCGTGCCGCCTGTATCATTCAGGATCGTAATCGTGCGTTCGGCCGGTGCGGGATGGGGGCAGTCATGGGATCGAAAAATCTCAAGGCTGTCGTCGCACGGGGAACGGGCTCAATCAAAGTGGCACGGCCACAGGAATTTATGGAAATCGTCGGCCGGGTGCGTAAGATGTTCGAACAGGCAAAAATCCGGGACCAATTTCGAGACTACGGTACACTGTTCAGCCTGCCGAGAAAGCAGGAAGTCTGCGGACTTTCCTATAAGAACTTTCAGGAAACGGCAATTCCCGACGACATGGTCGATGCCATCGACCCCATGAAATCCATCGATAAATATCAGGTTGCGCGACAGAGCTTCCCCGGGTGCGTCCTCGGTTGCAGCCGGCATCTTGAGATCACCGATGGTCCGTGGGCAGGCTTGAAAACGGAGGCTTGTCAGCATGAGGTGGTCAGTACACTGCAGACCCGTCTCGCCATGTGGGAACCGACGTTCATGTTCAAGGCCAATGCGCTGTGTAATTCCATGGGAATGGATGTGGATGCGGCCGGCGGTGCCATCGGATGGGCAATGGAATGCTTTCAGCGGGGCATTATCGATGAATCCGATACAGGCGGGATGAGGCTTGAGTGGGGAGATGCCGAGACCGCTCTTGAATTGATACGGATGATTTCCTACAGGGAAGGATTCGGGAATCTCCTCGCAGAGGGGAGTGCCCGCGCAGCCGATCTTCTCGGGAGAGACAGTAGCTACTATGCCATGAATATGAAGGGCCAGGACCTCTATGAACCGTGCCGTGGGTCAAACGGGTGGATGCTCGGGACGGTGGTCTCGACGCGCGGGGGCGGTCATACGACAGGCGCAATCGTACTGGAAACGACACCCGGTCTCGATCCGGAAAAGGGACGGGATGTCTACGGTGTCGATAATATCGATAAACCCCTTGACTATGACGGAAAGCCGGAAGCGGTAACATACATGGAAGCAGTATCCCGCATGGCAAATTGCCTGGGCATATGCCTGTACAGTACGACATGCCTCGATATGTACCAGACGGATTTACCCCAGATGGCCGATCTATATTCCGCCGCGACGGGATGGGATGTATCCGTCGACGATTTGAAAGAAATGGCCATGAAACAACTGAACATGGAGAAGGCGCTGAACCTGCGATTCACCGGCTTTGACCGGCGTCACGACAACCCCACTCCCCGTGACTGGCAGGAACCGATTCCCACGGGAAATCTCACGGGCTGGAAGATCGACCATGACGAGTTCAACAGGATGCTGGATCGATACTATGACCTTCACGGATGGGATAAGAAAACGAGTTATCCTACCAGGCATACCTTGGAAGGGTTGGGCTTGAAGCAGGTAGCAGACGATCTGGAGAAGATCGGTAAATTAGGATAACAATATTAATCGAATGTATCGTTTTGACAGCGGTAATTTTCGTCGTGCCGTATTAATCCTTACGAGGCGTTCTGGGTAAATTCCCGTCACAAGAAAATACAGCTCGCGAGAATAAAGTTCGCGCAAAGAAAAAGGAATCACGTCTCGATACATCTGGCGGATACACTTTAACAAGCAAGAAAAAGATCAAAAACATGTAAAGACGTGTGTTGTAAAATTGTAGCATATGAAATGAAGCCGAACAACCTCGCAAGCAGGATGTGATCAGTCAATCAATCTTTGAATAATAGATTTATATCTCTTGACAAGCAGTAACTAATACATACCGAAAGAAAACAATAAAACCGAAAAATAGCGAAGATAGGATGCGTTATATTCGTCTGCCTTGTATAAACATGTGTGAGGATAGAGTATACAATTATTTATTATATTAATATATATTAACTAATATTAAATTATATCTTGACATGTTTAGTGCAAATATAATATCTATGTAATATAGAATGAGAAATATAGAGAAGATATTGCTGTGTAAAAAAAGGGAACAATAAAATCGGAGGGATTGTATGATGGTAACGGATTATGGGTCATCATACGGGGACCATGAAGAAGATAATAGAATGATTTCAATCGTTCAATCCTTCACTATCCTGTCCGATGTAAGAGTAATAGTTGGTTCGAATCTCATCAAAATACCTTCAAAATCACACCCACCAAATGTCGTTTTTCATGACAAATCCCATCAATCTATAAAACATAAGTATTGTGTGAACAAAACCCCCAAATTCTACTGATGACGCTACGCCGTTGTCAGAATCAGGAAACAAGAAAGGCGAAAGTAAATCCACATTTAGGAAAAGATTGCTATTACGAAACGTGTCGTTTTTTGTAAAAAGCGTTTCAATGTAATGAAATTAAAGTCTTGAGAAGACATGTCTTCGATGTCGGAGAGATGTTCAGTTAAATTCTGAGGAATATCGATCGTGATACACCGCAGAAGTCAACGAACGCTACGACTGCAGTTGTATGCATAGAAGGCATGGAACATGTTTCTAAATGGAGCATTTACACTGAAGGAGGTGATGCGGTGTCGATAGTAAGGTTGTATGAGTAAGGTCGGATGTAAGATTTTATGGTCATGTTATTTATGTTTTAAATTGGAAGAATTTTAATGAGTGAAGTGACTTATGAAGGGCGTTTGCCCAACGGGGAAAGTCCCTATGTAAAAACTTTAGGATTTTTGAGGCTTCGAATACCTTTTGTTCACGTTAAAGTATCGTGGGTGGAAGCAATTACGGCCCCTCTCATATGTGCCGTTTACTTTGCCGCCAAGCCATTGATGATGAACAATTTTGGAATGACGGCGGAGCAGGCGCTTGCCATCATTTTCCTGTCAGTTGTTCTCTATGCCATACATCCGTTTTTGGGCGATCAAATGGCGATGGGATGGGTAACATCGATGATCCCCTTGGTATTGGCGTTTTGCAAGACGTATCCAATTGGTCTTGAAAGAACCTACGCTCTTATATCAGTGCAGTTATGGGTTGCCATCTTGCTCCTGGTTCTGGGTATTACACGGCTCGGCGGACCGCTTGTCAGGAAAATACCAAACAGCATAAAGGCGGGTATCCTTTTGGGCTCCGGTCTTGCTTCGATGTATCAGATGTTTCTATTAACGGATAATCCACAGCATATCTTGAAGCACCCCTTCACAATTGGAATTGGAACCGTTGTATGTCTGAGCTTGGTATGGGGTTATACGACAATTCTCAATGCATCGAAAAAAGGTGGTATTTGGAAACTGGTATTTACCTAAGCGATTCCAATTAGTTGGGGTGGGTCAGTTATCTTCGGCATGGTAATCGGTGAAATACCGCTTCCCAAGATTCTATGGGCGGTGACGCCGATGGACTTTGTCGGTGCGTATCAAAATTTCACCATCCTCGGTGTCGGTGTGCCGCCGTTCAGCATTTTCATCAAGGCACTGCCCCTGGCCTTTCTAATCTATGTTTCCCTCTATGGGGACATGCTTTTTTCAAATGAAGCTGTTGAATTAGCCAATGAAAAGAGACCTGATGAAGTATCTCACTTCAATCCGGACCGCGCACATTTTCTGACCGGCGTCAGAAACTTGCTTTCCGTTCTCTTCTGTGGAGTGTCACCCACCATGCACGGAATTTGGCCGGCGATGACCGCGATCATTGCAGACAGCTATTCCAGGGGCGCGCTCAGATGAACTCCATCATCGACGGATATGGAAGTTTTGCGATCGGGGGTATTATCTTCGTATTGGTCGGTCCCATGTGGAGTGTCTTCAGCTCGGGACTCGTCATCATCCTGGTGTTGGTGTTCGTGATGATGGGATTTTTGTCGGCCTATCTGGCGATGGGCATGATCGAATACGTTCAGCAGTATGGCACAGCTTTCTTTGTGGCCGTGATTATGTCCTCTATGGGCGCATTGGAAGCTCTCATTGGTGGTTTTATTCTCTATTTCTTCCTGGAATTCCGCTTCAAGCCGGAAGAACGACTGCCAGAAAGAGAAAGAGCCATCGTTAAGAAGGTTAAGTAGTTCATATGATTTTAACAAATAACACTTTATAAAAATGCACAAGAGGGCATGGAGGTTCTGTCTCCATGCCCTTATTAAAATTATGTGTAATTGGACTATTGATATTTCTCGGTCACGTCAAAAAATGTTTGAAATATTGATTAACGTAGATCATCGGTTTTGCACGTGGACATGCCCTTTAGAAAGACGTCCTGTATCATCTGCATCAATACCTATCCCGTGGTCATCTCTTCCCTGTCAAGAAAAGGAGAACATAGATCTCCTGACGGAATTTCGGAAGCGGCAGACACATCGTTTGTCTGTTTCGTTGGTATCATTTCTGTGGGGAATGTCGATGACCACCCACAATACATCACATCGCGAAATTTCTCTTATACTAATTTTTTGCTTGTACAAAACTAAAAGATGTGTATTTAATTTAATTAAATTAAATATTATTGATTCACTGTTTAGTATTTGCCTTGATTGCTCAATATAGGGGGAAGAAATGTTTAGTGAAAAAGTCTCTTCAGATGACAGCCTCAACGCGCTGGGGAAGAAAATTAGAAAGGCACGGCGAAAGAAGGGTATTACAATAGAAGTGCTGGCAATGGAATCAGGGTTATCGAAGGGTTTCATCAGTCAGATAGAAAGAGGACGATCGCAACCTTCACTCTCGTCTCTCAAGAGAATCGCGCCGCCTCTCGGTCATTCTGTGGCAACACTTATTTCAGATGCACAAAGTGTTAATTTGACAGAGTATATTTACGCGATGAACGATGATAACAATCAAAAGACGCAGTCCTATTCACTGTATCAGCATGATCATGGTTTTGCACTGAACAAACAGCCGCTGGCCCGTGTGATCAAAAAAGATAATAGAAAACAGCTGAGACTTCCTGGCCGTGATTTGTATTACGAGATATTATCACCGCTTTTCGACTGTCGTGCTGAAATACTTCTTGTGAATGCGGAAGTTGGTGACAACACAGGTGATGATTTTATATGCGATCAATCCGAGAGGATAGGTTTCGTTATGAACGGAAGTATCGAAGTCTTAGTCAAGAATGAGAAGTATATTATAGAAGAGTGCGATACAATACATCTGCAGGCATATGTTCCTTTTAAATGGGTCGCGATAGCAGGGGATGTAATCAAGGTATTGTGGGTACTCGTGCCGCCGGCATTCTAAAAGAAAGATGCTTAGAGGCGATGGGGAAATCATACTGAATACGGTTAAAATTAATAATGTTTTCTATATGGAACAATCTAGTAAACCGCCGGTGCTATAAGCGAAAATTTTGATATGCATCAAGGCATGGTATTTAATGGAAATGATCTGTAAAAATTAATGACTACCCGGACAGTCAGTTCCTTTTGGAACTGTAAAATCAGGCTGCGTCCTTTGGAAATAACCATTTATTTATAACCTTTTTTATCGTATCAGAGGGTCTCTTTCCGTTGTTTCTATATCTTCGGTGCGGGCGTTCGTAATTTTAGTAGTGAAGCCGCATTTCCGGATTGTCATGAAGTTCATCAGCGGATGAAAAAATGTCTTATGAAATGCTTCCAGGAAGAACTCATACATAACGGTTCCATTTAATCGTTCAACGAAGCCATTGGTCCCAGGATTTGCCAATTTGGTACACATGTGTTCGAACTATCATTCGGCTCCGGAGAAAATCACATAGGGATGAATCATAGCCCTTTCACAGCATTCTCGTCCGTTATCCGTAGGGATATGTTCGACGACAAAAGTAGAATTACAGTAAAAAAATAATCAAGACTGCACTATGTGTAGTCTTGGAATGTCATTATATGTCAATAAATGAGACTATAGGATAGCAAATGTCATAAATGAAGATAATTTCATTAGAGGTAAATAAATATTATTACACTAAAAATATAATTGACATGTTTGCTTATATGAAATATTATTTCACCGTTAGTTTAATAGGGTATTGTCTTGTGTTGATTTTAATAAGGAGAAAATCCTTAATAGGTGAGGATTTTGATCGCGTAACCCGCGTCATAATGGGCGTGTAATGCTTAACGATGTTGTGTTGTTTTGCAGGAAAGAGTTGTTCACATTGAAATAAGAGAGGGGCTTTGACGTATAGAAAACCGGAAGAAGCATAATTGGTAATGTGCGTCTAGTGTCAAGAACCCGATAGAGTGAACTATAAAGCGAAGGAGAACAGGAGTATGGACGTTATCAAGACCTTATGTTGCAACTGTGCACAGTCTGACTGTGGCATGGATGTCTATGTCGATGACGGAAGAATCGTAAAAATCAAAGGCACGGACGGCCATCCATACAATCAGGGTGCGTTGTGTCCGAAGGGTTTTGCCTCACACAAAATCGTCGGTCATCCGGATCGTTTGATGTATCCGATGAAGCGAATGGGTGAGCGAGGCGAGAACAAGTGGGGCCGTGTGACATGGGACGAAGCTCTGGACGAGATTGCCGATAGGCTCATTACGATCAAGAAGGAATCAGGTCCTGAGGCGTTCGGCTTTTTCCGGGGAACCGGTCCCGGGTGGGAAGGCAGTTGGTTTTTGACGTCTCGGTTTATCAAAGGCTTTGGATCGCCCAACATTGCAACGCAGTTGCACATATGCAAGGTTCCTCGTTCGGCGGTAACGAAAACAATGATGGGGGCGGAGTTTGATCCCGATTTCGAGAACACCGATTATATTCTGATCTGGGGATCAAATCCGGCGAACACATCGTTGCCGAACTTGTGGCGGCGAATCAGTGCGGCGAGAGAAAGAGGTGCTAAAGTAGTCGTAATAGATCCCCGTTTCACGCGTAGCGCATCAAAGGCAGACCTTTACACAGCCATTAAGCCGGGAACTGATGCCGCGTTGGCGCTCGGTTTGGCTCGCATTATCATCACTGAGAATCTCTACGACAAAGAGTTCGTCGATAACTACACCCATGGCTTTGAGGAGTACTCCAAACTGGCGATGGAATATACGCCGGAGAAGGTGGAAGAGATTACCGGCATTTCAAAGGATGTTATACGAGAAATTGCCGTGGGGTATGCAAAATCAAAGCCTGCTACGCTGCTCGTGGGTAACTCCATCGAGCATTTAACGAACACAATGCATACAATGCAGGCGATTTACAGTCTTGTCGGGTTGACGGGGAATATCGGAAACAAGGGCGGCCATGTCCTGCCTCCCGGACTTCCATGGACGGATATGGCCTTGAACGGCAAATTTTTGAATGAACTTCTGGATAAATCCGTGGCGCAGTTGAAGATGTATCATCAGCAGGTTCCATTTTCCATGACATATACAGAGCTTCTGAGCGCAATCGAAACAAAGAAACCTTATCCTATAAGGGCATTGTTGTTTCAGGGTTCGGGCGGCATCACCGTCATGCCGGATACGAACAAGTATGCGGACATCATTAAGAAGAATGTCGAACTAAATGTCGTTCACAATCAGTGGATGACACCAGAGGCGGCCTTTGCGGACTTTATGCTGCCGGCGGCAAACTTTCTCGAGTGTTCGAGGGTGCGATTTATGCGTCCGGGTTTCCGTGGGAGTGCCTACATGCAGTATGTCGGTCTTCAGCGGAAAGTTGTTGAACCGACAGGAGAGAGCATGTCCGATGAGGATCTGTTTATTCAATTGGCAAAAAGATTGGGCATGGAAGATCTATTCCCGTGGAAAGATGCCCTTGAAGCGACGGACGCATTGGTTGAACCGCTCGGCCTGACGTTGAAGGATCTTGAAGATAATCCTGACGGCATACTTTACGAGCGTTCCGAAGAGCAGGTGATAGGGAGCTACAAAAAGAACGGCTTTGCGACACCGACGAAAAAGTTCGAATTTTCCGTTGAAACTTTTAAGAATGCCGGATATGAACCGCTTCCAGTGTATGAGGAAAGTGAGTTGCAACTTAGCAAGGAATATCCTCTCCTCGGCAATGCCGGTCTCAAACCTCTCTTGTCGTCTCACACAAGTTTTCACAATGTGGACTTAGTCAGTCAGTATATGCCCGATCCGTGGGTTGAGTTGAATCCGGAGACGGCGGCTAGCCTGGGTGTCGAAGATGGCGAAATGGTTGAGGTAGCGTCAATCAACGGGGCGGTGCAGTTGAAGGCTGTCGTAACTGAAGGAGTAATGCCCAATCTGGCACTCGTCGCCTATGGCTGGACGGAGATGCCGGGCAATAAATTGACTTCGGACGAGCCTAACGATCCAATATCACTCAGTGCGGCGATTCGTGCTTTTCCGTGCAGAGTTAACAAATTGCAGTAAGGGGGCGAAAAGATGAATGCAAAGCATGCGATTCTCGTCGATGTCGATAAATGTATCGGATGTTATACATGTGCGGTGGGATGCCATCAGTGGCACGAGGCCGATGGAAATACGAACAAGATGCTCGAAGTGTACAAGGTCGGTCCGGTGGAGGTTGACGGAAAGATGAAAACTGACTACTTTGTGAAAATGACGGAAAACTGCGAGATTGGAAAGTGTTGCGAAACGAATCAGCCTCTTTGCGTAGAATTCTGTCCGGTTAATGCTTTAACCTATTGTAATCAGGTGGATATGTTATCCTTGTTGAACGGTGATGGACGATACCAGGTCAGTGCCGTTGAATAGTAATTAGGTAGTGTGCCATATAAAGGAACAATGATGGGGGCGATATCGATGACATCGATATCGCCCCCGCTTTTTTGGATCGATCGTAATCGGTTGCAGGTGAGTCGCAATTATTGTAAGTAAGAAAACGAATATGGTAGGGGGAATAACACCGACACGGAGGATGGCGTGGATCGAAACGATGACAATATGGTCGTCATTATAATGGCAGGCGGCGCGGGCACCCGTTTCTGGCCCCTGAGTACCGAGGAACGGCCCAAACAGTTTGTCAGGATCGTCCACGGCAAGAGCCTTTTGCAGATCAGTTACGATCGCATAGCGGGTCTGGTTCCCGACGAACGTATTATCGTGATGACCAATGCGCGCTTTGTTCCTCTTGTTTGTGAACAAATTCCCGCTCTCCCGGAGGAGAATGTCATCGGCGAGCCGGAACGGAAAGACACGGCCGCCGCCGTCTGCCTCGGGGCGCTCATCGCGCAGAAGCGATTCGGAAATCCGGTCATCGTCGTGGTGACGGCGGACCACGTCGTCGAACCTGTAGGTGTATTTCAGCGGGCAATGATATCGGCCGTCGCGGAAGCACGCCGGTCGGGTGCCCTCTACACTTTCGGCATTACACCGGACTATCCGGCTACGTCATATGGCTATGTGGAACTGGGTGAGCCCATCGCAGTGGACGGCGATATTGCGCACTACCATATTGCATCGTTCAGGGAAAAACCGGACGAGGAAACGGCGAAAGACTACGTGTCGTCGGGACGGTACCTGTGGAATGCGGGCATGTTCGTCTGGACGGCAGATACCGTGCTGGATGCGTTGAAACGATATCTGTCGGGGCACGTGAGGGAGCTGAGCGCGGCCGTCGATACACTGGGGACGAACACGTGGGACGAGACGCTGAAAAGTCGGTTTGCAGCGTTAAAACGGATATCCATCGACTACGCCGTCATGGAAAAGGCGGATAACGTCCGGTGCGTCGCCGGTGAATTCTCATGGAAGGATGTGGGCGGGTGGCTTGCAATGCGGGACTATCTTGACTGTGACGGGGACGGAAACTTTGTCAAGGGATGTCTTCACACGCGTGATGCCCGGGACAATCTTGTATTCTGCGACCGGCCGGAGGAGGTGGTCGCCGTTGTCGGCTTGAGCGACATCGTCGTGGTTAGGGTGGATGACAGGACCCTCGTCGCCCGTAAGGATCGGTTGGAAGATATAAAGCATATCGTCGAGACCATGATGTCCGAGAAAAATCATTGAATCATCACGGATACCGACTGTTTAATACGATGTGAAGCACCGGTGCGGCATACCGCGTGAACAAGACCCAAAGGGTGCGGACGGGCGTATTCTCCGTGCCATACAGGGACATCGGTGAGAATCAATGACGGAAGACCTGTTTTAGCCATGATAAATTAATTGAAATCAATGACAATAATAGGGTCTTGACGGGAGCAAAAAGTTGTGTTTCATGATACAGATTTTGAAAATGTCTGTATGTGAGAAGACAAAAAGAATCACAGGAACTGAAATGACCGTAAGCGGAGGAAACGTTCGGATGGATATCAAGGAAATTACGGGAAGGGTGGAAAAGGAAAGCCTCGTGGTTCGTCAGATCACGGCGGAAATCGAAAAGGTCATCGTGGGCCAAGCGGATCTCATAAAGCGCATGATCATCGGCGTGCTTTGCGAGGGGCACCTGCTTCTGGAGGGACTGCCCGGTCTCGCCAAGACGACGGCGGTCAAGTCTCTCGCAGGGGCCGTGGACGCCTCGTTCAAGCGCATCCAGTTCACACCGGATCTTTTGCCGGCGGATATTGTCGGTACCCAGATCTACCGGCCCGACACCTGCACCTTCGAGGTCAACAAAGGGCCCATCTTCCACAACATTATCCTGGCCGATGAGATCAACCGGGCTCCCGCCAAGGTGCAGAGTGCTCTGCTGGAGGCCATGCAGGAGCGGCAGGTGACCATCCGCGATACGACATTCCGTCTGGGAGATCCCTTTATCGTGCTCGCCACGCAGAATCCCATCGAACAGGAGGGGACCTATCCTTTGCCCGAGGCACAGGTGGACCGCTTCATGATGAAAATAAAGGTGGACTATCCATCGGCGGAGGAGGAGAAGGAGATCGTCAGGAGAAACCGGGCAGGCATGAACGCGACAGCGAACGCCGTCGTGGATGTATCTGCCCTGACAGCGGCGCGGGATGTCCTGAATCTCATCCACATGGAAGATCGCCTCGTTGAGTATATCGTACAATTGACGCGGGCGACGCGGGACCCGGATGCTTTCGGTCTGGATATCGGCCGAATGGTGAGCTACGGAGCGTCACCGCGGGCGTCACTCTGGCTGGAAGCGGCATCACGGGCGAATGCCTTCATCAATGGCCGGGGCTATGTGACGCCCCAGGACGTGAAGACCATGGCCCCCGACGTGCTCAGGCACCGAATCATCGTGAGCTACGAGGCGGAAGCGGAAGAAAAAACGCCGGATGATATCATTGACGTTGTGCTGGAGCGTGTCGAGGTACCGTAAATGCTGACAGAAGAACAACTTAAAAAAATTCAGCAGTTTCACTTCAAAACAAAGCACCTGGCGAGCGACCTCTTTGCGGGACAGTACGAGAGCGCCTTCAAGGGCCAGGGACTGGAGTTCGCCGAGGTGCGCGAGTATCAACCGGGGGACGACATCCGTACGATCGACTGGAACGTCTCGGCACGGTTCGGACATCCCTTCGTGAAAGTCTTCCATGAGGAACGGGAATTGACGGTCATGCTGCTCCTGGATCTTTCCGGGTCCACGCTCTTCGGCACACGACGGAAGTTCAAGCGGGAACTCCTCGCCGAGATCGCCGGCATGCTGGCCTTTCTCGCCATCCGAACGAACGACAAGGTGGGTGCCGTGCTCTTCAGTTCGCGGGTGGAGAAATATATCCCGCCCAAAAAGGGTGCCTCCCACGTCTGGACCATGATCCGTGAGATCTTCAGTTTCGAGGCCGGAGGTGTGGGTACCGACATCACAGGGGCGCTGGAGTACCTGAATCGCGTGGTGAAACGCCACGCCATCGTCTTTCTCATTTCCGATATGATGGACGGCGACTTCGCCACGCCGCTTCGAATCGCTGCGAAAAAGCACGAACTTACCGTTATTCGCCTATCGGACCCCGCAGAAGATACGCTACCCGACGTGGGGTTCGCCTACGTGAAAGATCCGGAAACGGACGAGGTGGTGCTCGTGAATACGAGTAGCAGGAGGGTCCGGGAGGCGTGGCGTGGCGAGTGCGCGGAGCAGGATATTCGTCTGAAGGACCTACTGCGCAGGACGGCGGTGGATATTGTCGATATCACCACGGACGGGTCGGTGTACGAGCCGCTGGTCCGCCTTTTCGAGACACGGAGGAAACGCCGGTGATGACACGATATATCGTCGGGACACATCTCTGGCGGGGTTTCATCGTCTGTATCGTCATCCTTTTTGCGGCGGCCGTTGTCACGGCGGCAGAGACGGTGCCGTCACTTGCTCTGTCTGTGGACAAAAAAACGGTGGCGGTGGGCGATCATCTCCGACTCGATCTCAACTATACGCTGCCGGTGAATACCCGGATTTCCGACGAACCTGACATCGACGGCTTTCCTGATCTCACCATTGTCGAACAATTGGTGACGGATGGGACCATAACCATCCGCTGCATCGTGAACCGGTTGGAGGATTTCAGCATTGGTCCTCTGAGTTTCACCTATCGGGACGACGCGGGGAAGACGGGCCGTCTCGAATCCAACACGGTGGACATAACGGTGACATCGAACCTCGGCGACAAACCGGAAGACGCCGCGCTTCGGCCCATACAGGATATCATGCCCATCACCACGCGGTGGGATCTGTACCTGCCGTGGATTGTCGCGGCCGTCATCATTGCCCTCGCGGTTGCCGGGTGGTGCGTATGGCGAAAGCGGCGGAAGATCGGAGAAATCGCCGCAGAGGTCATGGAACCGCCCCACCTGCGGGCGCGGCGTGAGCTCGATGATCTCATAGCCCGGGGCATCTTTGAGGCGGGGAATGTAAAGGCATTTTATTTCGTATTTTCTGGCATTATACGCCGCTACATGGCGTCCGTCTGCGGATTCCCCGCGGCGGAGATGACAACGGAAGAGATTGTCCGGCGCATCGTATCGCGGTCACAGGAACAGGGCCTCCTGCCTCTGCTTCGGCAGGCGGACCTCGTCAAGTTCGCCGATGATGTGCCAACGCTGGAACGGAAGGAACGCGACGTGGCGGCGGCCCGCGACTATATCGACATGACGGCACCAGAAGACGGTGAAACGGAAGAGGGTGCGGTCACGGAGGTGGCCGCATGATGCTTCGTCTGGCATACCCTGCGGTTCTCTTCCTGTGGATACCGATCGCCCTGTGGTTCGCCTGGCGTGTGACGCGGCGACCCGTGGCCATTACCTATTCCCAGGCGGGACGGCTGGCCCGGCGGGTCGGTGCCGTGTCGCGACTGGTGGGGCGGATTCCACTCTTTCTCCGCATGGGTGCCCTCATTCTTCTCGTTGTCGTCGCGGCGAGACCGCAGCTCTATAATATCTCACGCGAGATACAATCGCCCGGCGTGGACATCATGCTCTGCCTGGATACCTCAGGATCGATGAGGGCGATGGACTTTACGCTCGATGGCGAGCCCGTGACACGCCTCACGGCGGTAAAAAAGGTCGTCAGCGAATTCATCGAGAAGAGAACAATGGACCGTATCGGGATTGTCGTCTTCGGCACGGAGGCATTTACGCAGTCGCCGCTCACGTTGGACAAGGGACTTCTCCTGGATCTTGTGAAGAGGATGGACATCGGCATGGCGGGAGACAAGACGTCCATCGGCACCGCTATCGCGCTCTGTGGAAAGAGACTGAAAGATCTGGAGGCAAAATCGAAAATCATCATTCTCCTTACAGACGGGCGGCAGACCGTGGAGGGCCTGAACCCGACGGAAGCGGCCGAGGCGGTCAGTGCCCTGGACATCAAAGTCTACACCATCGGAATGGGCGGAACGGGCACGGCACCCTTTCCTGTAAGAACGCCCTTCGGGACGCGCATGGTTCGACAGCGCGTGGAATTGGATGAAGATACGCTGACAAAGGTTGCCCATATCGGCGCGGGGAAATATTTCCGCGCGGCGGAAACGGAGAGGCTTGGAGAAATCTATGATATCATCGACCGGCAGGAGAAAACAGAAGTGAAGGTGAAGGAGTTTTTTCACTTCAGAGAACTGTATCTTTATTTCCTGATTCCCGCGCTCCTGCTCGTGGCGGCGGAGATCGTACTGAGAACAACGCTGGTGAGGACGATCCCATGACTTTTGCACAGGGGTGGATACTGCATTTTTTCTGGATTGTTCCCCTTGTGGGGCTCGCCATTATCGTGGAATCACGGCGGCGACGACGGGCGCTGGATCGGTTTGCCGACGTGAGCCTCATGGAGCGGCTGGTACCCGCTGATCGCCGTGGCATCCGCGTCATCAAGGCGGTACTCCTGACGGCGACGGTGACGGTTATGATTGTGGCGATGGCCGGACCGCGGTGGGGCAGCCGGTACGAGGAAGTCAGCCGCCGTGGTGTGGACATCATGATGGCCGTGGACGTTTCGCGAAGCATGATGGTTGAGGATGTAAAGCCGACGCGACTGGAACGGGCGCGACGGGAGATCGCCGATTTCCTGCGCGTCGTTGAGGGCGATCGTGTGGGGCTCACAACGTTCGCCGGCACCGCCTTCATACAGTGCCCGCTCACGCTGGATTACGCGGCCCTGGAGATGTTCTTGAGCGCCCTGGAGCCGGGCATCATACCCGTGGCGGGGACGGATCTCGGCGCCGCCATCGAAACAAGTATTACGGCCTTCGATTCCGAGACGAGTACGGATAAAGTGATGCTTCTCATTACAGACGGCGAGGATAATGAAGAGCGTGGCCTCGCGGCGGCAGGGAAGGCCGCTGAAAAAGGGGTAAAGATCTTTGTCTTCGGGATCGGCAATCCGTCCGGCGGACCAGTTCCCGCGGCGGGCGAAGGGGGCGGGTTTACCAAGGATAACGGCGGCAAAATGGTGATGTCGAAACTCGATGAAAAGACACTCCGGGATATCGCCGCGGTGACGGACGGAGTCTATGTCCGCTCTGCGGCGGGCGACCTGGACCTGGATATACTTTACTTTGACGGTATCAAGAAAAGGACGGAGGCCGAGGAGCTGAAAAGCGGCAAGGTGAGGGTGGCCGAGGAGCGCTTTCACATTCTCGTCATCATCGCATTTCTTCTCCTCTTCGTGGAAGGTCTCCTGGACGAAAAGAAGCGCCTCGTAAAAAGAAAACGCTTCGGCTTTCTCATGATTGCCGTGGTCATAATCGTGACGGCGTTCAGGCCGGCACCGGCGGCGGCAGCGGACACGCCCGATGATCTCTACCGCGAGGGACGGTACGAGGCGGCGGCGGCGGCGTACGCCGCGGGCGACATGGACCACCCGAAGGACATCCGTTATCGCTATAACCGGGGATGTGCGGCCTTCCAGGAGGGGCGATTCGATGAAGCAGCGGCGGCTTTTTCAAGTGTCATGAGACGGGTCGAGGAAAACGAAAATAACGTGCGATTCCGGGCATCGTATAACCTCGGAAACACGGCCTTCAAACAGCAGAATTACACGGCGGCGGTAGACTATTACACACAGGCTCTGGCGGAAGATCCGGACAACGAGGACGCGCGGTTCAACCTGGAACTCGCACTGAAGGCGCGTGAAGAGATGAAGGACCAGTCTCAAAAGAAGAAAAGCGACGGTGATAAGACGGGTGATAAGTCATCCGATCAGAGCAAGAGCGATGGAAGAGGCGAAGAGAACAAGGAAGAATCGGATCGGGACGATGAAAAAGATGCGAACAACGGTGACGAATCCCACGACAAGCAGAATCGTGAAGAGAGCCAAAAGGGCGATGAAAACGGCGACAGGGACGGCAATAAAGATGACGAGGACATCTCGGGCGATCTGAAGGGACGTGACGAGCTTCCCGAACAGACAGAAAAGACGGATACATCAGAGAAACGTCAACCAGTCGACAGAAAGCGCGCGGCGGCACTCCTCGACAACGTGCAGGAGGACCCCGCGCAGATGATGCGATACATGGTGCCGGACCGGGACCGTCGCAGTGCATCGGGGAGGGACTGGTAGAATGAAAAAATTTCTTTGCTTTGTCATTGTCATGTTCTGCCTGGGCGTGATGACTCCGGGATGGGCCTCTGATTTACGTGTAACGATCGGCTTGGACCGAAGCGAGGCGACGACGGCGGATACCGTCCGCCTGGAAGTGAGTGTATCGGGCACGCGGGGCGGTGATCAACCACATCTTGCCGGCGTGGATGCGTTCACAGTTGCCGAGGGAGGGCAGTCTACCCGTGTGGAGATCGTAAACGGTTCAATGACTGAAGGGATTACCTATACCTACTTTCTGCAGCCGAAAAAAACGGGGCGCTTCACTGTCGGTCCGGTGACGGTCACTGCAGACGGCCGGACGGCCACGAGCAACAGCGTTTCACTTGATGTCGCCCACGCAAAAGCCGGCGGGTCACCGGAAGCCCCCATATTTTTCGAGGCGGAGATCGCCGACGACGATGTCTACGTGGACGAACAGACTATCATGACGCTGAAGCTCTATCGCCGGGTCACGGTCGGAGACCTGTCTCTGAGCTTTCCCGACATGAACCATTTGAACTACGCACAGATCAGGCAGTCGCGCGAGTACATGGCGACGCGGGGAGGGAAGGAGTACCGTGTTCTGGATGTTGCCTATGCCCTGACGTCGTCTCGTGCGGGCAGATACGAGATTGCCCCTGTCAGCATGAAAATGATCGTCCGGCAGCAGTCACGGTCACCTTTTGACGAGTTTTTTTTCTCCACCCGGTCGGGGCGACCATATGTCGTGACGGCCAATGCCGTTACACTCACTGTTCACGCATTGCCGGACGCGGGAAAGCCCCCCGGATTCACCGGTCTCGTGGGACGGTTCGTCATGGAATACAACCTGGATCCGAAAACAGTAGCGGTGGGTGAATCCGCAACACTGACCCTGACAATCTCCGGTCGTGGGAACGCGAACCGCATACCGGATATGGCAGCGCCCAAGATCGACGGAGTGCGTACATACGCCGATCAACCGGTTCTGGAAACGATGCGCGACGAAGAAGGCGCAGGCGGCAGAAAGACGATGAAGTGGGCCATCGTGCCGGAGAAGGCGGGGCGCTATGAGATGCCTGGATGGGAGTTGGCCTGCTTCGATCCCGATAAGGAAGAGTATGTCACGTTGACCACATCTGAAGAGATCCTCGTCGCGCTGCCCGGGACAGAGAGGGGAACACAGGTTCATGCCGCGCTGGGTAATGATTCACCGGCGGAGACACCGCGAAAAAAGGCAGTGCGTCAGATCGGCGAGGACATCCTGCCCGCCCACACGTCGGCGAGCGGCCTTGTCGTCCCGTTGCGGTCGCTCACCTCGGGATGGCGCTTGTGGACGGCCATTTGCGGGCCCGCAATCGGGTATTTGCTCTGTCTCGGCGGTGTGAATCTGCGCCGGCAATCCCCGGAGCGCCTGTTACAGGCGCGCACTCGAAACGCCGCAAAGGTACTGGAAAAGAAGACGCACGCGTCGGAAGCCGGACCAGTGGCGCTGATCGAAGCACTCACGGACTATCTCAACGACAGACTTGGTCTATCCCTGGGCACGGTAACGGTGAACGACGTGAAAACAGTGCTCTCACGGCAGAGTGTGCACACTGAGACGGCCGCAGGGGTATTGTCGATCGTCCACCGCCTGGAAGAGGCCATCTACGCGGGAGGAGGAGAAAGGCACGAGACCCTTGCCCGGGAATTGAGAGACATCGTCGCAAAGATGGAGAAGGAAATCCGATGAAGAAAGTCGTTTTCATACTCATGGCGGGATTGCTTCTTCTTGTGATGCATCCCGGAAGCACAGCGGCGAAGAACGGAGAAACGGCGGAGGAACTCTTCTTCACGGCCAACAATGACTACAAAGCCGGTCGATATGACGATGCTGTTTCGGGCTATCGGACGCTCATAAACAGGGGATATGAGAGCGGTCATCTTTATTACAATCTTGGAAACGCCGCACTCAAGCTCGGAAATCTCGGGCAAGCCATTCTCGCGTATGAACGGGCGCGTCTCTTCATACCCCGCGACGACGATCTTGCCTTCAATCTTGCCTATGCACGGGGCCGCACACAAGATGCCGTCACCAACGGAAGTGCCTTCCCCGTCCTGGAACTGCTCGGGCTGAGTAATGTCACGGTGTGTGAGTCATTCGTCGTCTTCACCGTCATCAATGTCCTGTTTTTCGCCGTCCTTGTCATCCGCATCTTTACCCGGAGGGAGTGGACCTATTACGCTCTCATCATCGCGGCGATACTGATGATCACAAGCACCAGTGTCACGGCTTTCATGAGGTACGCACAGAAACACGACGATCGCGCCGTC
>Ga0272443_10003335_pt1 | contig 19002 bp, 12 predicted proteins | sample SSMAcet12_FD_193581 | JGI IMG/M metagenome (GOLD analysis project Ga0272443, IMG submission 193581) | Marine sediment archaeal communities from Little Sippewissett salt marsh, Falmouth, MA, United States - SSM-Acet-12 | ecosystem: Environmental > Aquatic > Marine > Wetlands > Sediment ... | reverse complement strand
ACTTGTCGATCACAGCGATATAAGTCTGTGTTTCAGAAATTGGCTGGAGATCACCGATCATGACAAACCCGCCCGTCGGGACGGCATAGTAATCCATGAATCCATCATCATACTGAGGAGCATTCTTGCTGCTCACAGTCGATTGTAAATCGCCATTGGCATCCGTGAGGAATAGCCAAGGGTTGCCCCCCGTACCCACCACAAAGCCCCCGGATCCCGTTTCATAAACAAACTGTCCCTCGTTTCCCCCGGCATCAAACACCTTGGTCCAGAGGGTATCACCCTGGCCGTTGAACCGCACCAGCCAGGTGAGAGAAACATCGTCGGCCGTAGTGTACAAACCGGTACAGATGAAACCGCCATCACTGGTCATGAAGATGGATTTCGGTTGATCCATGCCGGGCCCACCATAGCTGTGAGTCCAAACGGTGTCTGGTTGGGCAGCATAACCCAGAGTTGCGAAGCACATGATACCCAGCCACACGAACAAGTATCGTTTCCAAGCGTACATAGGACTTCCCCCTGTAAAATCCACTAGATGTGTACTTTGGACTTTTCCCCAAGATGCTCGTGCTCTTTTGGTTGCTAAAAAGCTATCCGCTCGATATTGTTAGGGCAACCATTTTTTTGCTAAACTGGATTTTGTCTGTGAGTTGAGCTCGGTCCAACCATCATCCGGGTATGGGATTTGATTAGGTCCACCTTCCACAAATACGTATGTACCCTTGTTGCGGGTGCAGTACAACAACAGCCGTCAGGGAAATCCCCGGCGGCTTTTCTATTTGGCCATTTTTAAAAAACCTTCAGAAAAACTAGCGCATCAGTACAAATCGGCGGGTCTGGCTGAAGCTGGAGCCCATAAAAGAGCATCTGAAGTAAGGCACCTGAAGCGGGTACTGTCGGGCGAATACTGGGTCAGTACACATCCTGTTCATTGCCTAAGAACGTAGCATTGGACACAGAACTAGAGTGTATCACAGTAACTATAACAATGGCGACAATAGATACAGGCGTTTCAATCCATTCCGGTTGCGTCCGTAAAGTTGTGCTACTGATAGACAAGTCGATAAAAAACTGGTGTGTTTACTTGAAACAGACAATGTTGTCGGCTCCATTATGACATTTTTCGGGATTCCGACTCGGTGGAACTCCTGCGATCACTTCATAAGTACTGATTCCCTCCGTTTATGTACTAAAAACTAAGAACAGGCTTGAAAACGCTACTCGTACGCGTGATGCTTATTTCCTATTATTCAACCTTTTACTTTATGGCACATGCATTGCGCTTCCTTGGTTGCACGAAATGTGCTACTACTCTGTTTTCAATCGACATCACATATTGCGTGCGCACGCAATGCCCCTCTATCAACAAGGGAGCTGGGACCATGCTCAAAAACCTCTTTCTCGTGGCCATCCGCAACCTCCGGAGAAACAAACTCTATTCCCTGATCAACATCCTTGGACTCTCCCTCGGTCTCGCGGTGTTTATCCTGATCTCCCTCATCCTGCTCGATGATCTGACCTACGATCGCTTTCACGAAGACAAGTCGAACACCTACAGGTTGGTAACGAACAACAAATCCTCCGGCAAAGTGGACGGCATCACCTCCGGTGCCCTGATCAAGGAGTGTGCCGCAACACTTCCGGAGATCAAGACCATCGGGCGTGTGCATCAGTTCGGTACCGTCGCCCTGACATTTTTCGGAGCGGACGAGAGCGAAGCGGGTATTCAACGACGCATTGTGGGGGCTGATTCAAATTTCTTTAAAATCTTCCCCGCATTTAAACTGCTTGAGGGTGATCCTGACCACCAGTTGATCGATCCGAACACCGGTGTTATCACTCGAGATGTCGCAAGAGCGTTGTTCGGTGATGAAAATCCGATTGGGCAAGTCGTGCGTCAAGACGAAAACGACGAGAACGGATTCACGATCACGGGTATAATCTCCGATTGCCCGAGGAATTCTCATCTCCAGTATGACATCATCGCCAGCGCGCTGATCAACGAACAGAACGCGGTCTGGTGGGAGTCCTGGGACAACATTGCGGTGTACGGATACCTCCGCACTCAGGATGGCGCTGATCCCCGTGAACTTGAAGCGAAGATGCTCGAGGTGGGACTGAATAAAGGATTGAATGAACAGTACATCCCAACTCTCCAGCCACTTCTCGACATACACCTCGGATCGACGGAAATCGGATTCGATGGCATCAATTATGGAAAGAGCGATCGATCACAGGTGCTCGTGCTCGGGATCATTGCAGTCCTGACCCTGCTCATCGCCTCGATCAACTTCATCAACCTTTCCAGCGCCCGGGCGATCAAGCGAGCTCGAGAAGTGGGTATGCGCAAGGTTGTGGGTGCAAATCGTAATCAATTGATGGGCCAGTTCCTCGGCGAATCGGTTCTGCTTACCCTGATCGCCATGATCATCGCCGCGGTGGTCGTGCAGCTTGTACTCCCGGCCCTCTCCAACTTCATCAACAAAGAGATCGCCTTCACGCTGCTTAACACTCCACTATTGATCGTCGTCCTGCTGGTGGCAGCGGTCGTCATTGGACTGTTAGCCGGAGTTTATCCGGCCCTGATCCTCGCGGGGTTCAAACCCATCAGCGTGCTGAAGGGTGCGTTTCGCTCCAGCGCGCAGGGCGTGGCAATACGAAGGATCCTGGTGGTCATCCAGTTCGCTATTTCGATTTCCCTGATCGCCTGTGTGATCATCGTGCTGCAGCAGCTCGACTACATCCGTAACAGGAACCTCGGCTTCAACGTGGACCAGACACTCATGACCTTCACCTTTAATCAGAACATCGCTCCTCACCGCGCTACCTTCATGGAAGAGATTTTGAAGATTCCAACCGTGGAAGCTGCGGGAACGACAAACTCGATGCTCGGCCAAAACGTTTATGCGCGCTACGAGGGACGAGGCGAGGACTCGATGACCGGGGAGAACTCGATTTCTTTCTGCCGCATGGTGATTGGCCATACCTTTATCCCCGCCATGAAAATCGAGCTGATCAACGGGCGAAACTTCGAGTTGGCCTCCGGCGATGATGGACAGTCTGTGATCCTGAACGAAACCGCCATCCACGAATTGGGTTGGGAGGACGACCCCATCGGCAAGCGCATCATCCTGCTCGAACCGACCGGTGAAGAAATCCCTCACACGGTTATCGGGGTGGCCAAAGATTTTCAGTTCTCTGACGCGAGAACCAAGATCGATCCGATGATGATGGAGTATGATCCCAATGGTGGCGGATTTGTGGCGTTCCGGGTTTCCGGCGGTGCGGTGGAAGAGTCGATTGAAAAGGTCCGAGAGGTCTGGGAGTCCATGTTCCCCGACAACGACTTTTTCTACCAGTTTCTCGATGAACGGATCGACCGAATGTACAATAATGACAAGAATTTTGCGACAAAGATCGGCGTATTCTCGTTGTTGGCAATCATTATCGCATCACTCGGTTTGCTCGGATTAACCTCCTATACGACAGAACAGCGTCGCCGAGAAATTGCCGTGCGCAAGGTTCTGGGAGGCAGCGAAGGAAACATCATCATGCTTCTAACCACAGATTTCCTTCGTTGGGTAATGCTGGCAAATCTCATCGCATGGCCGGTTGCCTACTACGCCATGGGAAAATGGTTGGATGAGTTCGAATTCCGGATGGCACTGAATCTCTCCCCATTCCTTATAGCAGGATTTGCAGCGCTGGTGATCGCCGTAATAACTGTTTCAGGTCTGGCCTGGCGAGCCTCCCGTACTAATCCGGCGGAAGTGCTGCACCAGGAATAAAGAAATGCAATTCGATTGATTCCAAAGCCCGGGATTCGTTTTCCCGGGCTTTTTGCTTCTGTCGGAGTATCTCACCACTCACATTCATACACATTTCTTCCCTTTTGTCTAACGATTACAACGAGGCAATCGAGCGAGGGAGCGGAAAAAGTCACTTGCGCCGAAGCCCTTCACACTCGTAATAGAGAGAGGCAAGTTGGGAATTTGTGGGAAAGTGTACTCTGTGGAAAAAACTGACAAACAGACCGGGGTTAATCGATTCACCCGAATTCTATTGAGAACGGTTGGCTCGATCGCGAGTTTTTTTCTTCTCGCCCTGATCGCGGTTTACCTCTGGGTTGTCAGTTCCTCAGGCCAGAACTGGTTGACAGGAAAACTGGAACAAACAGCTTCTCAGCAACTTCAACAACCGCTCTCCATTGAAACCGTCAATACAAATCTGCTGAGTCATTTCAAGCTGGGCGGGTTGACCCTCCTCGCTCCAGAACCGACACAATCCGACACACTTATACAGGTGGAAAGTCTGAATGTTGAGTTCCGGCTGTTCGATCTTGTAAAACAGCCCCGAACCTTTGAACGTGTTGTGATTTCCGGATTGAAGGTCAATCTCGAACTGGACAGTACCGGCATTCTGAATCTCCCGCTGCTCAAAAACCTCAATGATTCGACTGGAGATCTCGATGCAGCAAAAGGAGAGAAACGTGTCGCAGGGTTTGGAGTTCGCGAGTTTGTTCTGGAAGAGGGATCGTTAAGACTTGAAGACCGCAGCTACAATCTGAATCTGAGCGCGGATGGATGCGCTGCATCACTCACGAAAAAGGCTGACCACTACACTCTCGCTGCCAGTGTCGAGAGTGTGCAACTCTCCTCGCCGGAGATGACCCTCCCGATAACAAATCTCCAGATCGCCGTCACGGAGGAAAACCGGATCGTTTCCGTGAACCACCTCTCAATGGAATTGCCGGGAATGGAACTGACGATCTCGGGCGGGGGTGATTTGTCCACCGATCCTCCGACGCTGGACCTGCAAACCCACCTTGAGGGTGATCTGGCACTACTGACAAAGCGGGTGAGTGACTACCTTCCCACCGAGCTTCAACCGATCGAGGGCAGGCTCGTTGTTCAACTCTCCAGCAGCGGCTCCCTGGACAGCCTTACAACACATCTGGAGCTAAATGCCAGCGATCTTCTCTTCAACTCCAGCGCCCGCATAGAGACCGTCTATTTCGAAGGAAACTTGATCGGGGATCACCTGTATCTGGACCAGCTTCGCGCCGGCCTTCTGAATGGATTCATCGAAGCGAGAGGAGAGGTCACGCTATCCGGGGAATTCGAGCATTCCGCCCAATTCACGCTTGATTCCATTTCGCTGGACAATCTATGGGAAACGCTTTACGATGGGGACTCCCCTTATTCGGGTGTCATCAAGGGAAACATCACAACCTCCGGCCCGCTCCTGTCGCCTCACCAACTCACAGCCGAAGCCGAACTGCAGGCCCGGAAATTCCTCTTTCATACACTCAGCATGCCCGACTTTTCCATACGAGGTCGATTTGAAAACCGGAGCGCCATCGTAGAGCTGATGCAGGGCGGCTCGGGAATCTTTGCGAATGGCTCGATTCACAACGGCGACATTCAGGCCAGTTTCCGAGGAGAAATACCCGAGATCGAAGCGTGGGCGGGTCTCGCTGGACTGCTTGAACTCAAAGGAGAGCTGAAATTCTCCGGCTTGATAAACGGCAGGAGAGACGATCCTCTCATTTCGTTGGATGCACAAGGACGCCAATTCTCCTACAAAAACTTCCCCGTGGACACAGCTGTCGTTCATGCACGCTGGGCGCGTTCCAGTGGCCTGGAAGTTGAAAGCGCCTCCGCCTCGGGCTCCCTCACCAAAATCGACACCCTTGCTCCACCCTTCGACCTGGAAGGGCTTCACGGGAGTTTTTCCTATTCACTGGAATTGCAGGGCACACCCGACCACCCCCGCGGATTTGTCGAGGCTGACCTCCGCGATCTTGGGCGGGGTGAGTATCAATTCGACAAAGCGGGGCTGCGCATTGATCTGGATGGCTCAAACATCCGTCTAGCCCACCTGCACGCCATCCGGGGACCACTCGGAGCGATCATCGAGGGTCAGTGGAGTCTGGATCAAGGCGAAGGACGCAGCTCACTGACCTTTTACACCCTGCCGGAAAAACTGGACAACCGCTTGCTGGCAAATGGTGGCAGAGTGCGTGACCTTTTCCGCTATAAGAGGAGGCTTGGCACCCTTCTGATGGATGGCCGGCAGATCGACGACGTCATCACAGTTGACATAACAGGCGAGGATTTCGATCTATCAGCTTTGGCACTTACCGTTCCTCAGTTGAGCGACATGAGAGGGAAGGGGGGAATCAGAAGCAGGATACTGATCAGTAAATCAAACGTCGAGAGCCGTCATCTGCTTAAGCTCTATTCGCCGAGTTATGACAAGTTTTCCGCGAAGTCGGTCACAATAGCATTGAGCAATCTGAACGGACAAATCTCGCTCGACTCACTCGCCGTGATTGTTGATGATGGGCTTTTGAGCGCAAATGGCAATCTGGTCGTTCCGTTCAAAGATGGTTGGTTCCAAGCTGATTCAGAGAGCGAACTCCAATTCTCTGGCAACACAGAAGCCACGGACCTAGACCTTCGAATTTTCACACCTCTGCTCCCACTCGAGTGGCGAGCACTTGGAAAAACAAGCTGGTCAGTTCACATAGAGGGGACCCCCGATCATCCCTCAGTTGCTGGGTGGATTTATCTGGATGACGGCAGGCTTCTGACAGGACCGGATGCCCCTCCGCTGGAGGATATTCGGATTCGTGTTGATCTGAAAAAAAATCTGCTCATCCTGAGAACCCTGACAGCCAGAGCGAGAGGTCTTGATCTATTCCTGGCCGGAACCGTGGTCCATAGAAGTCAAACCTCCTTTGGTGTAACAGCCAACCTGAAATTGAACGGCGATCTTGTGCTCAGAGGGGAAGGTCAAGTCACGGATAATTCGGTTGAGTTGGACCTCTCCGCTGAAAGATTCAACCTGGCAGGTATCTCTCCCCTGCTCCCCGACCTTGAAAATCTGAACGGGGTAATAAACTCCAATCTCCATATAGCGGGTCCTCTCTCCCAACCGAACATCAATGGTTCGCTAGACGCTACCGGCCTCAGCTTTGTCCACGACGCTCTCCACCTGACCCTCGCAGAGGGATCGATCTATGCCCGTTTCGCGGGAAAGAAGTTGACACTCGATTCCCTGAATCTGGCTCTCAATGGCGGCACTCTTGCAGGTAATGGTTCAGTGCATTACCGGCCCAACGAGATCGACAGCCTGCAATTCAACGCTTGGGGCAGCAATTTTGGGTGGACACGTAAAGGCACGGCAGAAGCAAAAGTGGACACGGCGGACATTCGATTCACCCAGCTTGGCGCGGACCGCTTCAAGCTCGCGGGTGTTGTCCAATTTGGCGAATCGCGGTTGACCTATCCCTTCCCAGTCCGAAAACTCCTTGACCTCCTCCGTCAAGCACAACGTCCCAAGAGCGAAATACCGACTCTGCTGCAAAAAACAGAACTGGCACTTCGGATTCAGAACAGCAACCAGCTCTGGATTGATAACAATATCGCACGACTTCGCGGCCGGGCAAATATGGATATAACAGGCACAGCCGCTCGCCCAATTCTTATTGGACGTCTGGAAACGCAGGAGGGATACCTGATCTACCTGGACAGGCGATTTGAGATCACCCAAGGGGTGATTGATTTCAACCAGATTCATCAGATCAACCCGGATGTCTCGCTCGTTGCTGTCAATAAGTTAAAAAGCTATCAAACCCAGAACCGCGTCGAGTACACGATCACTTTAACGGTCGATGGTCCGCTTGACAACGTACAGATCGGACTGGTCAGCGACCCCTCCATGTCCCGTTCGGATATTCTTGCACTGCTCACTCTCGGGACGACCCGGGAGCGGCTGACCGGCAACCTGACCCAAAGAGAAAACAACTCTCTCGTCACAGCGTTGCAGGAACGAGCCGAGGGAATCTCCAGCCAGCGCATCTCTGGATTTGTATCTAGCCGAGTTGGTTCGCTCCTCGACCTTGAAGAGATGAGTATCGAGGGGAACCTTTTCAACTTCGGAAACAACTGGGGACCTCAACTCGTCGCCTCAAAAAAGCTTTCGGAGAACGTCGAGGTGATCTACGAGACTCGGGTTGGCCATCTTAACGAGCAGGGCATCCGGCTCGACTACAAGCTGAACGAGCAGTTCTCCATCGAGGGTTCGGCTGACCAACGAGGCAGCACCGGCCTTGACCTCAAGTACAAGGTCAAACTCTGATGATCCGCTCCCGTCACATAGCTCTGCTGCGAGCGCTGATTCTGTTTTTGCTGGTTTCAATCACGAAACCGGCCATCGCCCGTAAAGAGAAAAGTGATGAGATAAAACCTCCATTGATCGAGTCCGTAACCATCGACGGCAACCTCGTCTTTGACGACGGCCGGATACACAAGCTGATGATCTCCCGTCCGACGAGTCTGCTCTACCCATCACGGTATCACGAAGAACTGCTGAAGGACGACCTCAGGCAGATTGAGCTTTTCTACCAGCAAAACGGCTATCTCGAAGCAAACGTTACAGGGCATTTCGTCGTTCCTGCGAAAGAGAAGGAAAATCGGGTTGAAATCACGATTCAGCTCAAGGAAGGGACTGTCACTCGCATAGAGGGAATCTCGATTTTTGGCAACGATGTCATTACCGAGCAGCGCCTACTGCGTGAGATCGGATTGAAAAAGGAGAGCCCGCTGATCCAGCCTAAAGTCGATGATGGCGTTTACAAAATGCTCCGACTCTACGCAGAAAAGGGATACCTGGAAACGAACATCAACACAGACATTCGAGTGGATAGCAGCAGTCACCTGGCGCTGGTTGATTTCATTGTTGAAGAGAATATTCCCTACAGAGTTGGCGACATCAGGGTTGAGGGGCTAGGCAAAACCCGCCGTGAAGTGGTTGACCGTGAATTGCGGTTCAAACGGGACGAAACAATAAAATATTCCGGCCTGCTGGAAAGTCAGCGTAGACTGTATCTTACTGGGCTGTTCGAATCAGTTTTCGTACGCCCGGTCGACTCACAGGCAAATCTCGATTCGACCAAGGATATTGAGATCAAGGTCGTTGAAAAAGAGAACGTGGAGCTTCTCTTCCGAGTAGGCTTCAGTTCAATCGAAATCCTCCGGGCCGGTGCGGAGCTGGCGAACAACAACCTGATGGGGATGAACCGAAACCTCTCAACCACGGCCCAGATATCCTTCATTAACAGGATATTACAGATATCCTTCAGCGAGCCCTACACATGGGGAACTCCCTGGCGCACAGACGTGAACCTCTCCACCGAGTACCGCCAGAAACCGGCATACGACATGTATCGCACGGGCGGTATCCTCTCCGTGGGACGAAAAATTAAAGAATATACGCGAGTAACATTCTCCTACCGCGCGGCAAATGTCAGCTTGCGGAATGTCCGTGTTCTGGATGAAAGCGAGGAGCAGGACAACCGGGAAAGAGCCCTTCAAGTTGCACTCTCCTATGACACTCGCGACAACCTGATGAACCCAAAACGGGGTGTTTATTTTCAACTTAGCAACGAACAGACCGGCCTGGTTCTCGGCTCGACCAGTCAATTTTCCCGCACCAACCTCTCGGGCAGCGGTTATTTCTCTCTGACGAGTAAAACTGTACTGGCGGTTGGAGCAGAGGGCGGTTGGATGGATGCCAAACGGGGCCTTTCCAGCATTCCCCTCAACGAGCGCCTCTATTCCGGCGGGCCAAATTCGTTGCGCGGGTTTGCCTATGAAAACGTCGGTCCTCATGATAGCGACGGCAACCCGCGTGGAGGTCAGTTCAGCATTGTCGTTCACCCCTTCGAACTCCGGCAATCCGTCTACAAGATCATGGGTGTTGCAGCGTTTGTGGATGTGGGTAACGTCTGGACCCGTATCATCAACGTGCGCCTGAAAGAGCTGCGTGTCAGTCCCGGAATAGGGATTCGAGCTGAAACCCCCATCGGCCTCGCGAGAGTGGACTACGGCATTAACGTCAATCCACATGCCGGGGAGTCATCCGGACAATTCTATTTTTCCATAGGGAACGCCTTCTAACAAAAAGAAGGGACAGCCACCCGACTGTCCCTCGCTTCGATTCAAAAACCATACGTTCATGCCAGCAGCGGTAGCGCCAGAGGCTGCTTCTCCACATCCGGCCAAGTCCCAATTTCCTCGAGAACCTCAGCGAGGACCTGACGCTCGACTGGATGCGTGAGTATCCTGATTCTTCCCGGAGATTTTGCGCCACGGGGCAGGTGGGCATTCGCCTGGCTGATCGAAATCCCCCTGGAGCCCAACGCAGTCGTTATTCTCCCGATGACACCAGGCTTGTCCGCGATAACAAAACGGAGATAGTGCGGAAGTGGCGGAGGTTCGATTGGGGTTGCCGTCGTCCGAATGTGAATCGAGGCGAAGAATCCATGCGATCCTGCTATGTCGACAACATCCGACAGAACGCCACTCGCCGTGGGCAGCGCTCCAGCTCCCTTTCCATAGAAAAGGATGTCTTCCACCGCATCACCGTGAAGCAGGACTGCGTTGTTTTCGTCACGCACTCCTGCGAGGGGATGATCGAGTGGCACGAGTGTTGGATGCACACGGAGGTCCAGGCTTGTCCCATTCCGCCTCTGTCCATGGGCCAGCATCTTGATCGTGTAGCCAAATTCGCGCGCAGCGTGCTCGTCATCCGTCTCGATGGATTCGATTCCAAGGCGGGGAACCTGATCCGGTGAGACCTGCGCCGAAAACGCGATCTTGGCCATAATCGAAAGTTTCTGAGCGACATCAGCGCCGGAAACATCCGCCGTCGGGTCGGGCTCGGCAAATCCTCGCTCCTGCGCAAGCGCGAGGGCCTCTTCGTAGGAGAGCCCCTCCTCCGCCATGCGGCTGAGGATGAAATTTGTCGTGCCGTTGACGATGCCGGTGAAACCGGTGATCCGGTTCGCTACAAGTCCCTCCATCAGAGAACGTATCAGCGGTATTCCGGCACAAACAGCCGCCTCAAAACCGACATACCGCTGAACCTTTTCACCGAGTTCCAGAATCTCCTCGCCGTGGAATGCAATCAACGTCTTGTTTGCGGTGACGACATGCTTGCCCACCTCGAGCGCCTTGACAACGAGTTTGTAAGCCGGGTCCAGTCCACCCAGCAGTTCCACAACGATATCCACATCAGGATCGTTGATCACCTCGTCAGGATCCATAGTCAGCTTGAGGTTGTCTACGGTTCTGGGTTTGTCAGGGTTGCGGACGAGCGCGGAGATCACCTCGATCTTCTTTCCGCTTCTCTGCTCGATGACGTCCGCGTTCTTGCGGAGCAGTGTGACAACCCCCTGCCCCACGTTGCCCAAACCCAGCAAACCGATCCCGATTTTCTGCCTTACCATTTCCGGCTCTCTTCCCGTTGAAACCGTCGTTACGCCTGTGATGCCTTGGCGAGCGCATCTTCGAGGTCTGCGATAAGATCCTCGCTGTTCTCCAACCCGCAGGATATGCGAATCAAGCCATCATCAATTCCCGCTTTGTGCCGAGCGGCCTCATCCATGCTCGCATGGGTCATGGAGGGCGGATGGGCGATCAGGCTCTTCACCCCGCCCAGACTCTCGGCGATCGTAAAGATTTTTAACCCCGCAAAGAATGCGTCGAAGTTTTTCTGCTCGCCCTTGAGGACAAAGGAAACCATGCCACCAAAATCGTTCATCTGCTTCCTTGCGATATCGTGTCCGGGATGAGAGGGTAATCCGGGGAAATAGACCTTTTTGACGAGTTCATGGTCTGCGAGATATTCAGCCACGGCACGGGCGTTGTCGCAATGACGCTGCATGCGAAGTTCAAGTGTTTTCAGCCCGCGCAAGACGAGGAAACAATCCTGTGGACCGGGAACCGCGCCGATTGCATTCTGCACGAACTGGATCTTTGCGCCCAACTCCTCATCATTCGTCACAACAAGACCGCTGACTACATCGGAATGTCCGTTGATGTATTTCGTCGCGGAATGGATGATCAGGTCGGCGCCGAGCTGAAGCGGGAGCTGGAGCCACGGGGTAGCGAAAGTGTTGTCCACGACGACAGTAACCGCCTGTTCGTGCGCAATTTCTGCAGCGGCGGCGATATCGGTGATGTTGAGCAGAGGGTTTGAAGGGCTTTCCAGCCAGAGCAGTTTCGTATTGCTCCTGAGTCCTTCACGAATGTTGTTCAGGTCAGTTGTGTCGACAAAACTGAACTCTACCCCGAAGTTGGAGATGATCTTCATGAACTGGCGGTACGCACCCCCATAAAGATCCTGTGCGGCGAGGACATGGTCACCCGTTTTCAGGGTCATCAGAATCGCATTGATTGCAGCCAGCCCTGTGGAAAACGCGATGCCGATTCTGGCCCCCTCCAATGCTGCAACGGAGTTTTCAAGAGCCGTTCGCGTGGGGTTTGCGCTACGCCCATAGGAGAGCCGTCTGCCCTGAAACTCCCTCGGCTGACCGGGAACATCCTGCGAGAACGTGGATGTCTGATAGATCGGGAACGCCACGGCCCCGGTTTGAGGATCGTTGCCTGACGTGTGAATCGCCTTCGTGCTGAATTTCATCGTGCCGAACCTCCTCGTGCTTGTGTCCCTACCGGCTACATTGTCCCAATTAAAAACCCACCGGTTTCGCGGTGGGTTGTTTTGTGCTTGCGCGTAAAAATCGCGTCACACGCCGCCCTCCGCGCCCACGATTGTGAGCCCAGACATCTGCATGGACATCATCCACATGTTCTTGAAGGAAATGCTGTACAACGTGTCGGCTCCTTTTTCTCCGAAACCCGAATCCGGGACATTCGCGATTGGATAAACGTACATCCGAAGGCGGCAATCCCGCAACAATAAAAAGGTCCACCTGAGTCCAACAGGTTTGTCCAGGGGCAAAACAGGCCCGAGATCCAGCAGGATATACATCCATCACACCCTGTAAAACTAGCCCCAGCTTGCTTTCATCAGGGGATTGGACTACTTTCAGATGCTCGAATATTCGCCGGTGAAGGTCGTTCTCCGGCCCCATTCAACTCACGGGTTTCCAAGCGCATGGTGAAGATTCTCTTTTCCTTCGGCACTCGACCGGAAGCGATCAAACTCGCGCCGCTCATCAAAGAGCTCCAATCTCGCGATCGGTTTGATGTGAGGGTTTTGATCACCGCGCAACACCGTGAGATGCTAGACCAGGTTCTGGACCTTTTTGAGCTGAAGCCTGATATTGATCTGAACCTTATGCGCCCCGACCAGAGCCTTGAGGAGCTTACAGCCCGGATCATCGAATCGATCGGCGAGGTGCTTCGCAAGGAAAAGCCGGACGCCGTGATCCTGCAGGGTGACACCACGACCTCTTTCGTCACCGCGCTCGCAGCCTATTATCAACAAATTCCCGTCATTCATGTGGAAGCCGGCCTGCGGACAAACCAGAAGTATTCGCCCTTCCCCGAAGAAATCAACCGGAGACTGACGGGAGTTCTGGCGGACTTCCATTTCCCGCCGACTCAGAAAGCAATGGATGCACTACTCCGCGAGAATGTCTCGCAGGACATCGTTTTCCCCGTGGGCAACACGGTCATCGATGCCCTTCTCTGGGTTGTGGAAAAAGCACGTGCGAAGGATGAGGAATTCTCTAAGAAATTCCCGATGATTTTGAAAGAGGGTCGGATGTTGCTGGTGACAGGACACCGCCGCGAGAGCTTCGGGCAGGGTTTTCTGAACATTTGCAGTGCATTGAAGCAGATCGCCGGATCGAATCCCGACCTGCAGATCGTCTACCCGGTTCACCTGAACCCGAACGTACAGAAGCCGGTTCGTGAAATCCTGAGTGACATCCCGAATGTTCACCTTATTCAACCGCAGGACTACCTCACCTTTGTCTGGTTGCTGGACCGCTGCCACCTCGTGTTGACGGATTCCGGTGGTGTTCAGGAGGAGGCCCCAACTCTGGGAAGGCCAGTATTGGTGATGCGTGACACGACCGAACGGCCCGAGGGAATTGATGCCGGCGTTGCGGAATTGGTGGGAACGGACCCGGAGAAGATCGTCGCGGGAGTCCAGCGGCTGCTGGATGATGAAGAAACCTACAAGCGGATGAGCCGCGCACAAAACCCCTATGGCGACGGCACGAGCTCACGTCAGATCGCGGACATACTGGAAACTCGGCTCACAGCGGAATGAACCTGAGCGAAGCCTGCAATCCTCTACTTTGTCCTAATCTCTAAGAATAACAGCCTGATCCTCGGTCGGCAGATCCCTGTCCAAGTCTGCGTACAAAGCCAACAGCGCTTTTCGTCCATGTTCAAGGCTGTAGGTTGTGGCCGCTTTCTCGTATCCACGCTGTCCCATCTTCCGCGTAGACTGGTAATTCCTGATCAGCGGGCGCAGCGCCTCCGCGTAGGAATCGCCATCAAAACCGGATGAAACCGCACCACACCCGGTCTCTTCGATAAACCTACGGTAGAGCGGAGCTGGCGTTGATACGACCGGCAGGGCACGGGCGAGGTAGTTCATCATCTTGTTGGCTGGCCAGCAACGGACGCTGTGGATGTCGGGCCGGTTGGCGATCATGCCGATGTCAAAACTGTCCAAGTGTGGCAGGATTTCATCCCGCGAAACCCAACCCAGGACCTCCACACGATCACCAAGCCCGGTTCGTTCGCACCATTGTTTGAAATAAACCTCATCACGTTTCTCCATGAAACTGCCCGCTGCCAGGAGACGCAGTTTCGGAAGCTCCGGTGCGAGGACTTCAAAAGCACGCAGCATCACATCCATACCGCGCTGGAGAGTGAAATATCCGTCGTGCCCGAGCAGCTTGATACCACCTGTTTTGGTGGGAGGATCGGGCCACTCATCCATTGGAGGACCACCCACTACCCAGCGAATCGGCAACCACGGATTCAGCCACTGGTAATAGGCTTCTTCCAGAACGTGGGCAGTGCTGACCGCGTCCACATGCTTCTGAACCATCCAGTCTTCATAATTGACAACTACGTTGCGAATCCATTTACGCAGAAATTTGAACCCTGTCTGAGCGGGATAGAAATAGGACCAGACCTCGGGGCTGTCGAAAACCAGCTTGACCTCTTTGCCCATCCGTTTCAACCGGCGTTTCGCCATGGCGGCAGCAAACAGGGGAGCATCCACTTCAAAGACGTGGAAAATTTCTGCCGGGTGGCGAAGAGCGTGAATCCAGAGTGTCGCGAGAGTGTGGAATTTGCGCAGAACTGGGTTGTTAAGTTTGCGGTAAGTGAAGATACGGATGCCCTCGACGACCTGTTCCGCCGGTTCATCCCGGAGCCGCGGGCCAATGATCGTAACCTTGTACCCCGCGTCCCGAAGTGTCCTCGCCGAAAGCTGGTAAACCCGTTGTTCAAAAACGGGATCACGCGCGAGCAGCATCAATACTCTCTGCTGATCTTTCATATCCTCCCCACAAACTGGCTGGCTTCACATTCGATCAACCGAACCGCCCTCAAATGAAACACCAAAGGGAGGTGGAAGTCAAAGCTCGCGGTGGTCAATGGTGGTCTCACGGTTCAGGGTCATTTCGGCCTGACGGTCAACTCATGATACCCCGAGGCCTCATCAAATTCCCGTGTATATCTCGAGTCGGGAAGCACGGCCAGCATCAGTTCAAGGGTTGTGTAGACCGAAGATCCCTCCATCAGGTGGCCTCCGGTCATCTCGCCAAGGCTATCAGCGATGCTGATGTGGAGATGGCTTCCCAGACGGGACACCGTTCCGGTCATCGCAATGATCTCGAAATGTCCACTGAGCTTGGTGGCTGATTCCTGGTTGGCGCACCGGATCGAAGCGCGTGTGAGGCTGCCCACGGAGGAGACCACTGCAGCTGCATCCCATTTCTGTTCGCTCGCCAGTTCGTTCAGTGCGAGGAGAGGGTCCACTGAAGGCGCAAAACGCACTGTCACCAACTCCCCGCCCTTCTGAACGGCCAGAGTAGTCACTCCAGCGACGTTCGTCTTGGGCAGCACAATTCCTCGCGGCGCATTCTGAGGAGCGAACTTGACGACAACAATTGCGGCAATCACCACGACAAGGATGATGACTCGTCTGCTCAAACTCATCTTGGTTATCTCCTCTACGATTCCTGCCCGCCCTGCAGAAGACGGTCAAGTTGCCCCCTATACTCCTCGAAGGCACGACGACCCTCTTTGGTCAATTTCAGCATGGTATGGGGTTTCCTGCCGACAAACTCCTTGATCACCTCAAGGTAGCCCGCCTCCTCCAGTTTAGTCATGTGGCTGGAGAGGTTGCCCCAAGTGAGACCGGTGTACTTCTGCAGAAATACCGAATCCGCACTCTCCACCGCCGCGAGGTGAGCCATGATCGTCAACCGCCCCGGTTCGTGAATCATACGATCGAGTTCGGTAAGATCCCTCTTTTCAGAAGTCTCACTCTTCATGCGGTTGCCCTTCCGCAACGGTCAGCCTCGGGTTCAGTCGCAGGAAACGCGAGAGTGACAGCACCCCGATGACAGTCATGATCAAACCGAGCAAAATGAAGTAGGTGTACTCGGGGAGGTTCAGCAGCAGCCGTACCGCGATGAGCACAACCGCCGCGACAAGGTATCGGAGCAGTCCACGATACCCCTGCATCCAGCCAACCATCAGAAAGATTCCGACCATCATAAGGAAAAACAAATCGAGGCCAATAATCTGAAAAAACTCCCGTGTGTTCACACCGAGTCCCGTCCGTGTGACAATCCAGAAGACCGTCATACCGATCAGGAGAAGCAGAGCAACAAGAATGGCTGTTGCGGATTTCAGACCGCGCTCCTTGCGTGCCTGTTTCTCGCCGGGCATGATCGTACCCAATCGGGGATCTACAATGCGGCGGCGAAGTTCCCTGAGGACGATCACCGGAAACGCCGCGATGAACCCCATGAGCATCATGAATCTGGTAATCAGCGTTACCCCGGCGGCGAGGAGAAACACCCCGATGACAAGTTCGAACAGACCGTCCTTCGTCCTGTCTTCATAGATTCGCTGTTCGATCTCCTGAAGGTTCGTTCTGTTCATCTCGCCACCTCCTCTAAAGAATATACTTTGTATGACAAAGTTCTTTGTATAGAATACACTCTTTCCGCCCGAAAAGCAAGTGGGCTCCGGAGGAAGAAAAAAACAAGAAGAGGAGTTCTTGGAAGCGGACTGCGCCTTCGTTTCAAGTGGTTGCTCGCATGTTCAAAACCAGGGAGTCCGTTTGAATATTCCTGTCTCAAGAGGATTCTTTTATTTGCCTTTGCTACTCGTGTGTGTTTTTTTAGTTCAACATTTGACACGGGGAGGCTGGCATCATGGAACACTACTCGATGGCACCGCTGGATGTCATCATCATCGGGATCTATGTTCTGTTTGTCGTTGGAATTGGAATCTATTTCGCACGAAAGCACGAGGACGCAGAAGACTACTTCCTCGCTGGCCGTTCGATGACATGGCCCTTGATCGGCGCCTCCCTCTACGCGAGCAACATCTCATCGACAACACTCGTAGGTCTCTCAGGCAGCGCATACGGCACCGGCATCAGCGTGTTCAACTACGAATGGATGGCGGCTGTTGTGCTGGTCTTTTTCGCTGTGTTCGTCCTCCCCTTCTACCTGCGCAGCAAACTTTATACAATGCCACAGTTTCTCGAGGTCCGGTATGATGGTCGCAGCCGTACCTATTTTTCGCTTATCACCCTCATCGGCAATGTCATCATCGACACCTCCGCCTCGCTTTACAGCGGCGCTCTGTTGATCAAGATGATGTGGCCCGAGCTCCCGATGTGGCAGACGGTTTCTATTCTGGCGTTGCTGGCTGGTGGCTACACGGTGATGGGCGGCCTGAAGGCGGTTATCATCACGGACGCCGTACAGGCGGTGCTGCTCCAGATCGGCGCTATTGTCATCGCTGTAGTGGCCTTCATCAAGATCGGTGGAAATTTCGATGCGGTCAGAGAAGTCACCGGGCCTGAAATGCTCAGCCTCATACGTCCTGCCTCCGACCCGACGATGCCCTGGACGGGATTGGTTCTGGGAGTACCTCTACTCGGGTTCTATTACTGGTGTACGAACCAGTACATGGTGCAGCGCGTTCTCTCCGCCAAGAGCACTCAGCATGGCCGTCTCGGCGCACTCTTCGCCGGTTCGCTGAAACTCCCGGTTCTCTTTATCATGGTTCTTCCCGGCGCGATGGCCCGTGTGCTCTACCCGAACCTCCAGAACGCCGACATGGTCTATCCGACAATGATGTTCGACATGTTGCCGGTTGGACTGCTGGGACTGGTCATGGCTGGATTCTTTGCCGCCTTGATGAGCCAGCTCGACAGCACACTGAATGCCGCCTCGACCTTGGTCACGATGGACTTTGTCAAACGCTGGAAGCCGGAGATGACCAGCGAGAAACTGATGAAAGTCGGTCGCTGGGTGACCTTTGTCTTCATGATTTTCGCCGCTGCCTGGGCCCCGCAAATCACAAAGTTCGGTGGGCTGTTCCAGTACTTGCAAAACGTGCTCAGCTACCTGACACCACCCGTGATCGCGGTCTTCCTGCTTGGACTTTTCTGGAAACGAGCAAATGCCCAGGGCGCTTTTGTCAGCCTCATTTCCGGGCTTGTAATCTCGATCTTCTTCCTCGTTGGCAATGTTACAGGCTTCTTGCCGCAGATCCATTTCCTGCACGTCGCCTTTATCCTGACCGTCTTCAGCGGCGCAATCCATGTGGTGGTCAGCCTCATGACAGCTCCACCACCCTCCGAGAAGATCGAAGGGACAATCTGGTCGAAGGTCTTCTTCAAGAAAGAAACCGAGGAGCTGAAGGGTATACCGTGGTACTACAACTACCGTATCATTTCCGTCATCCTGCTGGTCTCGACTGCGGTTCTTGTGGCCTGGTGGTGGTAGCAACCAATTCGGTTGATCTACTCTTGATCATGATGAACCCGGAGGCTACCGTCTCCGGGTTCCTTCTTTATACTCTTTGCGGTTTAATACCTCGAAGCTTGCTTCGGTGAGCGAGTCTTTCTACCGTATGGCATGAGTGAGATCGTTCATAAACGGCACAATGTATCAGTACTGCTCTACCA
>Ga0272443_10003334_pt1 | contig 19004 bp, 12 predicted proteins | sample SSMAcet12_FD_193581 | JGI IMG/M metagenome (GOLD analysis project Ga0272443, IMG submission 193581) | Marine sediment archaeal communities from Little Sippewissett salt marsh, Falmouth, MA, United States - SSM-Acet-12 | ecosystem: Environmental > Aquatic > Marine > Wetlands > Sediment ... | reverse complement strand
GCTCCGGTGAAAGCTCCTCTTTCATAACCGAAAAGTTCATTTTCAGCCAGTTCTCTTGGGATTGCTCCGCAGTTAATAGTTACGAAAGGGCCTCTGGCTCTTGGTGAGTTATCGTGTATGTATTTTGCCAAAAGCTCTTTGCCCGTTCCTGATTCTCCGAGTATCAGGACGGTGGTATCGGCAGACGAAATAATTTTGCCCATTTCCAGAGATTTTCTAATACCATCTGATTCTCCGAGTATTTCGCTTGGTTGCTCTTCCTGAAGCTTCTCCGAAAGCAAATCTACCTGTCGCCTTAAGTCATAGTTCTCAAGTGATTTTTCAACTGCTACTTCGAGTTGCTCAAGGTCGAGTGGTTTTACAATGAAATCCTCAGCACCGAGCTTCATAGCTCTGACAGCCATTTTTATATCTGAAAATGCTGTCATCATAATAACAGGCATTGAATATCCCTGTTTCCTCAGGTTTTCTAAAATATCCAGACCATTGGCATGACCGAGAAAGATATCTAATAAAATTAGGTCAGGTCCTACTATATGCATCTCGTTTTGTGCTTTTATGGCATCTTCGTAGGTATATACTCTTGTATATTTGCTCTCAAGTATACCACAAACAGTTTGGTTTACCAGTGGGTCGTCTTCAATAACAACTATTGTATAGTTTTGCTTAGGCATATATTACCGATTAGCAATAAATATTAAAACAAAATTTAATTATCGCAAATATACAAATATGTATTATTTGCACTTTATTAATATAACTAATTCCAATAATTAATAAAACTTAATTAGTATTTTTTTTCACTTTTCTTTTGGGGCTGGTAGTTTAATATAAAATGTAGTACCTTTACCGACAGTACTCTCTACGTCTATAACACCATTGTGGTTGTGAAGTATTCTTTGTGTTATTGGCAAACCCAAACCGGTGCCTTCTGCTTTTCTGGTGAAAAAGGGGTTGAATATTTTAGAAAGGTCTTCAGGAAGTATCCCGTTGCCGGTATCAGCAATAGAAACAACTACATATTTGCCCTCGCTGTAATGTGAGGGATTTTCTGTGTATGTTTTTATCTTGATCTTGCCACTGGCATCAATGGCATCTGCGGCATTCGTTATCAAATTGATAAACACTTGTTGCATTTGCTTTGCATCGGCAGCCACTTTTGGTAATTTTTCATCTAATTTCATGTCAACAGTTATGTCTTTTCTTCTGATTACTGATGATACGAGATCGAGTGTAACAGGTATCAGAGAATTAAGATTCAATCCTTGAATATCTGGAACAGCCGGGCGTGAGAAATTAAGAGTAACTTCTACAATTCTAGAGATTCTTTCCACTCCGAGCAGTGCAGTTTTTACGTAATTGTGCTCTTGGCTGGTACTATCTATATTTCTTTTTAATATTTGCAAGTTTAGATTAACCGCAGCTAATGGATTGCGTATTTCGTGAGCTACACCTGCTGATAACTGACCTAGCAACACTAATTTATCTGCTTGAACTAATTTATCTGTCAGGGCATGCTGTTCACTCACGTCGCGTGCTATTGCTTGAATTAGCCGCTGCCCGTCATAATCAACGAATCTGGCGCTTACCTCTACCATCAGGTTCGAATCGGCTGGTGTGTCGAGAGTAAGTTCGCTTAGTACTATCGGAGAGCTTGATTTTTTTAATAGCTTGAATATCCTACGGAATTGTGGCAAAGTAGTGCCTAAAAGCTCTTTGTTTTTATAGCCCATCATAGCAGCAGCAAATTCATTTGCATCGAGTACGCTCCAGGTCTCTGGTTGAACTATAAAGACTGCATCAGTAGCATTATCAAAGAAGGATTTATACCAACAAAGTTGTTTTTTGAGTTTCTTAATTTCAGTTTCAGTAAATTTAGTTTTGCTTTTTATCTCTTTGAGTAAAGTGCTCTTTGTTTCCTCTTTTTTTGCCATATCGTAGATGTAATTGCCTTAGTTGAATTCTATTTTTTAGTTTTAGTGGAATCTGGTACTTCCCCTTTTTTTTCTATCTCTTTATTCTTTTCTTCCTCAGGGATTTCCTTATTATCAGGATCATCTTCGTTTTCTTCTGTTTTTTGATCCTCATCGTCGTCACTACCTCCGAATAGTTTCATCGGATCTATACCAAGATTTGTTTTAATTTCTGGAATAAATGTATTCGGATCAGTTACTTTTTTCTTAGCATCGTCAAGCATATTACCAGGAGCGTTTTGAAGTGCATCCAGATCAAGATCTATAGGTGATTTACTACCATTTGGCGGCTGCATCAACTGAGGATCATGTATTGGCATTACAGGAGGTCTGCTACCTGGCATAGCTACTTGCTTAGGTTTCAGTGAATCAGGCATGTCTGCACCGCTTCTTAAAGTCAGGAGGTAATCAACTGCAGGACCAAGATCAGAAGCGTATAGAGTATTCGGATACTCTTTGATTAGCAACTGATAGTAATAAAGTGCACTATCTATATTAACTAAATCTTTTTCAAATATCCATCCGACCAGATAGAGAGATTTAGGAGCATGATCGTCTTTTGGAAATTCATAATAAACTCTGAGTAACTGCTTAATAGCAAAACCATATTCCCCATTTGATCTAAGACTTCTGCCAGATGTGTACAGCTCGGCTGCACTATCTATTACAAATCTTTTGGTGTAACCCATTCTCATCATTGCATCTGATCCATATTCAGTTAAAGAGTATTGCTCAGCCACAATTTCCATTAACGAATCGGATGCTCTGCGATTATCATCTCTTATAGCGAGGGACATAACGTATAAATATTTGGCGGTTTCAGGATTCTTGCTATCTGCTACATCAATTGCTTTCTGATAGTATTCCAGAGATTGTATGGGTTTGCCAAGCTGGTCATAAACTCTGCCAAGTTCGAACAATGTTTTTGCGAGGTAAGCTCTTGAATCGGCTTTCAGATTTCCGTCAGTTTCAAATTGCTTAAGTAGTGGGTCTGCTTCCTTTTGTTTTTGTTCCCATAAATTCAAGTAGTAATAGAGACGTTCTGATGCTTTGTAAACGGGTGATCTCATATTTCTGGTTCTAGCGAAATATTTTTTTGCCTGCTCGAATTCATCCTTAACAAAATAATCCATGCCTTTCTCAAAGTAAACAGCATTTATCATTGGTGCCATCATATATGTAGTATCAGCATGTTTTTGAGCGAGTAGCCATGCTTCTTCAGGATCATAAATCCTTACTTTTGTCATATAGCCGCCATAAACATAAGAAAGCCATTCTTCGTTGTTTCCATCTGATTCGAGATCTTCAAGAATTTCTAAAGCTCTTTCTTTTTGCCCAAGTCGTATCAAAGACATAGCTTCATAAAGATATGCTTCAAACTCTGCCTGATAATCAGGGCTGTAGCTGTGTGTTTTTTTGAAGTTAAATGCGGCTTTGTCGAACTCGCTCATTCGATAATAAAGAGCTGCAAGATCAACTTGCCAACGAGCCTTTACTTCCTGATCTTCTGTTTGAGCAATTGCTTGTTTATAGGGGCGTACTGCACCCTCCATATCTTTTTCATAAAGTGCAAGCTCTGCCTGAAGATTGAACGCTTCTGATAAAATATCGTAGCGTTCTTTGAGCCATGCAATATCTACTGTTCTGGAAAGCATTACTTTGCCAGCTTCAAACTTCCTCTGAATAAGCAGATTTTCTGAGTATAGCAAATGAGCATCGGGGGAATAATCACCCATAGGGAATTTATCAATTAGCTCTCCGCATTTAATTTGAGAAGGAAGCCATTCATTTCGATAAAAATATGATTTAGCCATATTAAACAGAGTACCTTCCACGTAAGCACTATTCGGATGGCGTGAAAGTATTTTAGACCCTTTAATAATAATGGAGTCTAACTTGATAGCCACTGGTTGTAGTTTCTGTTTGCTAATGATAAAACTCTCTAAAAATGGAGGCGTTTCGCTTGCCTTCATCGTCCCTTCAGCAATCTGAGGGTCTGGAACGAATACTCTGGGGGTGGTCCTTAGCTTTTCATCCTGCCATTCGAACTCCTCTTCAGATTCTTTCATCAATCGTTCAAGATTATAATAAGTATTGAAATAGGTCGTGAAATTATCATAAAAGGCACAGCCACTAACTAATAGTAAAGCTGCAACAGCAGTAAGATAATATTTTTTTGGGATAGTTGCCATCATAAATAATTCTTATTTCAACATTTTAACCTATAAGAAGTAAAAGCTATGGAAATATTTGTTTCAATACAATATTATTAGCTTTTCTTTTCTCGCCCTTCGAGAATATTTAGGATTTCGTCTGATTTTTCTTTTGCTCGATTGCTTATTGATTCGGCCTCCTTAGTGATTTTCTGTTTGTAATCTTGATCTTTTATCTGTGGCATATTGATCATTACATTTTTATATGCTCCCCATATACCAACCTCGAGAGCTCTTGCACCGACGGCAACATCGGAACTGGAATTGATATTTCCAATTTTAGCCACTTCGATAAATGTATCCCATACAGAATCCCCATATCTCATAGTCGTTAGCGGTACTTCAATAGCTTTCTTAAGTCCAAGCTGCATAGCTTTTGATCGGGCATTCTTTTGTTCGTCAGTATTCTTGGGCATTCTGAGTGCTTCCATATAATCATTGAAAGCATCGGTGTCAGCATCTATCATTGGAACTAATTTTTCAGTAATATGATAAAGTGGTGGAATAGTAGCCCTTAGTTGATCGTCGAGGTGATCAAATTTCTTCCAGCCATAAGTAAGATGAGCTACCATTGTGCCGAGTGCAGTTCCAATAGCAGCTATAGCAGCCGAAGCTGATCCTCCACCTGGAGCAGTTGTTCGGGCTTTCAGAGCATTTATGAAATCCCTGGTTGACATATCTGCCAGTGGCTCATGTTTCTTTTCTTCGATCATATACTCTATGATTCGTTTATTCGGATCAAAATCGGTAACTGCCCGAAGGCCAAGCCTATCAATGACGAGCTTGATTTTCTGATCCTCTTCGATTACGAAAAGGTTCTCCTTTTCAATATAATAATCAGCAGCCATAAGCATTGCCTCTAATGGAATCAGACCAACGATTTCGGATCCTGCCACACCTATGTTCAAATCTTTTGCGTCCTTTTTTGCTTCCTCATAGGCAATGTGTGGAGGAGTTACTTTATAATTATTCAGGTTCATAGATATCTGAGCCATATTGTAATCTTCCACGAACCATCCAAGCCCCTTGGTTTCTTTCAATCTACCCGGCTCTCCCTCGCCTCTGCCAGCTTCGCGTAAATTCAGAGCTATTCGATGTGCCTGATTATAAGTACCCAATATGTTTATATTGTATGCGATTAGGAAGAATCTTGCTCCAGCAGCAGTAGCTCCCCATGAGGGTACAAATTCTGCTGGACCGTAATCTGGTTTCCACTCTGGCTTAATAATTTTATCAGCAAGCCCTTCGTATTCGCCTTTGCGTATATCCGGTAATTTTTTGCGATAATCTTTCTCGGATGCTTCTTCGTATAAGTAAATAGGTATGCCAAGCTCTTCGCCAGCACGTCTGCCAAATTCTTTAGCTATTTCTACACATTCTTCCATTGTAACATTAGCAACAGGAACAAAAGGGCAAACATCCATGGCGCCCATACGTGGATGCTCTCCACTTTGCTTTCTCATATCAATAATCTCTTTGGCAGTTCTGGCAGAATTAATAGCACCATTTACAACTGCTTCGGGAGAGCCGACATAAGTATATACTGTTCTATTAGTTGATCTACCAGGATCAACATCAAGCAGGGTACATCCATCGGTATTTCTAATTGAATCTGCAATAGCATCAATTACTTTCTGGTCTCTTCCTTCAGAAAAATTGGGAACACATTCTACGATCTTATCCATGTTAAATCACCTTTCCTTCAATCTAATTCATTTATTTCAAAATTCTATCCTTAATCCTGATTGGCAGTACCATTTGCCACATTTAAAGAATCTGGTTTTGGGAGCCATGGCTTTGGAATTGTATCCAAACCATAATACGTTGACACCATGTCGAGTGCGATTGGTGCTGCAAATTCTGAGCCAAAACCTACATTTTCCACTATTACACTAATGGCGATACGAGATTTTGTACTGTCTTTTCTATCGGCAAAGCATACAAACCATGAATGGTCTTTGCCGTGTGGGTTTTGTGCTGTTCCAGTTTTTCCATATATATTAACGTCAGGTAGTTTGTACTTTCTCGTCTGGTATATATAGTTTGCTGTACCTCCAGGGGTATGAACCACATCATGCATGCCTTTATGAATCACTTCATAATAACTCTTGTTAATTGGAATATCTTTTCTACCGAAAGAAAAGCTCTCGAACTTATCAGAAATATGATTGTACATAGCCCTAACTAAATGAGGTTGGTAAAGAGTACCTTTTGTTGCAAGAGCAGAAACATATACTGCCATCTGCAATGGAGTAACTGATATTTCTCCCTGTCCGATTCCATAAATGACGAGAGAACCCTTTTGCATGCCACCTCGTTTTTCCCAATACTCCTCGGTGGGCATTAGGCCATGCGATTCATTAGGTATATCAATATTGCTATATTCCCCAAAACCAAACATTTTTGCATAATAAGCCATTTTTTCAAGGCCAATTTTCAATGCCAGCTTGTAATAGAACACATTACAGGATGCTTTTATTGATAGTCGTGTGTCTGTATTGCCATGAGCTCCATGGCATTTATACGTTCTTCCTAACTCGAATGATCCTGGGCAATAAATTGTAGATTTAGAAGTGATCAGATTTTCCTGCATTCCTGCCAATGCTACAAGCATTTTCCAAGTGGAACCAGGAGGGTATCTAGAATTAATGGCTCTATTTTGAAATGGCTTTCCTTTGTCGTTCATCAGATCGCGGTAGATATTTGATGGGATTTTGCCGCTGAAATAACGTAGATCATAATCTGGCTTGCTTACTAAAGCAAGCACTTCACCATTATCTGGATCAATGGCAACGATAGCGCCCTGCTTTCCTTCCAGCAGTTTTTCTCCTTCGAGCTGTAAATCTCTATCAATAGTTAATATTAGATCGAAACCATTTACTACATTCATATCGCTTTTGCCTTTGTCGAAGCTTGCAATTTTTTCACCTCTTCGGTTAACGGCTATATATTGCACACCCATCGTGCCTCGCAGGAATTCTTCGTAAGATTTTTCTAATCCATTTTGACCGACAACGTCTCCTTGGTTATAATATGATTTTTCATCAAGTTGTCGTTGCGATATCTCGCGTGTATAGCCAAGTATATGGGACATGTGCCCATCAAAATTATATAATCGTTTGGATTCAACTGCAATATCAACTCCTGGCAGTAAATCGTTGTACTCTTCGAGTCTTGCTATGATATCAAAATTAACATCACGCGCTATTTTGGTCGGTTCAAATATGGAATATAAATTTTTATCTAATCTTGCCAATATCTCTGTTGTGTCCATTTGTAAGATAGAAGAAAGCAATGGTAATCGTTCGTAATTGAAACTGTTCTTTGTTATCTGGACAGCGAACGAGGGAAGGTTATGCACCAGCAGGTATCCTTCTGTATCAAACATATTACCTCGGAATGGATCTACGTATTTTTTCTTTAATGCCTGTGCCTCAGATTCTGTTCTATAGCTACTCCCCTTTAGGATTTGCAAATAACCAAGCCGCCCTATAAAAAGGATAGCAAAGATAAATACCAATGCTTGAAATATCTTAGCTCTGCTTTTTGAAGCAAAGTCCGGATTTGACCCTGATATATTAGATGATGGCATAAAAGTTTCAATTTTTCAACAACTAAAGTTAATTATATAAAGACGTTTGATTATGTGTTTTATTCATAATTCACTAAAATCTACCTCGCAATCTTTTCAACTCCTCACCAGAGACCTTGCCTCCAGCTTTTTCTATTAAATCTGCATAAATTAGTGCTTTGTCAAACATCTTATTTCCCATATAAAATCTATAGAAATTTTTTAAAGCTGGTAAAAACTTTGGGTTTATTTTCAGGGCTTTTTCCCAGTATGAAAGTGCCGTCTGATAATTCTTTGACATTGCATGATAAATCCCTAATTGATTTAGAGCTTGGGTATTTGATGCATCTCTTTCAAGCACTCGTTGAGCTAATGAAATAGCTTCAGTTTGATTATTTTGATTTGATAAGTAACTACTCCAATCCAGTATAAATTTATTGATATCAATATTTGCTCCCTTGCTATCAGCTATCAATAAATACTTATAAGCGCTATCATACTTACCAGCAGCTTTGTAATTGTCAATAATATTCTGATAAAAAGTGATGTTATTTACATCGAATCTTAGAGCATTCTTTAATATTTCCGCAGCATCTTCAAATCTTTGCATTTCTCTAAGTACTACAGCAAGATTAACAGATGACTGGGGTATATCGGGGCGCAGTCTGTATGATTCGTGGAAGTGATGAAGGGCTTTTTCCTTTTGAGCGTTATTGAAATATAAAGTAGCAAGGCGATTGTGTGTGTCGAAAATATTGGGATCAATTTTCAAACTTTGCAGCAAAGTCTTTTCTGATAGTTCAATCTTGCCTTCTCGCTGTAATGAAAGAGCAAGACCATTATAAAGCATAGGTCGCTCGGGGTTAGTCTTAATTCCTCGCAACCAGAATTTCACTCCATTCCTATAATTCATGGCGTTTAATGTTGTTAGAGTAAATAGCACACAGATCAAAGCCATTGCAGTTATATTCAAAACCCTCTTGATCTCTTGCTTGTTAAATCTTCGTATTACCTCAGCGATGAAAACAAATAATCCAATAGATGCAAAATAGCTACGATGCTCAAAGTAGTCGTAATAAATATCTGCATGAGGTAATCTAAAGAGTAGTGCCGGTAGCAAAAACAATAAGAACCAAAAGAGCCCAAAGGAAATATAACTCCTACGTAATCTGAAACCAGCGATTACTGCAACAATTAATGATGTAAAGAATACTAATCCAATTATTGTATTGACCATTGAGAAGCCAGGTAATGTAGAAAGATTCATTGGCACAAAGAATTTAGCAATTAGCTCAGGTATTATCTGTAAGTTTGATAATAATGGAGCTATTCCAAACACTTCAGAAGGTATCTCGCCAGATACTACATTACTTCTAATAATATACCATAAGCCAATAGAGAAAAACCAAGAAATATATAACTGGATATAGTGCACTTTAAATAATTTTTCTTTATTTATCAAGGTAAATATAATCATAATTATTGGTATGAAAGCTGCCGTTTCCTTTGAAAATAAAGCAAGGAGTAAGAACAAAGTTTGTATAATAAGATGGCTTATCTTACACGTCTCTTTATACTTTAAAAAATTAATGAAAGCGAGAAGACCGAATAGAGTAAGTAGCAAATCACCACGCGAAGGTATCCATGCTACTGCATGAGTAAACAATGGATGAACAGAGAATAGCAAGGCAATTAGCAGCGAAGTTGAATGCTTATATGCTAACTTTTTGAACATATAATAAACAGTAACTGAGACTAATCCATGCATTATAACGTTTATAAAATGGTAAATGAAGGGATTTGTGCCGCCAATAAACGATTCCAATGCCCAAGTAAGTATCTGCATTGGTCTGTAAAAACTTGCATATTCATGAGTAAAGCAATTTGGTAGTGAAGATAATCCCGGATAAAGGTTTACTATTTCTTCTATCATGCCATAGTCATCAAGCATGACCCAACCAAATAAAAAAGTTTGAGCATAAGCAAGTATGGAAAATAATAAAATCAATATATATGGGTACTTATCAATTATTTTCTTTATTTGATGGAAACTTGTCATAATTATTTTGTGTATTATTTGGGATTAATTCTTTTTTGTTATGATCTAATATTCCGATTATGCCATAAGATATCAAAATCAGAAATATGGTATCTCTATATAAAAATTGATTACTCGTAAAGCTACCAATAGCTAACATACTTAGTGTAAGAAAAGCTGCTATTGCCACCTGTCTCCAAAAAACATCTTTGATCTTTCGGGCATACCACTCCGCCTTAAATAAGAATACAAAGTAGGGGATAAAATAAAACAATGCGAAAGGGATACCTACTTTATGCACTAATGCAAAATAGCCGTTATGGATATTTGATGTATGCCAACTATATCCAGCTAAAAAGCTGTAGAAATGTATCTTTTTGGCTAATCCACTTCCTCCGAGAGGATACTGCCCAATTCTTTCAAAAACTAAATCCCACTCTTCGAATCTTGCTTGCACTGATACATCTTCAGAACCCTTGCTCGAAGAGGTAAATCGCTTTTCGAAAAAGCCCAATACGAAATCTGTATTATCGGGGAAAACTATAAATATACTAATTATAAAAAAGAAAGAGATAATAAAACCATATATTAATATTTTCAATCGCTTTGCTTTTAAATAAATAAAAAGTACAATGACCATAATCAGAAGCAATAGCCAAAATGTTCGTGAAAAAGTAATCAGAAGTGAGAAGAACTGTAAAGCTACAAAGAGAAACAGCATAGCTTTAACAATAAGTTTTTTGGCATTAAGCAGAAACATCAACCCTGCAGCAGAGCATATTGCATATAGTGCTTGATTAACCTTCAGAGAACCACCAAGTTCGAATACATATATTGATTTCTCGATGATGCTTTCTTTATAAATATACATGTGATAAAAGGCAGCAAAAACAGTAGAAATCCCAAATATAATAAGCAGATACACTAAGTCTTTCTTATCAGTGAAATATTTACGAATAGGAAAATATAGTAATAGAGTAGATGACAGTATATACTCACTTAACCATTCCTCAAGAGGTGTACCAATAAAAATAGCAATAAACATATTCAATATTAATAGTCCAAAAAAGGCAAGTAAAAACCAATCCTGAACACCTTTTACTAATTTTCCTTTGTTAACTAATACCTCCCAAAAAATCCAGATGTAGAGGAATAGATTAAATAGAAGAGCAGTAACGACATCTAAAATACTTATCCCTTCAGAGCTTCCATGGAAAAACATAAAAGTAATAAGCATAACAGAATATATCCACAATTTTGGATATTTAATGAAAATAAAGAGAACCCCAATCCCAATAACTCCAGCTAAAGCATAAAGCTCATATCCTTTATCTAAGGAATAGTACATACCATATACTGAAAATGATAATGTAAAAACAGACAGCAAAACAATTGTTAATCTGTTGTTATCAGACTTCTTACTATATATAATATTCTGATCTGAGTTCATTGGAATTATGACTGCTTCAAAGATTGAATCAGGTTTTTATATCCCTGAATTAAAAATACTAATAACACACTAAATGCAATTGATCCGATAAATGCGCCGATTACGATGACGCTTCTCTTAGGTCTTGATTTTTTTTCTGGAACTATGGCGTTGTCAAGTATGAGTAAATTTTTTGTGTTGCGAAACTCATTAATACGTGCTTCTTCTAACATCGGCAGAAGGAAGGCTTTGACTTTGGAGAATGTTTCGTATTCAGCCATTAGCTGAATAAATGGGATTCCAACTTTTGATAAGTCTTTTAAAGGGAAATCACCAGCAAGGCCTGGCTTGTTCTCAGCATCTTTGATTTGCAGCTTTAATCGTTCAACTAATTTTTTTTGTATAATTGCCATTTGGTCGTCAGCACCATACTTATTAACAATCATTTCGTACATCATTTCCTGGCTTATTATATTTGCACGTAGATCAACGAGTGCCTCGCTAACGGCGGCTGCCTGATCTTCGGGTGAGATTATCATATAATCGCTGGAGTACTTACCCATTCTATCACCAATAGCATTCAAAACAGAATCAGTAATTTTAATGCGATTTTCAAGGTAATTCCTGTTTAGACTTGCTTCATAATTAAAGATGTCTTGAGCTATTACATTTGCAAGTTCTATCATAGAATTAGCCATTTCAGAGGCACGTTTGGGGCTTTTGTCAAAGATAGTAATCAGATAGTTCCCTTCCTTTTCCAGAGAAATATCAAGGTTGTTTTCCAATGCTTCTCTTGCATCATTCATAGAGGAATTCTCGATTTCATAAACCTTTAATAAATCAAATTTATTTATCAGAGAGTCTTTGATGCTTCTGCTTTCAAGAACAACTATGAAATCATAATTACTCCCTCCGCCACTGCCGCCGATTTTAGATAGACCGAAATCTTTGAGTTTAGAAGTTATATTCGACAATGCACCTTCAAAGGCAGTGCCGGAATGCTGAGGATGGACTACATTTGCAGTTGCGGAATACCATTTTGGTAATTGCATTGCAATAACTACCGATGCAATAGTAATTACAAATACCGTGATAATAACAAACACTTTATAACGAAGGAGTACCGAAAAGAAATAAATGGCTCCTTCCTGCTTCTTGATATTTTCAATGTCTTGGCTCATTTGAATCAAATAATATTTTGAATAATAATATAATTACAATCAAGCAATTTAAAAAAAAAGAGATAGAAATCTTAGAAAATTTTATAGATATTAGTTCTAATATTCTTATATTGGTAATTTGAATATAATAATTGGCATCATCATTTTATAACTATGGCACAGATTTTTCTGCAATAATTGAAATATGGAAACTGGGAGAGCAAATATCATAGAAATAGTAAAGCTGGAAAAAAGCTACGAAGGGATACCCGTCTTGAAAGGCATTGACCTAAAGGTAGGAAAGGGCGATCTGGTATCTATTATTGGACGATCCGGATGTGGGAAAACCACTTTGCTTCGGTGCATTAACTGCCTTGAGATATTCGACGCAGGTGAAATGAACATAGCTGGCATTAAACTACACAGAGAAAAAGGATCGAATAAGGAAGATAAAAAAATTCGTAAGCAACAAAATGATATTAGAAATAATATCAGTATGCCTATTCAGGATTTAAAATCTTATGATGATATTAGTGAAGATTTTAGGATTAAGGCAAACAAACTTCGATCAAACGTTGGTATGCTCTTCCAATCGCTAAACCTTTTCCCTCACATGACTGTAATTGAAAACATAATAAAAGCACCTGTCGTAGTTCAAAAAACAGATAAAGAAACTGCCAGAAAATATGCCAAATTCATATTGGAGAAAGTGGGTATGGAAAAGTATGCCAATCGGTATCCACACCAGCTATCCGGAGGTCAATGCCAAAGGGTAGCAATATCAAGGGCATTGGCTATGAATCCAAAAGTAATGCTTTATGACGAACCGACCTCTGCACTCGATCCAGAACTCGTCGAAGAAGTGCTTCAGGTAATGCGGCTGCTCCATGACGAAGGCATGACTCAACTTGTAGTTACTCATACATTGAGCTTTGCAAGGAATGTTTCCGATGAAGTAATTTATATGGAGGATGGGAAATTTATCGAATCGGGCAAGCCAGAGGAAATTTTTACTAATCCTAAAGATGATAGAACAAAAGAATATTTGCAAATACTGAGACAATGATGAAAAAAATATATACTATCATTATAATTTTCTTATTATCAATTTGCAGCTTTAGCTTGGCAAATAGTAAGTATTTGCGATGGGCAGCCGATGCAGAAGGGAATGCCCCTTTCATATTTCAAGATCCAAGAATACCTTCAAATTTAATTGGTTTCGAGGTAGATATTGTAAATGAATTAGCCAATGAGATGGATTTGGAGCCAGTTTTTATCCAAAACCAGTGGGACGGATTGATTGCCGGGCTTTCTCGCGACGATTACGACATAGCAATCAATGGGTTAGAAATAACCGAAGACAGAAAACATCAAGTGAATTTCTCAATTCCATACTATATTACTTACGAGCAATTGGTTGTTCGAAAAGGTACAAAGGGGATCACTTCATTAATAGATTTGATCGGGAAAAAAGCTGGTGCATTAGAAAATTCATTAGCTGAAAGAATATTGAACAGTCAGCAGGGTGTAACTGTAAAGACGTATGAAGGCGAAGTAAATGCATTCTCCGATATGCTGAATGGGCGATTGGACGTTGTTCTGGTTGATTCTCCTATCGCTTTATATTATGCATCATGGAATGACGATTATGAAATGGTCGGTGAACCTATTGGCAACGTTATGTATGCTGTAGTCTGCCGAAAGCAGGATACAGTATTGCTTAAGCAGATCAACAAAGCTCTTACTAATATTATTAACAATGGAAAGCTAAGAGAGATATTAGAGCAATGGAATCTTTGGAACGAAAAAATGTCCGATTACACCAAAGATGACGATCCGACTAATATAATGCCTGAAAAATTCAATGAGTTTATTGAATCACAGGGCAAGGAAGCAGATTTCGATACGATTTTCAAGAGATACGTCGGCTATCTACCGCTTATTGGCAAAGCTGCTTTGACTACTCTTTGGCTTTCTATGGTCTCAATGGTTGTTGCTATATTATCGGGCTTATTCATCGCATTGGTAAGGGTTTATGCACCATTTCCCTTCTCACAGATGGCTGTTATTTACATTGAGATAATCAGAGGAACTCCACTACTTATTCAATTGTTTTTTATTTTTTATGCATTGCCTTCTATTGGGATTACACTTTCTCCAGAACTTGCAGCAATCTTTGGGCTTGGCTTTAATTATGCGGCTTATGAGGCAGAAAATTTCCGCGCTGGGCTTTTCTCAGTGCCACGTGGGCAAATGGAAGCCGCCATTTCACTTGGTATGAACAGAAGACAATCGCTTCGCCACGTGGTATTGCCACAGGCGATCCGGCTCGTGATACCTCCGCTTACCAATGATTATATTTCTTTGCTTAAGGATTCATCGCTCGTTGCCATTATTACTATGGTCGAGCTTACTAAGGTTTATACTCAAATATCTCAAGCGCATTATGATTACTTTATTCCAGGCATAATAGTCGCAGGAATATATTTATTACTTGGCTTGCCATTCGTGAGATTATCCCGTTACTTCGAGAACAAATACTCGCTGGATAAGCAGATAAAAAAAATGTATAATTGATTCGCATTTACAAATTTAAAAATATAGCTCTTACATATTTCTTAATCTCCGGCTAAATACTAGCAGTCTGAGCTATTAATTATCTCACTTCAATATCTCGCCAGTTTCATAGCTCCAAAATAGCAAATCGAGTTGGTCAATTGGAATATTCACCTGATCTGCAAATTCAATAAATCTTTTCTCTACGGCAAGATACTGTTTTGTAGAGGATGCCTTAGGCACTGAATCATATAACCCACATAAATACAAATGCTTTAGAATGTGTCTGTCAAGTATTGCCAGACCAGTATAGCCAATATTTCTAAGGTAATGAGAACTTTCTTTCATACCAAAACCATTTACAATGGTAGATATTTTATCCCTCTTATCATATTGATTTGAGGATTCATTTAAAATTTTCAGTACTTCGCTAAAATTATCAATAGCAAATAGCAATCTTTTCGCCTTTTGGTTATGAAATCGTATATAATGCTTTGGCTCGCGGAGAATATCTGTTGGATCAAATCTTGTGTTATAAAAATCTTTTGCTTCCAGTTTCTCCTGTACTATCTTTGCATTTTCTGCTTTTGATTGCGGTGTGCATAAGCAATAGCAAAGCTCGTAAAAGTAATCGTCTTTCATAACATTTTTAAAATCCAGTAACCTTGCTTCTATTCTTGGCTTTAATATATTGTAATTATCTAATAAAATCTGAGGAAGCTCTTCCATCAATGATCTCCAATTTCAAATTGTGTTTACTATTGATTGGAACGTAATTCAAGCTAAAAATATTTTTAATCTAAATAAAATCATATCTTCAACGTTTAACTATAAATTGAATATTTTTTCTATTTTGTAATAAATTTTAATGAAATATATTAAACAGGAGACAATCAATGAATAAAGACCTAATTGGAAAAAGCGTTCCAGAAGTAACTTTCAAAGTGTTTGACGGAAATGAATGGGAAGATGTAACGACTGATGACCTATTTTTCGGAAAAAAGGTAATCGTTTTTTCTCTGCCCGGTGCATTTACACCCACATGCTCATCAGCCCACGTTCCGGGTTATAACGAATTGGCAGATACATTCAAAAAGCAGGGCATTGACGATATTATTTGTATGTCTGTTAATGACACATTTGTTATGAATGCATGGCAAAAAGATCAAAAAGCAGATAAGTTAACTTTCATACCAGATGGCAACGGAGAATTTACAGAGAAAATGGGTATGCTCGTGGATAAATTCTTTATCGGTTTTGGGAAAAGGTCTTGGAGATATTCAATGCTTGTAAATAATAAAATTATTGAAAAGATGTTTGTAGAGCCAGATAAGCCAGGCGATCCTTTTGAAGTTTCCGATGCTGACACAATGCTTTGGGCTATTAATCCCGACGCTAAAAAGCCAGAAAATATCACGATGTTTACCAGAACGGGTTGCTCATTATGCACCAAAGCAAAAGAGTTATTAGACAGCAAAGGTATTCCTTACGAAACTATTGAAGTAAATGATAAAATAACAAGCAAATCAATAAAAGCAGTATCAGGTAAAACCGCCACTCCCCAAATATTTGTTGGTGGTAAACATATTGGCTCGCTTGAGCAACTGGAAATGTATGTTAAAGAGAATTATTGACATTTCCGTTTTTATTTTGTATTTTCAAAATCTTACAACCTCCCGAAGGTTTCTTTACCTTCGGAAGGATGAAAGTTTCTCCGTCCCTAATTCCGCTTTGGGACAAAAGATATCAGTCCAAGATAGTCTTGGAAGAATAAGTACAACTTATTTTGATAATTGCTTTCCCAAATCGTAGTTTGGGAAAGAGGAATAGAAGATTTAATAACGAAGAAACCTTCGGAAGGTTCAAAAATCATCAGAAGATAATTATAAAGGGAACAAATTATGGGCAGCATCACAAAATCCGATGAGTGGAAAGCAATTCAAAAGCACTATAAAAAAATGTCTAAAGAGCATCTTCGGAAGTTGTTTAGCAACGACCCTGACAGACATAAGAACTTCACTTTAGAATTTGACGATTTTTTGCTTGATTATTCAAAAAATATTATCAATCAAGAGACTATGGATCTGCTCTTTAATCTTGCTCGAAAAGCTAATCTGCACGAATGGATTGCCGATATGTTCTCTGGCGAAAAGATAAACATTACTGAGAATAGAGCTGTGCTGCATACTGCCCTGCGTAATAGATCTACCAATCCAGTAACCGTGGATGGTGAAGATGTCATGCCCGAGATAAATAATGTATTGGAGCAGATGAAAGAATTTGTTGATTCGGTTCATAGTGGCGAATGGAAAGGTTACGACGGCAAACCGATTAAAGATGTTGTGAATATCGGAATTGGCGGCTCTGACCTTGGTCCAAAAATGGCTGCAAAAGCCCTTACCCCTTATGGAACTTATGGAATAAACGTGCATTATGTTTCCAATGTAGATGGCACACATATTGCCGAGACTTTGAAATTAATTGATCCAGCAACAACTCTTTTCATTATTGCTTCAAAAACTTTTACCACTCAGGAAACACTAACAAATGCTATGACTGCACGGAAGTGGTTCCTCGATAATACTGGTGGAGATAAAGCAAATATAGCTAAGCATTTCGTAGCTCTTTCTACGAATGAAGAAGCAGTAGCCGAGTTTGGCATTGACACCAAAAATATGTTCGAGTTCTGGGATTGGGTTGGTGGTAGATATTCTATGTGGTCTGCCATAGGGCTTTCCCTTGCTCTATATATTGGCATGGATAATTTCATCGCTGTTCTCGAAGGTGCTTATTATTTAGACAACCATTTCCGTAGTAGTAAGCTGGAAGAGAATGCTCCCGTTATTATGGCTCTGCTTGGTATCTGGTATGCCAATTTTTTTGATGCTGCAAGTTACGCTGTAATTCCCTACGATGAATATCTTGATGATTTTCCAGCATATCTTCAGCAATTAGACATGGAAAGCAATGGAAAGCGGATTACTCGCGATGGCGAACTTGTTGATTATAAGACAGGTCCTATAATCTGGGGAAGACCGGGCACGAACAGCCAGCATTCATTCTTCCAGCTAATTCACCAGGGAACACAGATGATACCAGCAGATTTTATTGCTCCAATAGACAGCCAAAATGATATAGGCGATCATCACAAGATACTCCTATCAAATTTCTTTGCCCAGACTCAGGCACTAATGCAAGGAAAAACAGAGAGCGAAGCAAAAGCAGAACTTAAGAAAAGCGACAAATCAAGAGACGAGATCAAAGCATTGCTTCCACATAAATGTTTCCCCGGAAACAAGCCAACGAATACTATCCTCTTTCGAAAACTAACACCTAAAACACTCGGAATGCTAACGGCTTTATATGAGCATAAAGTTTTCGTTCAAGGCATAATCTGGGATATTAACTCCTTCGATCAGTGGGGAGTGGAGCTTGGCAAGCAGCTTGCCAAAGCCATTCTTCCCCAGTTAAACGAAACAGATGAGATAGACTCTCATGATTCATCTACAAATGGCTTGATAAATTATTATAAATCAAAGCGATTAAACAGATAATGTTAAGTGCTTGTGTTCATACACTTGTCAAGTAGCTAACGGATTCTTCAATAGCCACTACTCTTAAGTAGTAGTAAGCATATAGCTATTAGCTGTCGGGTTCAGGGGATTTGGTGCTGGGGACTGGTAAGAAATAGAATTATATTTACAACAAATGGGACACTACTCCGTAGCTGCGACCAGTTTGTAGAAATATATAACTAACCACTGATAACCAGCATTTTCGGGAAAAAGACAAATATATCCAAATTTCTGCGAAGTTTTTGTTTCGTATGAACCTGAGTTTTGAATTATTGAAAGGAAATCTATAAGAGCGACCACAGAGTAAGACAGATGACAAAGCAAAACCTGTATTTTTTTTAAAAAAATATCGAATTTTACAAGCCAAGACCATTGCAAAACCCCAGAATTGATCCCTCCCCGACCCTCCCTTACAAGTACGGGAGGGAGTAAGCCATTGATATATAATTATCATGAAAATCTCCCCCTTTTTTAAAAGGGGGACAAAGG
>Ga0272443_10003332_pt1 | contig 19009 bp, 19 predicted proteins | sample SSMAcet12_FD_193581 | JGI IMG/M metagenome (GOLD analysis project Ga0272443, IMG submission 193581) | Marine sediment archaeal communities from Little Sippewissett salt marsh, Falmouth, MA, United States - SSM-Acet-12 | ecosystem: Environmental > Aquatic > Marine > Wetlands > Sediment ... | reverse complement strand
GATGAGATTGCCTGATGAGTGCAAATTGAATATGTTCATGAGACGTATGGAGGACGAATTAAATGATGAAAAACAATTTTAATACGTCAAGTGGAGTATATAAAGTCAAAACATTTGGGACTATACAAACAGTAATTGACGCCAATACCTTTAATTAATATGTGAAAGGGATGAATTAAACTGTGCGATCTATCCAGAAGAGCGGTACAAAAGAGCTGGGTACCAAATTAAAGAAAAGCAGGACTGATGGATCTAGATACGTTCTCCTTCGGCCAATGGGTTATCCTCTAAAGAGCGTTTTTCAAGATTCACCTGAAGTTTCAAATCCCGTCCTTTTTGAACGTTACGCTCGAGAGCAGTGGTATGGGGAGACTGTTAAGCCTGGTTGTTATCTCTTCGATAGGAGGCTATGTCCAGATTTCGCCTTTAAAGTTATAAGGGCAAGTCCACCATTGTCAGTGGTAGGGTCCAATACCAAAATAGTGGTGGAGAAGAGAAAACCTAAGAAATCCACGATAGTGAGTGATGTCGCTTTTGAAGACGTAGTGGGTCAAGATATTGCCAAGCTTAAGATGAAAATAATAGAAAAATTTTTGGCAGATCCTACTAAATTTGGTAGATGGGCACCCAAAAACGTCTTATTTTATGGTCCTTCTGGCACGGGAAAGACCATGATGGCCAAGGCCCTATCCAAAGAGACAAAAGCGCCTCTTTTAGCCATAAAAGCGACCACGTTAATTGGTGAGTTTGTAGGAGAGGGATCCAAACAGATCCATGGCCTTTACAAGCGGGCAGAGCAGATGGGCCCCTGTATAATATTCATAGATGAACTGGACGCCATAGCTCTAAATAGGCGGTATCAAGATCTGCGAGGTGACGTATCTGAGGTGGTAAACGCGTTGCTCACAGAAATGGATGGAATCCAAACTCGAAAGGGCGTCTGTACTATTGCTGCGACCAACAAGATTGAGTTTCTTGATGAATCCATCAGGAGCAGGTTTGAGGAAGAAATCGAATTCAATCCGCCTACCGCTGTGGAGAGACTTTCAATTCTGGAGAAGAACGCTTCAACCCTGCCAGTTGAGTTGAACAATGTTAATTTGCGATCCATTTCAGAGGTCACCGAGGGATTTTCAGGTCGTGATTTAGTGGAGAAAGTGCTAAAAGTAGCCCTACATCAGGCCATAATGGAAGAGTGTTTGGTAGAACAGCGTCATTTGGACGAGGCCATAAAAAGGGTAAAAAAAGGTACTTGCACAGATCCTCCAAATGAGATGTTTTCATAGATGCCTATCTACCTTCAGTTTTTTGAAGGTAATTAAGGGATGGCTTTTATACAATTTAAGACAATAACTGTTTAATTGGCGATATTATGTGGCAGAAAATTCTGGCTAAGTTCAAACGTTATCCGGCTCAGGGAAAGGTGGTCAGATTAATCCTGGAAAGGGGATTCCAAGTCAACGATCGTGGTAGGGTGGTCTCTGGAAATATAGAGATACCACACGCACAGATCGCTAAAGAGCTGGGCGTAGATCGGAGGGTGGTAGATACCACTGCCATGGCCATCTGCCAAGATGAAGGTCTGAAAAAGGTCTTCGAAAACGTACGTTCTATGCCCTTCTTAGGTGAGGTGGCTCCTGTTATTGGTCTGGGTGTGATCGTGATTACGCCTTTAGATGCCACGCAAACTGGACTTTTGGGTGGCGTGGCAGGGGCAGTTGCTAAATATGGACTGAGCATCAGGCAGGCCATATCGGATGATCCCTTCTTCGTGGAGCAACCAAAACTGACCATAATTACCGATGGCAAGATACCCGGCGATTTGGTCGGGTTGCTTATGGAGATCGATGGCGTTAGGCGAGTGACAGTTTACTAAACACTATTCTGGCGATCGCCAGAATGGTGTTTAACGATACGAATCGGGCAAATCTCAAACGTACGAGAATTTGGTTTTCGACTATAAGTTTATTCCTTATGATTTCTGGATTTTTCAAACCTGCTATGTCGATGGCAATTCCTTCACGTTTGGCTCGAAATAATTTATCTCCCGTAGTTGCTGATCTGTCATGCCAGGAAAAATCTCAAATTCACCATCAACGATAGCTTTTTTCTTCTCTTCAATCATGTCTCTCAGGTCTTGTGGAACAGTATTGCCATAAGGGGCAAGCTTAACCCCATCGTCTGCCAATCCGTACCACCAATCCTGTCCCGGATACTCTTCCCAGGATCCATTATGTACCAACTCTGCAATGTTGATCATAATTGGCCCCCAGTTCCAGAGGGCTCCTGTCAAGGTGGCATTCGGTACAAAATTTTTGGTATCATATCCAAAACCTATATAGTAGACGCCGCGCTCTTCTGCAGCCAATCCAGGATAAAATGAATCTGTGTGATGAGCGACAACATCACATCCTTCATCGATGAGAGATAACGTGATATCTTTTTCCTTTGGAGGATTATACCAATCGCCCACCCACTTTAGGCGGATTTCTGCATCTGAATTTACGGTGGCAACCCCTTTGGCAAAAGCATCGATGCCCCTAATAACTTCAGGGATGGGAATAGCTGCGGTATAACCAATCTTGTCAGTTTTGGTCATGGCACCTGCTACAATTCCTGTTAAGTACCTGACCTCGTACATCCTTCCGAAATACATACCAACATTGGGGGCAGTCTTTTCCACTCCAGCACCCCACATGAACGTTACGTTAGGGAATTCAGGTGCAACTTCTGTAATATCTTCTCCGAAATTGTAACTGTGACCAAAGATCAACTTATTCCCTGATAGTGCATACTCTCTCAATATCTGGGACGTATTGGGGCCGAAAGCATTCTCCTTTTCAGATAGCTTAACGTAGGGCAACTCTGCGCTCATTTTAATCGCCCCCATATGCCCTTCTAATGTCCAACCGTAGTCTTCGATGGTGCCTATGTGCAATATTGCAGTCTTAAGCACATATTCTTTATTTTCCTCACATTGTGCGAATGTCGTGAAAATGGAACTTATTAATACTAAATTAAGTACTATTATTAATATATATTCAAATTTAACCATTGATATGTCCATACCTCCTTTAATAATCATTTATTATAGTCTATTCATATTTAATTATAGCCGAGAACCAATTAGATGAAACTAATTGGTTCTCGCCAGAATAGTGCTTAACGATACGAATAGGCCAAACCTCTAACTCTTGCGAGTTCGAGATTAATCCGAAAAGTATCGTTAAACACTATAATCCGAAAGGTATTGTTAAGCACTATACTTTACTTAAACATTAATTCTAATTTTCAATATAAAAGCTATCTTTTATCCCGAAGACAGTTGGGCCTAACTTTTTCCTTGTCGCCATTTAAGGATAACCCCAATTCTTTAAGCAATTTTGGTGTCTGACCTTGGCCATGAATTAAGATTTCTACCAGGTCAGATGGCTCATCGATGTCGCAACCACAACGATAGGATTCGCATACGCCCACGCGAAGACCCATATCTCGCGCTGTTTGCAAGTGTTTGAGAAAGCTCAAACCATAGTAGTGGACTCTGAACCTTGGGTCTCTTATTAAAATCAAATTAGTTCCCCCTCCCCTACCGGGAACTATTACCACATCTCCAGGGGTTTGAATTAGCTCTTGAAGGTCTTGAGGTCTGACCAAAGGCAAATCTGCCATGATTATCAAAAAGTCGGTGGGCCAGCCTTTTTTCTGCCAATATTCGATCATTTCGTTCAAAGCAGAATCCAATTCTAAATCGCATTCTACGACCTTACTGGGCAAAGAAAAAATGATGGATTCTTGAGGCAGAGGGTCTCTCGTGCATATGACCACTTCACCTAGGCGCGATGCCGATTTAACCACATCGTCCAGCATGGTCAAAGCCAATCGCCTACGTTCTTCTAATGAGAATAAGGGCGAAAGCCTACTTTTGGCGTTATTCAACTTAAAAGGTACTACGACGCGAAGTGATGACATGAATTACTGATTATTTGAATAATGATCCCTAATGATTCTTAAAATCGACCCAATCGTGCAAAGCCCTATTCGTTATTCTATTCATTCCCTTTTATGCGTGATCTTATGACGTCCATATCTTTGGGTCTGAAAATTTCTCCACCGGACCGTGGATATTTTAACCCTCTGAATATCGCCACCGGTGTGCCATCACTTCCTTCACCCAAAAGTAAATTGGCCATGGCCGCAATTTCGTCCACAATGGCCTCCTGAGTGATCTCCAACACTTGATCGTGGAGATCGTACTCTCCTCTCCAATCCCTCAAAGCACCAATGCCTGCCCAACCGATGGCAACTCCTGCTATTCCACAACGAAAAGGCCTACCACATGTATCTGTGATTATGATGGCGCAGTCTTTGCTCAATCTGCTTCTAATTTGCTCTGCACTGAATTGTGGGTCTTGGGGGAGCAGTAGTATATGATCTTTTTCCACGTTCGATTTGTCTATGCCTGCATTCACTCCAATGTGCCCAAACTTAGTAACCGTTAACAGAAAGGGATAACCTACCAGTAGGTCTTTTGATTCCTCTATCACGGCCTGGACGAATCGAGGATCTTTGTTCAGACGTTGAGCTAAGGATAACGCCTGGGCGCAGGGGAAATAATCTTCAAGGCGTCTAAAACGCCCTTCAGATTTTGAAATGATTGTGGATGCAATACATATTACGTCGTCGTCTTGGAGGGTGAAACGATCCTCTACCATTGATGCCAAGTCGTCACCCTCTTTTACCAGTGGCATTTCCCGAACCAGATGGCCACTGATGGTGTCCATGGTAGTCAACTTCTTTTTCGGAGGTGATGTTGCTACTTGAACTGTTCCTTGTAGCGCGTTGTGCTCAGATAGTACAACCGCGCATGTACCAATAAGTCCAGAAGATAGGAGTAATTTACGGCAATCACTGAAAGCTTCTGGTTGCTGATTTCTTCCCAATCTAATGAGGTATAGCTATCAGCAAAAGCCCTCCAGAAATTAGGTGGTGAAAACTCCATCAAGTACTGATGCGAATCTGTGAACTCCAGATGTATGTTTGGATCCACCTACTTACAACCCCTACTGAGATGTGCTCTTCACTTCTACAAGCTCGGCGAAGGCCAAAGTCCCATTGATCTTATTGATCTTGGCCCGAACTATGTCGCCTTTGCAAGTACTGGGAACGAATATCAGGAACTTGTCCACTTTGGCAATACCATCGCCCTTTCTGCCCACTGACTCGATGCGCAAATCATACGTTTCGCCCTCTTCGATAACATCTTTGGGCATTATAACTGTGGCCTTTCTCTTCCTCACCGGACGGTGTGCACCACAAGCCTCGCACTTCAGCATCAAAACCCGATCGCTTTTAATGAGTTGCGTATCTGGCCGATGACACTCTGTGCATATCACGTACTCTTGAACGTAGGCATCAATGTAATTTTTTATGGTCTGCTCAGCAAACTTGCCTTGAAATACGGCATGTTGTCCCCCAATTTTGCCTGCGGTACCCATCTCTTGGAGAAGATACTTCATCAAGTGATCGGGATCGCGGTTCAAGGTGTCTGCTATGTTGACAAAGTTTTCCAGTACTGTGGCCTTACCTTCATAGAAAATTTTGGGTAAAGGTATGACGAAACGATCCTCTGTCCCTTTCGTAGCGGGCATGTTCTTCATAGCCCGCTCGAGCCCTTCCATGTAATCTTCCATCAAAAAAACACCGATATATTCTCTTGATAATAACTTATTTAATTAGTTCTGCGCCTTTGTCCACCGTTATCTTCACAGGGGACGGAAGTTTGTGTCCAGCCCTCTTCAATGCCATCTTGGCCTGAACCACGTTGTTCGGAGCAACGCTTATTGAGAACACTTTCTGGTCTGCTGACACACGTGCTGCGGTGCCCACCGCTTTTCCAAAGGCGTGGCGCATACCACTGGACACACGATCAGCTCCCGCTCCAGTTGCCTGCTTATTCTCTCTTAGGACGTGGTGTGGGTATACTCGTAACTTGAAATGGAAGTTCGACCGACCCACGTTTTTCATGAGATAACGGTTTGCTGCAACTCTGGCAGCCTCCAAAGCGATATGCCTCATTTGACAAGGCTCTTTTGCTGTTAAGGTCAGTGTCACCGGAAACTCGGTTTCCAGATTTCCCATGTCGTAGTGTACAACTTTACTTCCAGGGACGCCGCCCATGTACTTCCTGCGCGTGTATGGGCGTTCCCTTCTCCTGTACATGCTTGCTGGTTTGCGTGCCAAAACTAAGATCCTCCAAATAATCCTGAACCCGCCCAATACATCGACCATGTTTATAAGTATTGGGATTGGATGCCCTTGAATTAAATTGTGGTGAGTGTCGCAGCAGATATTTCTCCTGCAAGGGGCGTTTTGAAGAGCGTTTCAGCGGTCTTCAGATCGGGTGCGTTGGCCAAAATCCACATCATTTTCACCAGCGCCACCTCTGGTAACATGTCTTCGCCTTCTATTGCTCCCGCAGCTAACATGTCTCTCCCGGTGTCGTATACTCGGTCGCAGATCCTACCTCTCAAACACTGGGATGTGATAACCACAGGCACGCCCGCATCGGTAGCCGTTTTTATGGATTTGACCCAATCTGATGCCACGTGACCCAAGCCGGTCCCCTCCAATACAATTCCTTTGTAACCTGCTTGTATGTAATAATCCAAAACGTCCGCAGAAGATCCGGGGAAGTACTTAATCAATGCACATTTTGGTTCCAATCGATCGCTCAGTTCTAGCGCCACTTCGCCACGGTGCCTGTAATCTCCGAAGGTCTCTATCTTCCGGGAAGGGTAGCCGACTTTACCTATGGAGGGATGGTTTATGCTCTGGAAGGCGTCTCTTCTAGATGTGTGCATCTTGCGCACTCTGGTGCCCCGGTGAATAAAACAGAAATCATCGCTGGTAGTGGCGTGCATTACCACGCTCACTTCGGCTATGTCGCTCACAGCTACTGTGGCCGCAGATATGGCGTTCATGGCAGCATCACTGCTGGGCCTGTCAGAGCTTCTTTGTGATCCTACCACCACAACAGGAACTGGTGTTTTGAGCATGAACGATAATGCAGCGGCCGTGTAAATCATGGTATCAGTGCCGTGAGTTACAATCACGCCGTCGGCACCCTCCTCAATCTCTGATGCCACTGCTCTGGCAAGAACCTGCCAATATTGAGCTTTCATGTTCTCGCTGAGTATGTTGTAGATCACTTTTCCTTCATAGTTGGCTATCTCTTCCAGCTCGGGAATGGCCGAAATTATGTCTTCTGCCGAGAACTGGCTGGTAACTGCACCGGTTCGGTAGTCTACTTTGCTGGCGATGGTGCCACCTGTTGACAGAATGGATACCTTTGGCATTCCATCCTGTTTTTTCAGTGGAGTAGGTGCCGGTGTTGCCAAAGCCTGACCTTTTTTCACCAGCTCAACGGTGCTATCCTCCTTTTTGATCCCCACGTTGTAGCCGTTGTCAAGTTTTACGACTATGTGGCCTGTTACCGAGGGCATGAGAACGCCCTCCCGTATGAGGCCATTTTTTGTAACTGTTACCCTATCCCCCGGTTCTAGTATGATAATTATCAGCTCCTGTAGCTTTTAAGCCACATGTAACGCTTAGGGCTGAAAAATGTTGCCCCTAAAAGTTATAGTCGAAAACCAATTAGATGATACTAATTGGTTTTCGCCAGAATAGTGTTTAACGATACGAATAGGCCAAATATCTAACTCTTGCGAGTTCGAGATTATAGTCGAAAACCAATTAGATGATACTAATTATTTTTCGCCATAATAGTGCTTAACGATACGAATAGGCCAAATATCTAACTCTTGCGAGTTCGAGATTAATCCGAAAAGTATCGTTAAACACTATAAAATCCTAAAATCTTCGCAAATCGAAAGGTCCTTAATTTCGTCATGAAAAGTGAGTATCGAGGAAAATATACATGATCTATTTTGTAACCGGTAACAAAGGAAAGCTAGAGGAAGCAAAAGCAATTTTATGCGACGTTGTGGGAAAGAACATTGGATACGTCGAAATTCAGGCAGACAGTCTGGAGGAAGTGGCACTTTTCGGAATGAAGGAGGTGCTAGAGAGGGTAGACGATCCGGTAATGTTGGAGGATGCTGGTCTATTTGTAGATGGGTTGAAGGGATTTCCGGGAGTATATTCAGCTTATGTGTTCGATACCATAGGAAATAATGGCATATTGAACCTTATGAGAAACGTGAAAGACAGAAGGGCCGTTTTCAGATCGGTGCTTTGCTATGCAGAGCCGGGAATGGTACCCAAGATATTCAAGGGCGAGATGTGGGGCGTTATCACCAATGAGCCTCGGGGCACAGGCGGATTTGGGTACGATCCCATATTTGAAGTAGAGGGCAAGACCCTCGCCGAGATGGGCACTGACGAGAAAAACGGGATATCACATCGAGGGGCATCTATAAGAGCACTTGAGACGTGGCTCTCGGCCAGAAAATAATCAACCATGTTCATTTTTTCTTTTGTTTTTGAATTACGCATTTTGGGAGCATACTGGCGTTGATCACCTTAATTCTGGGGGCTTGGACAGGGGATATGTAAAGGGTTTTATCCCCTACGGTGACTTTCAAATCGGTGGGTTTCGGCGGCCTGAGCCTCACCGGTAAGAGGATGGGACCTTCGCAAGTGGTGCATATTCTCAGTTCTGAGAAGCAATTTTTGATGTACTCTTCCATTTCGGGGTCGATTCGGATTTGCATTTGTGAGGTATATTTCGAGTATATCTTTTATATTCGCTGGTGGTCAAGAGAAGGATAGTGAGGCGAAAGAAAAAGAGCTATCATGCCCGTGATCTGGCTCGACAGCGGATTGAAAGGCTTTTTGAGCTTGCAGAAGGCGCAAGTATTGATCACCCTGAGCGGAGCGACCGCTACGTTGCTTTGGCCAGGAAGATCGGGATGAGGCTGAGGGTGCGGGTACCAGCACATATTAAACGGAAAATGTGCAGACATTGCTATTGTTATCTGACGCCAGATAGAAGCCGTGTTAGGCTTCGCGACGGCGTTTTGACCATAACCTGTCTTCGCTGCGGCAAACAGATGAGGTATCCTTATCGAAATTTAAAGTGATTATAGTCGAAAACAAATTAGTTGAAACTAATTATTTTTCGCCAGAATAGTGCTTAACGATACGAATAGGTCAAATCCCAAACTCACGAGAGTTTGAAATTAATCCGAAAGGTATCGTTAAGCACTATAATTTCGAACGGGGCGGTGCAAGGATGGGATTGGGTGAGGAAGGGCAATTTCACATCAGGTCATAGAGACACTACAAATGAAGAATCTGTAGATCTGACGGAACCAACTTCTTTGAGCGAGCTTAGGCGAATTGTCGCAAGCAAGTCAGAGTGCTGTATGAGCCGGTGGAGGGCTGCAAAATCCCTAGAGGATATGAACGATTTTGAATCAGTAAATCTGCTTTCTGAAGCCCTGAAAGATCACAACCCTGTTGTCAGGTGGGAAGCTGCAATTTCTCTGGGCAAAATTGGGAGTTCAACATCGGTATCTAACCTGATTTATGCTTTGGGAGATGGAAGCTACATGGTTCGGAAGAGGGCCTCTCAAGCGTTAATGAGAATTTCGGGGGTTCCGGAGCCTGAACTTAAAAATATAGATCTGTTAATCAAGCTTCTTGCTTCTGGGGACGAAAGGATAGTCCAAACACTCGTTAAGATTGGTTCGCCTGCACATATGGCATTGCAATCGTATCTAAAAGACGATTTGTTCTTTGTCCGTCGGGATGCCTCCCTTGCGCAGGCCAATTTCATAAAAAATGTCCGCAAAACGTGTCCTGAAGATGAAGACGTATTAAGTTGGCTTAAAAGCCAAAATATGTCTCCAAAGAGCATATCTAGTATCTACAACTTCAGGACAGTTTCCCAAGATTGTTTAATAAAACGGGTGGATTATTGCAAATTTGACGAGATTTCGGAGAAGATCCTGGGCCCAAGAATGCTGAATTTATGTCCTTACGAAAACCAGCGTTCTTCAATGAAATCAAACAGTAAATGGTCCAATGATTTTTTTTCCAGAAACGTCTGAGCTTAGCGAGTCGATTTCAAGCATTTCTGATTTGGGCGCATTGAAGCTGGATGATCTGGTTCAAGATTCATCTCAAATTGAGCAAAAGGGCAGGACTTTGGTGGCATTTGATGAAGGTAAGTGCCTGGCCATCAAGTTGTGCCTTAAGAAGGGGGACGAAGCTAAGCTTTTGAAAGAAGCCCATATTCAGGATCGGCTTCATGAAGATCGACTTGAGATCGGCCTATGCAGCCGTTTGCCCAGACCGCTGGCTTTAGGATGGAAACGTTCTGAACACAAGGATTATTTGTTCAAACTTCTGGATCTGCCTGCGGATAAAAAAGCAGAGCTTAACTTATCTGTCGATCCCTGTGCCATTTGCTATGTAGTCGATGAAAGTTACTTCACATATCTGAACGATCCTTTGCTCGACGCTGAGGATGTAATTAGGGGTCTTACCTTATGTGCTCGAGATTTAGCGAAATTGGCCAGAAAGGGCCTGATTCACGACTCGTTGATACCCTTGTTTCACAATAGAGAGCAAGTTGACTTAAGAACTGATAGTGGCGTTTACCGTTGGTTCCCCATGATTCCAGGCAGGTTAGACCGGTGGAGGGATTCTTGTAGCTATCCTAACCTCAGAGCGTCCGGCATCGCTGACTTCGAGCATTTTTCCTTTGTTTATCAAGCGTCTGCTGGAAAAATGAGACATCACTTGGGAGATCACCTTTTGAGCATGAGTTTAATTTTGGGCAGCTATTGCAGAAACAAAGGCCAGTTTGATCTAGAGACAATGAGCACCGCTTTAGAGAGCTTTTTTGAGGCCTACTATACGGCCTTCACCTCCAGAAGGTCTCCTCTCGAAGAGTGCATAGATTGGGATCATTTGGCTTGCAGAATGAAAGAAGAGATGGACGGGGACAAGTACATGATGGCCATCATAAGGTGCGAGGGCCCTGACGGAAAGGACCTGATGGTCAAAAGCGGACCTCATCTGGGCCACTTCAGCGGCTTTTTCCCCTTGCCTGAGATTATAAAGGCCATCCATCTGACGACGTTGTTCGCAGTGATGGAAATTGAATCAAGCTAGATATTAAAAAAATCTAGATGTTGAAATTGTGGTTGTCCAAGCTTTTGCATCTCAACTGCGTAACTCCTATATGATAAGAAAAAAGGCATATCCAGAACATGCAACCTCATTGACGATTATCGAGAGATCTCTATATGATGACTGCACTTCTAGCTAATAGCTATTAATATAGTTAGAACTATACAGAAAAAGCTCATAATTATAGTGTTTAACGATACCTTTCAGACAAATCTCGAACTCGCAAGAGTTAGAGATTTGACCTATTCGTATCGTTAAGCACTATAATCCGAAAGGTATCGTTAAACACTATAATTGGTTTTCGACTATATGTAACAAGGAAAAACACAGATCATTGATTTGGGTGAGGGGGGGTTCTGATATATTATCAGGAACCCTATGGCGTAGATGAGGATACGACAACAACGTTATGTTTTTTAGAGATGCATTGTAAGTCGTTCAATCCATATTTTTAATAGGTTTTTTCAACAATAAATATGGTTTTCCGTCATCGTCTTTTACGTCGGCTTCCACCCCATAAACGTCTCTTATGTTTTCCCTCGTAAATACCGAAAATGGTTCACCAACATCGTATATTTTACCGTTCTTTAACATAATGATCCGGTCAGCATATCTCGCAGCCAAGTTTAGATCGTGAATAGCCATGATGGCCGATATTCCTTTTTCTGCCACCATATCTCTTACGATCTCCATCGTCTCCAATTGTTGCCTCACGTCCAAGTTCGAAGTTGGCTCGTCCAACAACAAAACGTCCGCTTCCTGAGCTAATGCCCTCGCCAAAATTACTTTTTGCTGTTGTCCTCCGCTAAGCTCGTTGAAGTCTCTCATGGCCAACGTTTCAATTCCCACCAGTTTCAGTATCTCTAAGGCTTTCTTGATATCATCATGGCTGCTTCTCCATCCACAATGAGGACGTCTTCCCATGAGAATTGTATCAAAAACGGTTGCAGGAAACGTGTTCGAAGCGCTTTGTGGAACGTACCCCAACCGTTTTGATATGTCCATCCTGCTCATATCGTTTATATTTCTGCCATCCAGGGTTACCGCACCCTTTTGTGGCTTCAATATTTTGTTTATACATCTTATCAACGTTGATTTTCCCGCACCATTTGGTCCTACAATTCCCAACACTTCCGAACAGCCAAGTTCCAAGGTTATCTTGTCCAGAATGGTAACGCTTGAATACCCAAATACTACGTCGTTTACTTTTAGGTTCATTTAACACCCCACCATGTTAAGGCTTCACCAGTATCCTCGTCTACGTCTCATGATCAGATAGAAGAACAGAGGAATCCCCATGAAAGAGGTCATTACGCCGATGGGCAAAATGACCGGTGGTATGATATTTTGAGCCACTACGTCAGCCCCTGCAAGCAGCAGTCCACCCATAAGTGCAGATCCTGGCAATACGAACTTGTTGTCACCACCAATGATCATACGAACAATATGAGGAGCTACCAACCCGATGAAACCGATAGTTCCCGTGAAGGCGACGATGCTTGCTACCATCAAGCTGGCGATTATCATCGACAAGCTTCTGATCCGTTCCACTTCCACTCCCAAGCTCTTTGCAGTTTCGTCTCCTGAACTTATCACGTTAAAATCCCATGCTTTCCATAGTAATATGGGAATGCATATTATTAACACCATGAACAAAACTGATAATTTGTCCCATGATGCCTTTCCCATGCTTCCTACCATCCAGAAAACCACGCCCTTTACCGCATCGGGATCTGCGAAGTATTCCATCAACGTTGTACATGCGGAAAAAAAGTACATTATTGCAATTCCAGATAGGATCATAATCTCCGGTGTCGACCCTTTATGTCTTGCAATCCCCACAATGACCATAGATGATATCAATGCAAATACGAACGCATTTCCGGCAACCAGATAGTTTCCAAAGAATCCTTGGCCCATGATCAGTGCCAGTGCTGCACCAAATCCCGCTGCTGAAGCAATTCCCAGAGTGTAAGGACTTGCCAGGGGGTTTTTCAGTACTACCTGCATAACAGCACCGGCCATTCCCAACCCCATTCCTGCCAAAATTCCAAATAGTATTCTTGACAACCTTATGTTCCATACTACCTGTTGGGAAACCTCAGTCACCTGGAACTGATTTGGGAAAAAGTTGTGAAGAATTACGGTGTAAACCTCCCACACAGAAAGTTCTATTACGCCCAACGTTGTGGCAACACCTACCAATACCACGGTCAGTAAGGCCAGAGCTATGAGAAATATCGACTTTCGTCCCACAAGCTCCGTATATTCAGTTTCGATGTCTTCGAGCATATTAGTCTTTGTCTTCGTTTCATTTTCAAGCGACATGTTTCACAGCTACCTCCATGTGTAATAGTCGCCACAATTTTCTAACATCCAATCGTACAAGTGGGGTTCATCGTAGAACTCTTCCAGTATTGCGTTACACTCTTCTTCAACGTTCAAATCTTCGAAAGTTTCGGGATGGAACAATTTGGCCAAATACAAACATTCACATAGTCCAGTTGCCGGATCCCACCCAGCATACCAGGCTTTGGTGTTGTAAACGCGTTTGTTTTTGATTGCACTGACGGTCTTCAACGTTGGATCTGACAAAACTTCGTCCACAGTTATCCAGTTATTTTCTTTAGAGATACTATTGATCAGAATTATCTCTGGATCCCACTCGATGATCTGCTCTTTTGATACTTTGACGTGTCCCCATTTGTCATTAGAGATTAAGTCTTCTGCTACGTTTATGCCACCTGCAATTTCTATAGGTTCGTACAAGTTAGTGGTATCTGTGAGACTAGAAGCGCTGTGACAAGGAAGATAGATTCTGGGTTTATCTTCTTCAGGAATCTCGGACGTGATCTCTTCAATTTCACCAATTTTTTCGTCACAATAAAGTATTAGTTCTTCTGCTCGTTTTTTCTCGTCTTCTCCCAAAATTAGACCCACTATCCTCCACGTTTCAAAGGCACCCTCGTCAAAATCAAATGACTCCGTTGAAGGGTTAGCGTACACAAAGGGAATTCCCGTATTCAGGCTTATAGACTGTGATATCTCTTTATCGGTATGTATTGTTCCAAATACAACATCGGGTACCAATGAGACTATTGCTTCTTGAGATGGGTCTGTGTAAGTTCCGATCCCTGGAAGGTCTCTCAGTTCTGGGCGAGCTTGCAAAACCAATGCATTGTTATGCAAGTTTAGGGTATCGCTTCCCACCCCAACAATTTTATCGGTTGGTTGGAGATGGATGACGGGCCTCAAAGCACCTATGAATGAAGTAACAACACGGTTTACAGGCACGTCTAGACCAGCAACTTCACCTCTGTTATCAATTAATTTGAGCTTTACATTTTCACATGAAATTATCGATTCGATGTGAGCCAAATCGTCTTCATCGATCTGCCCATCGTAATTTGCGTCGGAGAATTCGGTCTCTTCATAGTCACCATCGATAATCCCCTGAACGTATTCGACATCATTTTCGTCTATGAGATCATCCATATTGGCATTCCCATAAACGCTCAATGTGAATTCGTGTGCGTTAGCGGGAATTGCTAATAAAACGCAAGAAGCCAGTATCGCCAAATATGCTGTTTTAACCATTATTCTTTTCTCCCAAGTTTGCTGCATACCATTTCGATATGGTCCATACAGGCGATGTTGGACAATGTCAGTAGGGCGATAAATGACTACGCCTAAAAATGTTAGATTGAAATAAGGGTGTCTAACATTATGAGCAATATTGTCATTCACCTGCATGCGATTTTCCTCATTGAAATCTCAACTGCCTCTTGCGTTTTGGCCATGCTGATCGATATTCTCAAATGATTAGCTCCAAACTACCTCCAAGTATAGTAGTCACCACAGTTTTCTAACATCCAGTCGTACAATTGAGGTGTGTCGTAGAATTCTTCCAATATGGCATTACACTCTTCTCCGACGTCTAAATCTTCAAATTTATCAGGATAGAACAGTTTGGCCATATACAGGCACTCACACAGCCCAGTTGCCGGATCCCATCCTGCATACCAGGCTTTGGTGTTGTAAACGCGTTTGTTTTTTATTGCGCTTACAGTCTGATATGTTGGATCTGACAAAACTTCATCCACAGTTATCCAGTTATCGTCTTTGGAGTAACAACAGAGCAAAATTATCTCCGGGTCCCAATCGATGATTTGTTCCTTTGAAACTTCGACATGTCCCCACGAGTTAGTTGGTTCTGAATCGTATGCCACATTTATGCCACCAGCGATATTTATGGGTTCATATGCGTTGGTGGTAACGGTAATACCAGAATCGCTGGAGCATGCTAGATAAACCCTGGGCTTGTCCTCTTCTGGCACTTCAGAGGTAGTCTCTTCGATTTTCTCGATATTTTCGTAACAATAAGCTATCAGCTCTTCAGCTCGTTCTTTCTCGGCTTCGCCTAAGATTAGGCCCATAAACCTCCACGTTTCAAAGGCACCATCATTTGCATAAAATGACTCCTTTGATGGGTTAACATATACAAAGGGAACTCCAGTATTCTTGCTAACTGCCTGCGAAATTTCTTTATCTGTATGCCCACTTCCAAATACCACATCTGGATCTAATGAGACGATGACTTCTTGGGAGGGATCTGTGGTATATCCAATTCCTGGAAAATCCCTTAGTTCAGGGTAGGCCTGTAATTCAACTACGTTGTTAGGCATCTTCAGGGATTTGCTTCCCACTCCAACGATTTTATCGTTCGCGTGGAGGTGAATGACGGGTCTTAATGCTCCCAAAAATAATGTGGCAACCCGGTCTACAGGGACGTCCAAGCTAACAGTCACATCCCTATTGTCGATTAATGTGAACTTTACCTCTTCGCCTGAAATTATCGATTCGATGTAATCTAAATCTTTATCGTCGATTTGCCCATCATAATTGGCGTCGGAAAATTTCGTTTCTTCGTAATCACCGTCGAGAATTCCCTGAAGGTATTCGATGTCGCATTCATCTATGATGTCGTCCATATTGGCGTTTCCATAAACGCTTAACGTGAACTCGTATGCATTCGCGGGCATTGCCAACAATATGCATAACAACAGCGCCAATATGGCTAATTTTCTATTCGAGATCATTTTCCCTTTCTCCATGGCAATAAATTAAATTTCTTACTTCCAAGTGTAGTATTCACCACAATTTTCTAACATCCAATCGTACAGTTGAGGTGTGTCGTAGAACTCTTCCAATATGGCATTACACTCTTTTTCTACGTCTAAATCCTCAAATTTATCAGGATAGAATAGTTTGGCCATATAAAGGCACTCACATAGTCCCGTTACAGGGTCCCATCCTCCATACCATCCCTTAGTGCCGTAAACGCGCTCATTTTTGACGGCGTTTACAGTCTGATATGCAGGATCTGACAAAATTTCATTTACCGTTACATAATTGTTTTCTTTGGAGTTGCTGTTGATCAAAATTACATCTGGGCTCCAATCGATGATCTGTTCTTTTGAAACTTCGACGTGTCCCCACCAATCGGTTGGCCAATCATCAGGGCCAAGGGATTCTGCAACGTTTATGCCACCAGCGATATTTATGGGTTCATAGAACTTGGAAGTGCTGGTCAGATCGGGATTGCAACAGGATGAAAGATAAACTTTGGGCCACTCTTCTTCAGGAACGTCAGAAATTACCTCTTCAATCTCGCCAATCTTTTCATCGCAGTAACTTATTAGCTCTTCAGCATTTTCCCGCTCTTCATTTCCCAATATTAGGCCCAGTATTCTCCAGGTTTCAAAGGCACCTTCTTCTGTTTTGAAGGAATCTCCTACGGGGTTTACATATACAAACGGTGTGCCAGTGTTCTGGCCAATGGCCTGCGAAATATCTTTATCTGTGTGTCCTGTTCCTAGGACAGCGTCTAGATCTAATGAAACGATTGCCTCTTGCGAAGGTTCGGCGGTAGATCCAATTCCAGGAAGCTCCTTAAGTTCTGGGTGGGCTTGTAATTCCACCACGTTGTTGGGCATGGTTTTGAATTTGCTTCCCATTCCGACAATTTTGTCGATTGCTCCTACATGAACCACCGGCCTCAAAGCGCCCAAAAATGAAGCTGCAACGCGATTTACTGGTACATCTAAACTAACTGTCACGCCCCTGTTATCGATTAGTGTGAGCGTCACTTCTTCGCCAGAATTTATCGACACGATGTGATCCAAATCATCTTCATCAATCAGTCCATCGTAATTGGCATCGGCAAATTTCGTCTCTTCATAATCACCATCGATAATTCCTTGGAGATATTCGATGTCAGCTTCGTCAATGACATCATCCATATTGGCGTTTCCATAAACGCTCAACGTGAAGTCGTATGCATTCGCGGACATAATCGCTAAAATGCATGACGTGAATATCACCAAATATTTCGTTTTAATCATATCCAACCACATCCATATTGCATCAATTAGTTGCAAAGACAACTATGGTATATAAATGTTGTGTATACAACTATTTTAAAAATTAACATTTGTTGGGCGCATATGATATTAAACAAATATATCTGTTTTAATTCTGTTTATTGTTATTACTATATATGTTTTTCCTTTGGATCAATCTCATTTTAAAGATACCAACCAATGCGAATTTAAACTAAAAATCATTTGCCAAATAAAAAATTAATTTGCATTGGGGTGTTAACACTGAAGAACTTTACAGAATGCTTTATGCACCAACTATAATATGGCGTATTTTGGTTAGTATACCATTTTGTTTCCAATCATTTTAACATCATAACCTGCGTTTGTAATGTAGCGAATGGGTTAAGTATGTCTAAAAAAATGCTACCTTGAAATATTAATGTATAAATTATAAAAATTTATTAACATTATACAGATTTTATCAGGGGAAAAATGCCTTTCAAGTTATCTTCTCCATATGGAATTGAAATTACTCTTACGTTCATTCCGTAAGCTTTTTGAAGGTTTTCATCTGTTAATGTCTCATTTACACCTCCATAAATTATATTATTTGTATCATCCATGAGTATCACTTTATCGGAAATGTGTAATGCGTGTTCGGGATGGTGTGTGGTCATTATTACAGTAAATCCACACTTGCGAGTTAATTTGCGCAGTACCTCTAAAATAACATATTGGTTTCTGTAATCCAATGCAGACGTTGGTTCATCAAAAATCAAAATCTTGGCCTTCGAGGCTAAAGCTCTCGCAATAAGTACAAGTTGTTTTTCTCCCCCACTAAGCTCGGGAAACGACCTATCTTCAAGATGACCTACCCCCAATATCTGTAAAGACTCTTTTGCAATCTCTAAATTTTCATCTTTAGGTGTGGAGAACATGCCTATAAAGCGAGCCCTGCCCATGAGAACCATTTCCAAAGCTGTGTACGGAAACGCGGTCTGGTGGTTCTGTGGGACATACCCTATATTTTGGCTATTTCTAACATTTTTTATTTCTCTTAAATCTTTGCCATTGATCCGGATGATACCTCCTGTCAAATTAAAAGTACCAAGAAGGCATTTTAGAAGCGTAGTTTTTCCACACCCATTTGGCCCCAATATTGATAATATCTCACAGCGATCAATTTTAAAATTAAGATCTTCGAATATCTTGGATTTTGAGGAATATCCGAAACAACCATTTATTACTTCAACGGTCAACCCAACCCCTCCCTTGAGTCGTTCTCAATAAATAACCGAATATAATGGCCCCAATAACTGCAGTCAGTATACCAAGTGGGATCTCTGCCGGTGTCAAAGTCCTTGCAATGTCGTCCATCAACAAAAGATAAACAGCACCAAACGACATCGACGCAGGTAAAAGCACCTGATGATCAGGGCCGACCACCATTCTGGCTATATGTGGTA
>Ga0272443_10003331_pt1 | contig 19012 bp, 18 predicted proteins | sample SSMAcet12_FD_193581 | JGI IMG/M metagenome (GOLD analysis project Ga0272443, IMG submission 193581) | Marine sediment archaeal communities from Little Sippewissett salt marsh, Falmouth, MA, United States - SSM-Acet-12 | ecosystem: Environmental > Aquatic > Marine > Wetlands > Sediment ... | reverse complement strand
ACATCGATTGGGTTTCTCAGAGAAGCCTGTGGAAGCAATTGTTCCTTCAGTGTCGCCTTTGCCTTATCTGAAAGTGCCGGAATTTCCAGGCCGGCTTCGACAAGCTCGTCTGTTGCGATAATAGCAGGGCCGCCCGTGTCGGTAATCAATCCGACCCGGTTACCTTTCGGTACCGGTTGTGAGGAAAGGGCAACTGCAGACTGGCACATCTCTTCTACATCTCTGAAGGTAAGAATACCGGTCTTCTTGAAAATAAGTTCTGTGGATAAGCCGCCTCCGGCAAGACCGCCGGTATGAGATGTTGCAGCTTTGGCGCCTTCGTCAGTTCGACCGGCACGCATTCCGATGACCGGCTTTTTAGCAGCTACTTCTCTGGCTGCTTCCATGAACTCAGCGGGATCTGAAAAACCTTCGGCATAGAGAATTATTGCACGGGTCTTTTCATCATTGCCATAGTATCGTAGTATTTCAGGAATCGAAATGTCACATGCATTTCCATTAGAGGCATAGAAACGCATACCAACGCCAAGGTCGTGAATAGCCTGCATAAACAGTGCACCAACGCCGCCGCTTTGTGCGACAATTGAAATGTGGCCCGGTTCCGGATAAGTAAATGTAAAGTCACAGTAGGCTTTTATCTCAGGGTCGGTATTAATGATTCCCTGACAGTTCGGGCCAAATACCCTGATACCATATTTCTTAGCTACGGCGACAACTTCATTTTCTATAGCAAGGCCTTCTTCGCCAACTTCTTTGAATCCGGCACTATTGATAATAACAAACTTTACTCCTTTTTTTCCACATTCATCCATTGCCATGGGAGTAAACTTTGCAGGGATAGACATGTGCGCAAGGTCAACGTCACCGGGGACATCAAGAATCGAGGGATAGGCCTTGATTCCAAGAATCTCATCGGCCTTGGGATTAATGGGGTAAATCGGTCCCTTGTATTCATATTTTAAAAGATTTTTCGTAATGACATTCCCGATAGAAAGGGGCTTTTGTGAAGCACCTATAATCGCGACGGATTTCGGACTAAATAGTTTGTCAAACATGTAATTTCCCTTTTTTCTTAGGTTTATAGTTACAAATGCACTCAGCGAGCCTGTTCGGCTGCGAACAGAGCTGCGCCAAATGCGCCGTTATATTGTGCATAGGGCGCAATATGCGCCTCAGTACCAAAAGCCTGCCCGATTAGTTTGGCCAGGAAAGGATTATTCGCGACTACGCCGCCGGTCATGACAAGCATGCCTTCGACGCGATCCATTTCCACAATCCGCTTAACAACGGAATTAAAAGCTCCTCGAACAATGTCGGCGACATCCACACCGGCTCGGATTTTTGCCAGAACTTCTGTAGCAGCGAATACCGTGCAGAAACTTCCTAATGATACATCTTTTGTGGACGCCTCGGCCAGAGCATTGAGCTGCGAAACATCAAGTGCCAATCGATATGCAATCTCTTCAATGAAAGCTCCCGTGCCGGCTGCACACTTACGGTTCATCTTAAAATTTTCCCTTTTTCCTGATTCATTAAGATGGATTATCTTACTGTCCTGGGCGCCGATGTCGATTATTGTCATACGTTTTTGAAAATGGAAATACGCCCCTTTGCCGTGACAGGCAATTTCCGTCATTTTTCCGTCTGCCCATGGAACATTATCACGGCCGTAACCGGTTGAAAATGATTTAACTATCTGCGAACGGTCCAATGATTCGGCAACAATTGAATCGTTAAGTAGTTGCTCAGCAGTTTTTTCATAGTCAATGCCGGAGCGTCCAAGGCTCTTTGTGACTACTTGACTATCAGAATTTATAATAACGAGCTTTGCTGTGGAAGCTCCAATGTCAATACCACAGTAATATTGCATTGTGTCAATCTGTTTTTCTGTCATTCTTAACCCTGTGAAAGCTGCTCTGCGAAAGCCTCAATGTTTGTTCGTGTCTGCTCTTCGGAATAGAGACGTAAATCATTCAAATCCCCGTCAACTATCACGTAGGGCTTGCCCGTTTTTTTCTGGATTCGCTGTGGCATGTCATAGCGGCTGTTAGAATTATTCGGACAGGTCTTGGCGTTATGATAGAAAATGCCGTCTACTTTGTACTTCTCGATCATCCTTTCTATATAGTGTTCCTTGGGTTCATCACTTCGACAGATGAATAATTCACTATATGCTCGTGCCATGCTCTCAAACGGGTCTTCCGGATCCAGCGCTTCGAATACCCAACTGTTGCAGTATGTAGAGGCAACCACCGCTGTCTGAAGCTCAATAAATTGCAAGGCAAGACTTTTGAGCTTACCCCATATCGGCATTCCTTCCCAATAAATGCGATATTTCTCACCTTCAACAGCGCCGATGCCGTTGTTAATTCTTTCATTTAATTCAGCTAATAATACCTCGTAGTAGTCTATTCCCGCCTGGGTACCTCGAAGGACGACTGCCGGTCCCATCTGTATTGTACCATCGAAGAATGTGATAGGTGAAGGAACATTCGCAGCTGCATCCAGAACACCTTTCCACAGTTCGGTACACTTCTTTGACAGGGCGATTACTTCCTTAAGTTTGTCGAGTTCAAATTTTTGGCCACTGATTTCCTCCAGTGTAGGTATGAGTGCCTCTATCTGTTTGGCTATAGTATTAATAATTGTATCATTCACTTCTCCTATTGCACGAGGCGTGTGAACACCAATACATGGTACATTCCATTCACGGGAATAAAACTCGAACCAGTCCTTAACATCCCTGCACTGATTTGTATTGAAAACGAGTACGTCGGCTTTTGGTGGTCCGGGCAACTTCATCTTATTCAATGGGCTTTCACCTTTCAGGTAAGAGCCTATATCACTGGTCAAATATGAACAAATGTCAGGAGAAAATCCACGTGCATTTGCCAGAGGAATCAAGTCTGTGGCCATTCTGGTAGCACCCAGCATAGCACCGTGATTCTCCGGAAAATATACTTCGAATCCCATAGCCCTTAGCAATTCAGCTGGGCCAACACTGGTACACCATGCGATTTTTTTTGGTCTTTCAGGATCAGTTAATTCCTTGAAATATTGGCCCATCACACTCCGCATTGTCTTGCTGGCTTCAAAATCTTTTAATTCTACTGATGATGTCATTATTAAACTCCTATATGTTTTTGTATTGCGTATATCGTATTGCGTATTGCGTATTGCGTTTTTACTCGCGACGCACGACGCAAAACGCGCGACAAATCACAGTTCAAGCGTTAACTTCAGGGAATCTTTCACACATTCGGCGTACATTTCAAAGGCCTCAGGAGCCTTGTCCCATGGCATTCGCGGCGTAACCATATCAGTCAGCGATGAACTTCGCTCGTCGAGAACCATATCCGCTGCTGTCTGGAAAAATGCGCCACATGTAGGTCCGACAGAGGTATTAATTTGAGTCTCATTCCTGAATGTGTGATACCAGGGGAATTCCTGCATTTGATAGTGCGGCATACCGAAGATGAAAATCGTGCCGCCGTGTGTTGGTAGATATGCTGCTGTTTTTAATGTTTCTACAAAACCCACAACTTCAAATACGAAATCAACCATCTTTCCGTCGGTAAGTTCTTTTACGACCTCAACTGTGTCCTGTTTTTCGGCATTGATAACATGGTTGGCTCCATATCGTTTGGCCCATTCAAGACGCCAGTCAAGAATATCTGTGGCGATTACCATACTTGCCCCCATCAACCGCAGGTAGTGGGTGAATATAAGTCCCATCGGGCCTTGTCCAATCACTGCGCAGGTTTTATTTATCACGTTACCTGTTTTTGTCATAGCTCGAAGTATGGTTGCCAAAGGTTGAGCTACAATAAGCGCCCCCGGGTCAGGAGTGTCCTGTGGCAAACGAGCAATAGCCGGAGGCCGACAGGTTATATACTCGGCAAAACCGAAATAGCCCTGCGGCTGAGCCAAAACAAGTGTACCTTCTTCCCAGCCTTCACAGCGAGATTTTTCTATTGTGCCGATATTTTCATGTCCTGCCCAGCCGATTGGGTTAGGAAATTCAATATCTCCCCAGAGGCCTTCGCCGGTATACTGGCCCATATTACTTCCACAAAGGGCGACATGACTGCACTTAACTAAAACCTCACCTTCAGCCGGTTCCGGCATTGGGGCATCGTCCAGCATTAAAATTTTTCTAGGTTCAGCTATTTGTATAGCTCTCATAAATCACCTCTTCATATTATGGTAAACACGCTATGCGTTTAAGTTATTACGTTTTTATTATAGGCCGCACGACTGTAATGTCAATTATTAGCTTTTTCTAAAATGAACACGATAATCTCAGGAAATCAAGTTTATCAATATACCGATTAAATATTCCCGTACTATTAAAAAACCTTTCTCATGCATTGAGACAGGCAGGGCGTAATGTCGGGATTCTCACTTAAAAACTAAATTATTCTACCAAAACAAAAGATGGTTTTGTAGAATATATCATACTGTACTTAGATTTACAGGTCGATATAAAGACAGTCATGGATAAGATTAATATAACTTTATATATTAATGGTGATAAGTATTCTATAGCGGTTGAGCCGTGGAGAACGCTGGCGGAGGTGCTGCGTGAGGATTTAAACCTTATAGGCACGAAAATCGGGTGTGAAACCGGGGATTGCGGGGCATGTACAGTGCTGATAAATGGTCAATCTGTTACCTCGTGTTTGACCCTGGCTGTAGAATCAGACGGCAAAGAAATCACCACCATAGAAGGATTATCCACAAAAGGAGATGTCCTGCATCCGATACAAGAGGCCTTTGTTGAGCAAGGTGCAATACAGTGCGGATATTGTACCCCTGGCATGATTCTATCGGCTAAATATCTATTGGATAAAAATCCGGAACCTACTGAATCCCAGATTCGTCAGGCATTATCAGGGAATTTATGTCGTTGTACCGGTTATAACCGAATTGTGAAAGCTGTTATGGCTGCCAGTAAAAAGATGAAACTTGAATCCAGGCCGTCGAGAGCCTCTGTCTCGAACGAGGAGTCTGATTAATGGCTTTGCCAAGATTTTCTTATTTAGTTCCCAAAAACCTTAAAGAAGCGTGTCTCATACTTGCAGAATATAAGGATAAGGCACGAATTCTCGCCGGCGGTACTGATATTCTTGTTCAAATGAAGAACCGGATTTTGCAACCTGAATATATCATTGGTATTAGCAGCATTCCTAATACGGATTATATTAATATCGATAAGCGGCAGTTGGTTATCGGCGCCAATACCAAAATCACTGCAGTTGCGCAACACCCCGATATTCAACGTTATTTTCCTGCGCTGGCTTATGCAGCCGGTGTTACCGCCACTGTGCAAATTAGAAATATGGGTACCGTGGTTGGTAATATTTGTAATGCCAGTCCTGCGGCAGATACCGCCACACCACTATTGGTGTATGACGCCAGGGTGGTTATTATGAATCCGAAAGGTGAGAGGATTCTTCCTCTTGGTGATTTTTTTCTGGGCCCGGGTGTTACAGCCCTGGAATCAGGGGAAATAGTCAAAGAATTGATTTTACCCTTAACATCAGAGAAATCAGGTTCGAACTATCAAAAGCTATCAGCACGCAGCAAGGTGGATATTGCTGCTGTTGGTGTTTCGGCCTGTTTACAGGCCGATGAGGCTGGGGCCATAACTCAGGCCCGTATTGCTATTGGTGCCGTCGCTCCGGTTCCAAAACGCGTCCATCGTGCAGAGAAGACTCTTGAAGGTAAAGTTCTTACACAGGAATTAATCCAAAAGGCAGCCAAAATCTCCATGGATGAAGCGATCCCAATTACAGATATAAGGGCTTCAGACGTATACAGGAAAAAAATGGTAGAGGTATTAACCATGCGTGCACTTAGTAAAAGCATGGAGCAAATTAGGACAAAGTGAACATGGCAAATAAGAAAAATCCTGACATTCAGCAAGGGGCTGTTGGTCGCAGTGTTCCGCGTGTTGATGCTCCTGATAAGGCAACAGGAAAGGCAATGTTTACCGCGGACATGAAATTGCCGGGTATGCTCTATGGTAAACTGCTCAGGAGCCCGGTTCCACATGCACGCATCCTGAATATTGATATTTCTAAAGCGGCATTACTTCCCGGAGTCAAAGATGTTATTGTCGGTAAGAATACACCCGGCATCAAATATGGTAATTGGCGTCTGTTTCCACAGACACAGGATGAATTTCCTTTAGCCATGAATAAAGTCCGTTTTATTGGCGACGAGGTTGCTGCAGTGGCTGCCATTGATCCTGATATTGCAGAAGAGGCCATAGGTTTAATTGACGTGGACTATGATGAACTGCCGGGAGTATTTAACGTTGATGATGCCATGGCCCCGGAAGCTCCATTGATTCATGATGAGATGGAACAGCTCGATGGTAATATCAGTATTGATCGCAATATTGACGTTGGTGATGTTGAGGCGGTATTTGCCCTCGCGGATATTATATTGGAAGATTCCTTTTTACTGCATGCAGTATCTCATGCCTATTTGGAACCGTGTGCCGTACTGGCACAACCGGATACCGAAGGCCGTATAACCCTGTGGACATCTACTCAGGCTCCTTATATTGTACAATGTCTGCTGGCATCAACTCTGGAACTGCCGGAGAACCATGTACGAGTTATCAAGCCTCATGTAGGTGGCGGATTCGGTGGAAAGATGGAGCTGCGCCCCTGGGAATTTTGCGCTGCATTTATGGCAAAGCGTACAGGCAAACCCGTTAAATTTGTACTTAGTCGTGCCGAGGAACTGACCACCGGGCGCACCAGGCATGCGATGAAGATTCGCTCTAAAGTCGGTTTTAAAAAGGATGGTACAATTGTAGCTAAAGATTTCGAAGCATATCTGGATGGAGGCGCCTACAATTCCATGGGGCCAACCGCTACTTTTTTATGCGGCAATTTCGGGGCCATGTTATATCGATATCCGGCTTATCGTTATCGCGGTTACCATGTCTATACGAATAAAGCCCCGGCAGGTGCTATGCGGGGATTCGGCGCCCCGCAAGCAATGTATGTTTCTGAAACACAGATGAATATCGCAGCCGAAAAACTGGGTATTGACCCGATTGATCTGCGCCTTAAAAATGCTATGGTTGAGGGCGATGCTATAGAGGGTGTCACCAAGATATCCTCGGCCGGATTTGTAGAATCATTACAAAAAGTAGCAGAAATGAGTCAGTGGAAAACCAAACGCGCAAACCTGCCTTCGAATAAGGGCATGGGTATCGGCTGCTATAGTTTTATCTCCGGCGGTGTGTTTAACTGGTTTAATACTCCATATCATTTCTCTGCTTGTGAGGTAAGGGCCTACGATGATGGAACCGTACATCTATTAACCATGGCTTCTGATATAGGCCAGGGTTCTGATACAGTACTGCGTCAGATACTGGCCCAGTCACTCGGTATTGAAGTAGAAAATATCCGTATAACATCAGCAGATACAACGATGACCCCCAAGGCCGACCTCGGAACCTGGGGCAGCAGGGTGACTCTGATGAATGGCAATGCTATTCTTGACGCCGCCAGGAAAATCAAGGAGAAGCTTGCACAAATGGTATCCCTGAAATTTAATCTCAATGTAATTTACGAAATAGACTTTGCCAATGGTCGGGTATTTGCCAAGGGAAAACCCGAAAGTTATATATCTTTTGCTGAAGCTGTATCAATGTGGGTTAAGGCGAATCGCGGCGAGGAGTTGATTGCCCGGGGGTATTATACCCCCAGGGACAAGGGACTGACGACACCGGCCTATTCTTTTGGTGCCCAGGTAGCGGAAGTTGAAGTGGACCCTGATACCGGTATTGTCAGTGTCGAGAAAATCACTACCGCTCATGATTGCGGCACGGTGATTAATCCTCTGTCCGTGGAAGGACAGCTCGAGGGTTCCATTCACATGGGATTAGGCTATATTCTTAGTGAGCAATTTGTTATGCGTGAAGGCAAAGTTCTCAATACAACATTTCTTGATTATAAAATTCCTGCTGCTGAAGATATGCCGCAAATCGAGTCTTGTGCGATTGAAACATATGAATCCGAGGGTCCCTTCGGAGCTAAAGAGGCGGGTGAAGGATTGGCTATTCCCACGGCACCCGCAGTGGCGCATGCCGTGTATGATGCTACAGGTTACCGATGTAAGGAGTTGCCGATTACTCCTGAAAAGATTCTACGTGCAACAGGAAAATTGACGCAGTAAAATTCCATTACAGCAGTAACGATTATTTTTTAAGTTATTGGTCTCTGCCGTAAGGGCAAATTCTATTTATATCCGTTAACTTCGAGATTCCCGCTATAGTCACGCCGTAAACTAAATATTTCTTATTATTGTTGAGGATACAATTCATAATATGACCGAATGTTGCATTTACCAAAGTAGTTCCTGTAATTAATACCACATCAGATTGCTCAATTAAAGATACGGTCATTTTTCTGCCATCCCATATTGTAATTCCCCATTTTACGCAGTTAATATTCTTCATATTGAGGTCGGTAATTTTCACATTCTCAGCTCCGAACATTTGAACTAAACTTTCGGCTATTGCAGGATTTAAGCCGATTAAACCAACTTTGATATTTCCCCACGTTTTCAAAATATGCGAAGATATTTCTTCTGCGCATTTGACAGGTTCATCATCTTTGCAATGTACTGTTTTTTCACAAAGTTCCAAATGTCTGAGTACCGCGTTCAGTGTGGCAATATAGATGGCTCGATTTTTATTTGTTATTAGCGGAAGGTCTAATATTTGCTTTAGCTTACCTACAAATTCTCCAGGCGAATCTGTAAAGGCATGACCTTTTGCATCAAGAAACTGCGCCTCGATGACTCTTTCCTTTCCTTCGATGATGGGAAAATCTCTCCTTCCCGGATCACCGATTGCCTCCTCCGCAGTAAGTTGCTTTACTATGATAGATACGTCAGTATTCTCAAGGCTTTTTTCTTTTATTAGCTTGTTTAGCTTTACTTTTGATTTTTCTAAATACTCTAAGTGATTTTGTTTGTTGGTCACAATTTTTCTCCCATGAACATCCAGATATATTTGAATGAGATACACAAAAAAGCTATGCCGAATATTATTTTAAGCAGCGATGATGGAAAATGCCTGTTAATAAACGCGCCGATATTTGCACCAATTAAAGCTCCCAAACACAGGGGTAATGCTGTTTGTATGATTGTGTACCCCTGAAACAGTTTGAAACCTGAGCTTAAAAAAGCGTTCATGCAAAAACAGGTTAGAGATGAGCCTATTGCGATTTTTATTGGGAATCTTAACAACAAAGTAAATGCGGGAACAAGAATGGCACCGCTGCCTATTCCCAAAAGGCCGGGCATGGCGCCAGCCAGAGCACCTATGCCTGTTTTTGCTAAAATTCTGTTCTTGATTTCGGTTTTATGAACTTTTTCGATTTTCCTGCTTCGCCTGTCTGATAAACCCTCGATAATCATACGTAAAGAAATAATCGAAAATACCAGACCTGTTCCCAAGTCAAGCCAAATAGGCTTTTTGGCAAAGTATGGGAAAAACACGGAAAAAATAATACTTGAAACGGCTCCCGAAACAATGACGGGTAAAATCGGCCTGAGTTTTACATGTCCGAGTTTATAGTGACGAAACGAACCACCCAGGGTTGTAAAAAAAACGGTTATAACACATGTTCCACTGGCGAAAGCCGGTGATAAACCGACAAAGAAACGAAGTATTGGCATCAAAACGATACCGCCGCCAATTCCAAGCATTCCACCAAGAAATCCTGCAAATAAACCACTTATAATCAGAATAATAAAACATTGCATATTAACTCATTTCTTCTTTTCTATTGTTATATCTCTGAATTTCTTGTTGATAGTCTTGAGGGTAATCCATATCTGAAATAACAGAGCAGTCAGTGACATTCATTTCATATACATCGTTATCATGTGCCCGCAGGATTCCGCGCAGGCCGACATCATCAAAGTTTGTTAATATCTCATTTTTGAAAATATTAGAAAACAATATCGGGTGGCCGCGTTTGTCATTATATTTAGGAACGATAATTTTTTTATCTGTTACTGAAAAATATCGAATTATTTCATCTATAAGATTTATTGTAATAGATGGCTGGTCTCCAAGGGCGATAAGAACAGCATCGCATTCCTGAGGTAAGTCGCGAATCCCCGCTCTTACAGAAGACAACATCCCTGATTTGTATTCAGGATTATGAACTATTGTAATTGGCTTATCAGAAAGTTCTTCAATGACTTGTTCGGCTCTGTGGCCGACAACGACATATGTTTTTGTTACTTTACTTTTAAGAAGTTGGTTTACAATATGTGAAATTACTGTACCTTGACCAAAGGGCAGAAGAAGTTTTTGAGTTCCCATTCGGCTTGAACAACCGGCTGCTAAAACAATAGCGCAAATCATCGAGTCTCCCTATCTGTCCATGGTTTATGAGTTATTCCCATTCTCCTTACAGCAATTAGTTCTGCTGTAATGCTTGCAGCAATTTCCGGTACTGTCACGGCTCCTATATTAAAACCGATTGGAGAAAATATTTTGTCGAATTGTTCTGTAGAACATATTCCGGATTGAATGAAATTGTCACGAATCAAGGCTACTTTTCGTTTACTGCCAATCATACCGATATAATTGAACGGCCTGTTAATGCATGCCTCAAGTGCTTCTGCGTCATTTTTATGCGCATGAGTGACAATGACAATATATGTATCTTTGTCGGGAGGTATTTTGTTTAGCTGTTGTTCTATATCGCCACAAATAGTTTTCGTGTTTTCGGGGAAAAGTTCTGAGTTTGTAAATTCAGGTCTGTCGTCTAACACCATAATATCGAAACCAACTATATCTGCCTGAATTGCTAGAGCCTGGCCTACATGACCTCCACCTGCAATTACAAGAAGAGGTTTGGGGGTTACCGGTTCGACGAAAACTTCTTGCTGAAGATTCGAATCCTGTATTTTTTCGATAAATAGTTCCGATTGTTCGTGTTCCAAACATAAGCTGATTTTCTTTTTGCCGGGAAACTCTAAATAGCAATTAATAGAATCATCTATGAGCCATTTGTAATTGATTTTCAAAACCTGGTCATGAGTTAAGATTGTAAGCAATACACCTTTTTCCCTGTTCTTAATTGCTTCGGCCATCTGTTTGAAACAATCCTTATGTTTTTGAATGTCAGGGTCGATAAGGATTTGCATTTTTCCACCACAAACAGGAGTATCTCCCTGCCTCTCTGAACCTTGAAGTTCAAAATCGAAAATTTCAGGCTTCCGGGATTTACAGGATTCCACAGCACGTCTACGGATTTCGGATTCAACGATACCTCCCCCAATTGTGCCATAGATTTTCCCATTATTTGTAATAATGGCACGTGCACCTGCTTTGCGAGGTGTTGAACCTTCCGAGTTAACGACTAATGCAATAGCGAAATTTTCGCAGCTATCGATAAGTTCCGCGGCCTTAATAAAGATTTCTATAGAATTTTCTGTTTTCTCTTTCATATTCAATATTTTTATTTAATTAGATGTCAGCATCTCAATTATTCCCCCGTACAACGCCGCACCCATAATGATAAAAGCCGGGTGTATTTTGGTCAGTATAAAAAAAGCAAATGCAACCAGTACAACAAGTACATTTTTCAATTGAAAGACACCTGTTTTGTCTACGAGCTGCAAACCTACTGCAATAATCATCGCAAAAACTGCGTACTGAATCATGCTGAGACTTCCCTTGATGAAAGGTACCTCTTTGTATTTTAAATAGACAAGCGAAACGGCCATAATAAATATTACAGGTGCCACTATATTGGCGGTGTTGGCTACGATTGCTCCGGGGACACCGGCCACCTTATAGCCGGTATAAGTGGCGAATTTGATCGATATCGCGCCAGGGAAAACTTTCACAATCCCGAGAATCTCCATGAATTCCGGCTTGGTGAGCCAATTGTTGTTGGCCACAACTTCTCGTTCTATTAACGGCACAAACGAATAAGCTCCGCCGAACGCAAACAATCCAATTTTCAAAAAAGCAAGAAATAGCTTTGCCAAAATCATTTCATGACTCCTTTAATTAGTGCCCGCCTCCATGCATCATTTCTATCGCGTGAGGAACAAATGTTAATAATATCTCTAAAGACTCACGTACAGCTTTAGGGCTGCCCGGCAGATTAATTATCAATGTATTATTTCTGATACATGCAATTCCTCTTGAAAGAACGGCATTAGGTGTTTTTTTGAAACCTTCTGCTCGTATTATTTCGCCAATTCCGGGTATTTGCTTGTCACTGATAGAAGCGGTAGCTTCCGGTGTTACATCATTAGGTCCCAGTCCTGTCCCGCCAGTTGTGAAAACTATATCGATGTTGTCATTATCAGAAAAATGAGTTAACTCATTTGCTATCTTTTGCAGGTCATCCGGAACTGTCTTTTTCTGGATTATCTCAAAATTGCTTTTCGACAAAATATCAGCGATAGTTTGGCCGCTAACGTCTTGTCTTGTTCCTTTCGAACAACTGTCACTGATTGTTAATATAGCTGCTCTAATCATTGATTACCTCGATTTCATCACCGACTTTTATTACACCGCTGTTAACAACTTTTGCGAAAATTCCATCACTGGGCATAATACAATCGCCTAATTTTTTATAGATTTCACATTTAGTATGACACTTCTTTCCGATTTGTGTAATTTTAAGTTCAATCTTTTTACCCAGAATCAATTTGTCCCCGATTTTTACCGACCGCAGGTCAATGCCTTCGGTTGTAATATTTTCAGCAAAGTCGCCCGGTGATAACATTGTACCCTGTGCAATTACTTCAGAAATAGATTCGAAGCTAAGCAGACTTATCTGCCGATGCCAATTCCCTGCGTGAGCGTCGCCAATAATGCCATGATCAACTTTTAGTTTCGCTTCAGGCACATTTTTTTTGCACATTCCTTTTTTTTCTGAAAGCGATACAGCTTTAATCCGGCCTTTTGTAGTCGCCACTTTTACCACCTGTTTTTTCAATCAGTTTCACATTTTTTATTACCATTGCTTTATCAGCATATTTGAGCATGTCGTAAATTGTAAGAGAAGCCGCGGCAGCTCCGCATAAAGCTTCAATTTCTACGCCGGTCTTACCGGTGGATTTGATGGAAACTATAACGGAAACGCTCTTCTCTGATTCATCCTGTTCGAAATCAACTTCAACAGCCTCTATCGGGATTGGGTGACACATTGGAATTAGGTTTGGTGTGGATTTGACGGCCTGTATTGCGGCAATTCTTGCTGTTGTGAATACATCACCTTTGACACAGGTTCCATTTTTAATAATTTCAAAACATTTGTCACCAAGAGTTATTGTGCCTTGGGCTTTAGCTGTTCTAATTGAAATGTCTTTTTTACTTATATCAATCATTCACATTATACTCCTGTTTTTTTATTCAACCTCCGATACTTTGCATTGAAAATTCTTTCAAGGGTTTGTTTATCTTAGTGTAACGAGCCTTTTCCAGAATGATTTTTCCAAGAAACTGCAGTATTTCTTCTTCATCTGTGCCATTGCTTAGTAATTCTTTGAGGTCATATTGCTTTGCAGAGTATAAACAGGGTTTTATTTTTCCATCACAGCTTAACCTGATGCGATTACATTTATCACAGAACATCGATGACCTGCCGTTAATAAATCCTATTGCTCCGGCAGAATTCTTTATTTTATAATATTTCGCGGGGCCGTAACCTTTTATTTCTGATGTATCATCAATCAAGCCAAATTCACGCTCGATTATTTTTCGAATTTCTATATTAGGAACAAATTCTCCATTGAGTGTCGAATATTTACTTGTCGGGTAATATTCCACAAATCTCACCATAACAGGCATATCAAAACTCATCTTCGCCAATGAAATTATTTCTTCTTTGCTGCTGTTAATGCCTTTTACTATAACGCTGTTGATTTTCACCGGATTCAAACCGACTTCTAATGCCTTTTGAATTCCTTTTGTTACATTTTCAAGCAAATCAAATCCTGTTATGGTTTTATATACTTCACTATTCAGAGAATCCACGCTTATATTTATTCTCTGTAATCCGGCGGATCGCAATCCCGATGCCAAAGATTCAAGGCGAACTCCGTTTGTTGTGATTGATATATCCTCAACATCTTTTATCAAGGCAGTTTCATTTACCAGTTGCAGAATGTCATTTCTGAGCAGAGGTTCGCCGCCTGTCAGACGAACTTTTTTTATGCCGCATTTTACGAAGAGCCTGATGATATGCAGGATTTCATTCAATTCCAGAATATCCTGATATTCACTCAGTGCATCATCGCTAAGAGGATGACAGTAAATGCATTTCAGATTGCATTTATTTGTTACTGATACTCTGAGATAGTCGGTTTTATTATGCATTGTTGATTCAAATCAGTCTGATAGGTACAAAAGAGCCTTTGGGTAATTCAGCTACACCTACATTCATACTTATCAATCCATCGGCGTTGCTCAGGGAGTTAATATGGGCGGAGCTATGATAATCGATAGATTTTAAAAGTCCCTCACTTGTTATCCTGACCGGAAACCAGCCAAGGCGTTCCGTGTCTTTTCTTGTTATAGTTTCTGCTAACGGCAGTTTTATATTCACCGGCGAGTATTCATGTCCCATCAGCTTATATAAAAAAGGTTTGATTAATAACTCGGTTACTACAAAAGTAGATACAGGATTTCCGGGAATCCCGAAACAATAAAGTTCCTTTCCTGTTCCAAAAACGGTTGGCTTGCCCGGTTTGAGAGCAATTTTTTCAAATAACAATTTAATATTATTTTTCTTAAATATCTCCGGAACAAAATCGAAATCACCCATCGAAACGCCGCCGGATACAGCTACGATATCACACTGGTCGGCGGCTTTTCTGAAAAAATTATCAATTTCATCAATGGAGTCTTTTGCGATTCCATAATAAGTCACTGCTACGCCTATATTTTCAAGTTGTGTCTTGAATTGCAGGCTGTTACTGTTTCTTAATTGGCATAGAGTCGGCTTGATATGCGGTTCCACTAATTCATCTCCGGTTGCAATAATCCCGACCTTTGGCTGTTTCGAAACATGGACTTCAGTATAACCTGCTGATGCAAGGACAGCTATATGTTGAGGCTTGATTAAAGTACCTTTAGCAAGCACAATCTGGCCGGTACTAATATCTTCACCCTGGTATCGAATGAAGTCGTTTGTGTTTTCCCCGAAAATACGAACCGTTGTATCGGTAGGATTTTCTGTATGTTCGACCATTATGACACAGTCGGCACCTATAGGCATCACAGCGCCGGTCATGATTTTGGCGCATTGACCGGGGACTATTTCTTTCTCAGGATTTTTCCCCGCCGGGATTACTTCCACTATTGATAGCTCTTTTTCAATGTCTTCTCGACGACAGGCATATCCATCCATAACAGCTCTGTCACAGGGGGGTATATCAATATCGGATTTAATATCTTCCGCCAAGACTCGATTTAATGAATGAGTAATACTTACTTTTTTGCTGCTCAGAAGTTGGGCCGAATCAAGGACTGTTTTTAGGGCTTTGTCGAATGGCAACATTTTTCTGTTCAATAAATTTCCAATTTTTAGTTTTAAACCTGAATATTCATTTTTTATCCAGATGGGATACAATAATAAATGAAACAATCTTACAAAATTTATGAAATAAAACAACTTATTAAAATGTTCAGAACCGGGAAGATTGTATAAGATATTGGTAAGGATGACGCTGCAATTGCAGATAACCTGCAATCGATGGCCTTGAAATATTCCTATGTTTTTAGTAATATGTCGATTTTACAGGCGTTAGATAGTCATTATCAGGTGACATAATATTATGAGTAAGCCAGATGTAAAATTACCGGTTTCTTTTTTCAGCAGATTGGGGCCCGGATTGCTTTTAGCTGCGACCTCCATCGGGGCGAGTCATCTCGTTATGAGCCCCAGGGCGGGTTGGATGTTCGGATTCCAATTGCTTTGGCTCGTACCCCTGACTCATATATTCAAATATCATGCTTTCGAATTCGGCCCCCGCTATGCTGCGGCTACAGGGGAATCACTTATTGCAGGATATGCCAAAGTGCCGGGGCCGAAAGGATGGGCATTATGGGTTCTTCTTTTTGTGACGGTAGCCCAGGGCATAGGCGTTCTGGCCGGTGTGGTTGGGATAGCCGCCGCTGTTCTATCCACATTTATTGGGCATGAACCTTTCACCGGTTTCTATATAATCATGGTAATTGGAACGGTGCTGCTTTTTCTGGTATTGGGTGGATACAACTGGCTGGACTTTCTTAATAAAATCATGATGACAGTTCTTTTCCTGGCAACAATCGTGGTATTCGTTCCGGCTTGTCCCGGTCCTGCTGAATTCAAACACTTCGTAATTCCATCCGTTCCGGCAGGTTCAATTGCTGTTATTGCCGGTATCCTGGGCTGGATGCCCACGGGGATAGACGTCTCAGTCTGGCACTCACTATGGACCCTGGAGAAGCATCGCGATCTGGCTTCGGTTCAGACTTTGGAAAGAAGGGGGGAGATACTCAAGTTGTCACTCATGGATATGAGGCTGGGATATATCTTATCCTTCGTAGTCGCTTCAGTTTTTCTTCTGTTAGCCGGTGTGTATCTTTATGGAACGACTAATGAGATTGATGGAGCAGAATTTTCCCGTTCTCTTGCGAAGATATACACTGACAATATCGGCTATTGGATGTATTTCGTTTTTATGGTCGCCGCCTTTACTGCAATGTATTCTACTGTGTACGCGGTGATGGATGGTTTCTCGCGTGCCTTCGCAGAGATGGCTTCGACACTATTTCCCAAGATTAGAACCGGATGGCGGATGAAACTTTATTGGATATTTGTCCTGTCTACCGCCGCTTTCGCAATTTTGATTCTGTTAGCTTTAAAGGGTAATAATCCGGTGACGCTCGTTTTGGATGTTGCTTTTCTGGGTCTTTGTGTTGCGCCGCTTTATTACGGCCTGAACTATTACTGTGTCACCCGCCTTATCAAGGAAGAGAGGTTCAAGCCTAAAACTTTGGCCCGCTTGATTGCGCTTTCCGGCATTATAGTAGTGCTTTCCGCTACTTTAGTGTGCGTAGTGGTAAAGTACGAACATTTTTTGCGCAAGATATTGAATGTGTTTGTAAAATCTTGAGCATTCTTAATTTGATGTGATATTAACATTTAAAAAATATCATTTTCCAAAAAATTGGAGATGATGGAATTTCCGGAAAAAAATAGTTACTGATTACAGCCGTCAAAAGAACTTGTTTTTTAATTTTTCAATGCATCTGTATTGTTCCAACCGGATTTTATTTACATTTTGCTTGATATTCCCTCCAATCAATATATTATCAATGTTCAAAAACCATATTTTATAATAAGGGTATAATGCCGGTTTACACTGAAGGCAAAGAAAGGTGGGATTGATATGGACACTTATTTTATGTTTGGACAATACTCATCAGGATCATTTAACCAAATGGGTACCGAAAGAACTGACAAAGCAATCACTCTTTTGAGTAAATATGGCGGTCAGGTAAATTCGATGTATACACTGCTTGGAGAGCAGGACATAGTTCTTATTGTTGAATTCCCCGATTTAAAACAGGTGATGAAAGCCTCTATCGCTTTGACTAAAATGACAGGTATCTCGTTTAAGACATCTCCTGCTATAGCTGTAGAAGACTTCGATAAGTTAATTACAGGCAGAGTACATTTGTAAACTACAGCAGAAAATTAAGGTGTCCGGTACATATAGGAAGCCTTTGATTGAATTTTAAATATAGAGGGCAAAACATGTCAGAGTCTATTTATGAAACGATGGGCCAGCAATTCGGTCGCCGTTCATGGGCTGAACCATGGAAAATCAAAATGGTAGAACCTATCCATATGATTAGCGGCGAGCAGCGCAGGGAAGCTGCTGAAAAAGCCGGTTACAATACTTTCTTGCTGCGCTCCGAAGATGTATATATCGATTTGTTAACAGACAGCGGCACAAGCGCTATGAGCGACCGTCAATGGTCGGGAATTATGCTTGGCGATGAAGCTTATGCCGGCAGCCGGAATTTTTATAATCTTGAAGAAGCAATCCAAACTTACTATGGCTATAAATATGTTATCCCTACTCACCAGGGAAGGGGGGCCGAACATCTTATCAGTAAAGCTCTTATAAAGCCCGGCAATTTCATACCCGGCAATATGTATTTCACAACCACACGACTTCATCAGGAATTGGCAGGCGGAACATTCGTAGACGTCATAATTGACGATGCCAATGACACTACGAATTTGAATCCGTTTAAGGGCAATGTTGACCTTGATAAACTTGAGACGTTAATCAAGAAGGTCGGAGCTGAGCAAATTCCTTATGTAAGTCTTGCAGGGACAGTCAATATGGCCGGCGGTCAGCCAATCAGTATGGCAAACTTGAAGGCTTTGCGCAACTTGTGCGACAAACACGGCATACCTATATACCTGGATGCAACCCGAATGTATGAGAATGTTTTTTTTATCCAGGAACGAGAGAAGGATTATGCGGATAAACCATTAGCACAAATTCTTAAAGAATTCTGCAGCTATACCGATGGTGCATGGATGAGCGCAAAGAAGGATCACCTGGTTAATATTGGTGGATGGCTTGCTGTTAATGATTCTTCAGTAGCGGAAAAGGCACGCAATATGGTAGTCGTGTATGAAGGTCTGCACACATACGGCGGCATGTCAGGACGGGATATGGAAGCTCTTGCAATAGGTATCACTGAAGGAATAAAGGACGACCATATACGTTCGAGGGTAATGCAGGTGCGGTACCTGGGTGAACTTCTTCTCAACTGGGATATTCCCATAGTCGAACCTATAGGAGGTCACGCTATATTCATTGACGCTAAAAGGTTCTACCCGCATATTCCTCAGGATCAATTCCCAGCACAAACGCTTGCGGCACAGCTTTATCTGGATTCAGGAGTACGTTCCATGGAACGCGGCATAGTCAG
>Ga0272443_10003330_pt1 | contig 19016 bp, 16 predicted proteins | sample SSMAcet12_FD_193581 | JGI IMG/M metagenome (GOLD analysis project Ga0272443, IMG submission 193581) | Marine sediment archaeal communities from Little Sippewissett salt marsh, Falmouth, MA, United States - SSM-Acet-12 | ecosystem: Environmental > Aquatic > Marine > Wetlands > Sediment ... | reverse complement strand
CGCGTCGCCACCCCCGCGGCGCGTGGAGTTCCTCTTCTTCGACGGGGAGGACTACGGCCGCATGGGCCGCCGCGAGGGCTACCTGCTGGGCTCCCGCCGGTTCGTGCGGGACCATCCGGGCTACCGCCCCGAGCTGCTCGTCCTGCTGGACATGGTGGGGGGGCGGGACCTGCGCCTGCCCATGGAACAGAACTCCCTGCGCGGCGCCAGGCCGCAGCTGACGGCCCTCTACGACCTGGCCGCGGACCTGGGGCTCTCCGCCTTCGAGGCGCGGCCCGGCCACGACGTCTACGACGACCACGTGCCCTTCCTGGAGGCCGGCATCCCCGCCGTGAACCTGGTGGATCTGGACTATCCCCAGTGGGACACCACGGCCGATCTGCCGGCGGCCTGCTCGCCGGCCAGCCTCGCCCAGGTGGGCACCCTCCTGCTCCACTATCTCTACGAGTGACAGGGATTTCGGGAAATTAGGCCTTGCGCGGCCCATCGTCTTGGGCTAATGTAGGCGGCAAGTGGGTGACTGCGCCCACTTTTTTCTTTGCAAGACCTGCGGGAAGGCGGCCGCCGTGCGACGGGACCTGGAAGCGCTTCTGGAGGAGCAGGTCCGCCGGGCAGGCTTTCGCCTCTACGAGTGGAGCCTCAAGCCGGGCGGCCGGCGGCGGATCCTGCGGGTCAGCCTCTTCGCCACGGACGGCGTCGGCCTGGACGACTGCGCGGCGGTGAGCCGCCGCCTCGGCCCCGTTCTCGAGGAGAGCGGCCTGATCGAGGGCAGCTACGTCCTGGAAGTCTCCTCCCCCGGTCTGGATCGCGAACTGACCCGTCCCTGGCACTACGAGGCGGCCCTGGGCGAGCACCTGCGCCTGGTGCGGCGGGGCGCGGATGGGGCGAGCGAGACGGTGGAGGGCGTCCTCCGCGCCGCCGACGGCGGCGTGCTGCGGCTGGAGGCCGAAGGCGCCGAGCGCGAGGTGCCGCTGGCCGAGATCCGCAAGGCGCGGGTTGTCCCCGACTTCACCCGGCGCCGCTGAGCCACGCGAGCTTTCAACGGAGGAAGGCGATGACGGAAGGGTTCTTCGAGGCCCTGACCCAGATCACCCGCGAGCGCAAGGTGGACCGCGACGTCCTCATCGACACGCTCGCCGGTGGGCTGCGCTCGGCCGTGCGCCGCAAGCACGGCGCCGACGCCGAGGTGGACGTGCAGATCCTGCCCGACAAGGGCACCATCGAGATCCATCTCGTCATGACCGTGGTCACCGAGGAGGACCTGGACAACGAGGACTGCGAGCTCACCGTGGAGGAGGCCCGCGAGTACATCGACAATCCCGAGGTCGGCGACATCATCCGCATCCCGCTGGACGTTAAGGAGTTCGGCCGCAACGCCATCATGACGGCCAAGCAGGTCCTCGTGCAGGGCGTGCGCGAGGCCGAGCGGGAGCGGATCTTCAACGAATACAGCAAGCGGGTGGGCGAGATCGTCAGCGGCACCGTGCAGCAGGTGGACCGGGGCAACGTGCTGGTCAACCTCGGACGGGCCGAGGCCCTGCTGCCCTACCGCGAGCAGATCCGGCGCGAGCGCCACCGCCAGGGCGATCCGGTCAAGGGCCTGGTCCTGGAGGTGCAGCGCGAGTCGCGCGGGCCGCAGATCATCCTGAGCCGCACCCACCCGGACTTCCTGCTGCGCCTGTTCGAGCAGGAGATCCCCGAGGTCTACGAGGGCCTGGTGGAGCTCAAGGCCATCGCCCGCGAGCCCGGCTGGCGCTCCAAGGTGGCCGTCACCTCCAAGGACGACCGCGTCGACGCCGTCGGCGCCTGCGTGGGCATGAAGGGCGCCCGCGTCATGACCATCGTCAAGGAGCTCAGCGGCGAGCGCATCGACATCGTCCACTGGGATCCGGACACCGTCACCTTCGTTACCCGCGCCCTGTCGCCCGCCCAGGTCTCGTCGGTGAAGATCGCCGACTGGGACCGCGGCGAGATGATGGTCATCGTCGCCGAGGACCAGCTCAGCCTGGCCATCGGCAAGGAGGGGCAGAACGTCCGCCTGGCCGCCAAGCTCACGGGCTGGAAGATCGATCTTGTGACCACGGAGATCCTGGCCCTGCGAGAGCGCGCCGAGTCGGAGATCCACATGGACATGGCGGATCTCGACGGCGTGACGCCGCGCCTGCTCGGCGTGCTGGAGGCCGGCGGCTTCACGACCCTGGCCCAGCTCGCGGCCGCCAGTGACGAGGCGCTCCAGGCCATCGAGGGCGTGGGGCCCAAGACGGCCGAGAAGCTGCTGGCCCGCGCGCGCGACGCCGTCGTCGACCTGCATCGGCGCCGCGATGAGTTCATCGACACCGAGCGCCGGCGTCTCGAGCAGGAGCGCCGCGAGCGCGACGACCTCTTCAGGGAGGGCGTCTTCACCGACGACGGGGAGAAGGCTGCGCCCGAGCCCGAGACGGTGAAGGGGCCGCTCTTCAAGGAGGACGCCTTCGACGAGCCCGCGCCCGAGGCGGACGAGGAGCCCGCCGCGGAAGCGGAGCCCGAGGCGCCCGAGGCGGACGAGGAGCCCGCCGCGGAAGCGGAACCCGAGGCGGACGAGGCGGACGAGGAGCCCGCCGCGGAAGCGGAGCCCGAGGCGGACGAGGCGGACGAGGAGCCCGCCGCGGAGACGGAGCCCGAGGCGCCCGAGGCGGACGAGGAGCCCGCCGCGGAGGCGGAGCCCGAGGCGCCCGAGGCGGACGAGGAGCCCGCCGAGGAGGCGGAGCCCGAGGGCGCGTTGGACGAGGCGATGGAGGTCTCCCCGGCCGACGAGCCGTCGCGACCGCGCGAGGGGACCTGAGTGGAGGCCGGGCCCGACGCGGCCGAGGCCCTGCGGCCCTGGCTTCATCTGGCCCGGCGCGGCGGCAGCCTCGCCATCGGTCACCGGGCGGTCCGGATGGCCCTGCGGCGCGGCAGTTGCCATCTCGTGGTCCGGGCCGGCGACGCCGGCGAGTCCCTGCGTCGCCTGGACACCGGCCGCGTGCCGGTCCTCGAGATCGGCGACCGCGTCCTGCTCGGCGGCTGGCTCGGGCGCGGCGAAGTGGCCATCCTCGGTCTGACGGACCGCAACTTGGCCGCAGGCGCTCTGGCGCGCATCGGAGTCGGATAGCTTCCGGCAAGCGGAGGTGAGTGTTGGCGAAGCGAATCTATCAGGTGGCGAAGAGCCTCGGCATCAAGGGCACGGAACTGGCCCAGTATCTCCGTGACCAGGGCTTCGAGGTCAAGAGCCACATGGAAGTCATCACACCCGAGCAGTCCGAGCTCGCCGAGAAGCACTTCAAGCCGCCCAAGGCCGCGGCCAAGAAGGCCGCGGCCAAGAAGGCCACGGCCAAGAAGGCCGCGGCCAAGAAGGCCACGGCCAAGAAGGCCACGGCCAAGAAGGCCACGGCCAAGAAGGCCACGGCCAAGAAGGCCACGGCCAAGAAGGCCACGGCCAAGAAGGCCACGGCGAAGAAGGCCGCGGTGAAGAAGGCCACGGCCAAGAAGGCGACGGCCAAGAAGGGCGAGGCGGCGGCCAAGCGGGCGGCGAAGCCCGCCGTCGAGGTCCTGCGCAAGGCGGACCAGGACGCGGCCGCGGCCGAGAAGTCGGTGCGGGCGGCCGAGACGGCCCCGGCCGAGCCGGAGAAGAAGGAAGAGGAGAAGCCCCGCGTCATCCGCTACGCCCCCGGCTTCGGCCCGGACGCCCGGCGCGAGGAGAAGGAGGTGCGCGTCAAGCACCCCAGCGTCGCGCCCGAGCGGACGGACTTCACCTTCCGGTCCCAGCCCCGCCGCGGCGGCGGCGGCCCCGCGCCGCGCACCCTCAGCACGGCGCGCCCCGCCGAGCACGCCCGCGGCGCCGCCGTCCTGCAGCGCGGCAAGAAGCGGCGCAAGAAGCGCGGGCCGGCCATGAACGAGCAGGAGGTCCGGCGCAGCGTCCGCCAGACCATGGCCAGCCTCGACAGCAGCCGGCAGGGGCAGCGCAAGAAGCGGCGCCACGGGGGCGCGGCGCCGGAGGCCGAGGCCGAGGTCGTGGCGTTGCAGGACAAGACGCTCCGCATCCTGCCGCTGTCCACCCTGGCCGAGCTGGCCAACGCCATGCAGGTCGCCACGACCGACGTCATCGCCACCTGCCTGCGCAACGGCCTCATGGTGACGATCAACCAGCGCCTCGAGGTGGAGGACATCGAGGTCATCGCCACCGAGTACGGCTTCGAGGTGGAGTTCCTCGAGGAGTACGGCGCCGAGACCGAAGAGGTGGAGGAGGCGATCCCCGACGAGGAACTGGAGCCGCGCCCCGTCGTCGTGACCGTCATGGGCCACGTCGACCACGGCAAGACCAAGCTCCTCGACTACATCCGCAAGGCCAACGTGGTGGAGGGCGAGGCCGGCGCCATCACGCAGCACATCGGCGCCTACTCCGTCGAGCTGCCCCAGGGCCGCATCACCTTCCTGGACACGCCGGGCCACGAGGCCTTCACGGCCATGCGCGCGCGCGGCACCCACGTGACCGACCTCGTGATCCTCGTCGTGGCGGCCGACGACGGCGTCATGCCGCAGACGGTCGAGGCCATCGACCACGCCAAGGCGGCCCAGGTGCCCATCATCGTGGCCGTCAACAAGATGGATCTGCCCGCCGCCAGCCCCGACCGCGTCAAGCAGGAGCTGCTCCAGCACGGCATCACCGTCGAGGAGTTCGGCGGCCAGACCGTGGCCGTGCCCATCTCGGCCAAGTTCGGCGACGGCGTCGACAAGCTGCTGGAGATGGTGCTGTTCCAGGCGGAGCTGCTCGAGCTCAAGGGAGCGCCGGACCGCCTGGCCAAGGGCAGCGTCATCGAGGCGAAGAAGGACCCGGGGCGCGGCATCGTCTTCACGGTGCTCGTCCAGCAGGGCACGGTGCGGGTGGGCGACCCCTTCGCCGTCGGCCTGCACTACGGCACCGTGCGCGCCCTGAGCAACGAGTGGGGCGAGCGCGTGGACGAGGCCGGGCCGGGCATGCCCGTGGCCGTCCTGGGCGCCGCCGGCGTGCCCGAGGCGGGCGACAGCTACCTGGGCGTCGAGTCCGAGACGAAGGCGCGGGAGATCTCCACCAAGCGCCAGCAGCTGCGCCGCGAGCAGGAGATCCGCTACCAGCGGCGCATGACCCTGGACGAGCTCTACGACCAGATCAGCAAGGGCGAGGCCAAGGAGCTCAAGCTCCTGCTCAAGGGCGACGTCTCGGGATCCGTGGAGGCCATGGCCGACAACTTCCAGAAGATGTCCACCGACGAGGTCAAGGTGGCCATCATCCGCAAGTCGGTGGGCACCGTGAACGAGAGCGACGTGCTCCTGGCCGCGGCCAGCAACGCCGTCATCATCGGCTTCCACGTCCGCCCGCAGGTGTCGGTGCGCGAGCTCGCCAAGCGCGAGCACGTGGAGATCCGCACCTACGACATCATCTACGAGGCCGTCGAGGACGTGAAGAAGGCCATGGAGGGCCTGCTCACCCCCGAGACCAAGGAGAAGGTCCTGGGCACGGCCGAGGTCCGCGAGGTCTTCCGCGTCCCGCGTATCGGCTCCGTGGCCGGCTGCTACGTGCAGGAGGGGACCATCGAGCGCAACGCCAGGATCCGCATCCTGCGCGAGGGCGTGGTCCTGGGCACGCGCAAGATCGCCAGCCTCAAGCGCTTCAAGGAGGACGTCGGCAAGGTGGAGCAGGGCTTCGAGTGCGGCATCAGCCTCGAGGACTTCCAGGACGTCAAGACCGGCGACCTGCTCGAGGCTTTCGTCACCGAGGAGGTGGCGCGCAGCCTCTAGCCCGGCGCGGGAGCCAACGGCGTGCGCGTGCTCATCGTCACCCTCGATCTCCGCCTGCCGGGCTGCCGCAGCCTCAAGGAGCGGCGGCACGTCCTCGAGCCCCTGAAGCAACGCCTGCGGCGCGACCTGAACCTCTCGGTGAGCGAGGTGGCGCCGGGCGGCGGGCGGGAGAGCGCCCGCCTGGGCATCGCGGCCGTGGTCGAGCACGCGGCGGCGGGCGACGCCCAGCTGAGCCGGTTGACGGCGATCGTCGAGCGCGAGCCCCGCGTCGTCGTCGTCGACCAGAGCGCGGAGTACTGGTAGCAGCATGGCCGGACACTACAAGCAGCGCCTCGAAAACCACATCCAGGAGGTCCTCACCGACCTCATGGCGCGCGAGGTGCGCGACCCGCGCGTGGAAGGCGTGGTCATCACCGCCGTGGAGCTCAACGACGATTTCAGCGTGGCCCAGGTCTTCTACATGCGGCCCGTGGGCGTCGAGGCGGACGTGGCCGCGGGACTGCGCCGCGCCGCCGCTTTCCTGCGCGGCGAGGTGGGGCGCTTCCTGCGCATGAAGACGGCCCCCGAGCTGCGCTGGCGGGAGGACAAGAGCCTCGACCGCTACAACCGCATCACGGGGATCCTGGACGAGGACGGCGCCGCGGCCGGAGGCGACGCCGCGGCCGATGCCGGCGCCGCGGGCGACGGCGACGAGGCGGACGCCGGCCCCGACGGGGGCGCTGGCGCGGCGGACGGCGGCTGAGATGTCCGGCCGCCTCGTGCTCGTGGACAAGCCCACGGGACCCACCAGCCACGACATCGTGGATACCCTCCGCCGCACCCTCGGCGTCCGCAAGGTCGGGCACTGCGGCACCCTCGATCCCATGGCCTCGGGGCTGCTTCTGATCCTCACGGGCTGGGCGACGCGCCTGGCCGAGGTCTTCGGCGGGCACGACAAGCTCTACCGGGCCACCGTGCGCTTCGGCGCGGCCACCACCACGGACGACAGCGACGGCGAGGTCGTCGCCCGCCGCGAGGACTTCCGCCTCGAGGCGGCGGCCGTGGACGAGGCCCTGGCCGCCCTGGCGGCGGCCACGACCCAGCGGCCGCCGCGCTTCTCCGCCATCAAGATGGGGGGCGTGCCCCTCTACAAGCTGGCGCGCCGCGGCCAGGCGCCGGACACGCTGCCCGAGCGCCCGGCGACGGTCCACCGCCTGGCCGTCACGGCCCTGCGCGAGCGGGAGGCCGACCTGGAGGTCCACTGCGGGGCCGGCTACTACGTCCGCGCCCTGGCCCGCGACCTGGGCGAGCGCCTCGGCGTGCCGGCCCACCTGTCGGCGCTTCGCCGGCTGCGCTCGGGGCCCTTCGCCGTGGCGGACGCCGTGCCCGCCGACCGCCTCCTCTGGGAGGACAGCAGCGATCCCCTCGGCCTGGACCTGGAGACGGCCCTGGCCCATCTGCCCGCCGCCGGCGTACGCGAGCGCTACCTGGAACCCCTGACCCACGGCCGCCAGCCCGGCGAGGGCGACCTGGACTGGGCCGGCGCCCTGCCGGCCGCCGGGAGCTGGGTGCGCCTGGTGGATCCCGGCGGCGCCCTGCTGGCCCTGGGCCGCGTGGAGGCCGATCCCGAACCCGTGCTGCGCCTGCGGCGCAGCCTGCCCCGCTGAGGCCGCCGTGATCGTCCACCGCGACCTCGCGTCCCTCCGCGCGGCGGGCCCCCGCCGCCGCGCCGTCGCCCTCGGCGTCTTCGACGGCGTCCACCGCGGCCACGGCCGCATCCTGGACGCTCTCGCCGCGGCCGCGGCGCGGGAGGACGTGGACGAGCCCCTCGTCATCACCTTCGATCCCCACCCCCTGGCCGTGGTTCGGCCCGAGCGCGCGCCCCGCCTGCTGTGCACGCTGGACGAGCGTCTGGCGGCCCTGGCCGGACGCGGGGTGGAGTCCGTCCTCGTCCTGCCCTTCACCGCCGACCTGGCGGCCACCGACTACGCCCGCTTCGCGCGGGAGATCCTCGTGGAGGCCCTGGGCGCCCGCTTCCTGGTGGCCGGCTACGACTTCCACCTGGGCCGCCGTCGCCGCGGCTCGGCCGAGGACATGGCGGTCCTGGGCGAGACCCTCGGCTTCCGGGTGGAGGTGGTCTCGCCCTGCTACACGGACGGCCGCGTCCTGAGCAGCACCCGCATCCGGGACGACCTGGCCGCCGGCCGCCTGGACGACGTCCGCGAGGCCATGGGCCGCCCCTTCCGCGTCAGCGGACCCGTCGTGCGGGGCCGCGGCCGGGGCCGCGCGCTGGGCTTCCCCACGGCCAACCTGGCCCCGCCGCCGCCCGAGAAGCTGCTGCCGCCGGCGGGTGTTTACCTCGTCGCCGCCCGCCCGGGGGGGGAATTCCGCGCCGGCCTGATGAACCTGGGCTGGGCGCCCACCCTCAAGGACGAGTGGGGGCCCGAGGTGCACCTGATGGACTGGGAGGGGGACCTCTACGGTCAGACGCTGGATATCGATGTGTGGCAATGGCTTAGGAGCGAAGAGCGGTTCTCCGATCCCGAGGCCCTCGCCGCCCGCATCCGCCGGGATCTCGACCGCGCCCGCGAGATACTGGCGTCCGGCTTGCTTGGGGAGGGGGCGTGACTCCGACCGGGAAGGATGCGTGAAGTCGCGCGAGGCCACTTTACAGCCCCCGGTCCCTATGTTAACTTGCCACGGCTTTAGGCGGGTCGTACGAGGCCTGCTGCCATCGCGACTGCTCAGCGTTACCGGGAGGTACGACGACGATGGCGCTTGATCAGGATATCAAGAAGAGCATCATCGAGAAGTATCGCTTGCACGACTCTGATTCGGGCTCCGCGGAGGTGCAGATCGCTCTCCTGACGGAACGGATCAACGGTCTGACCGATCACTTCAAGGTCCACAAGAAGGACCACCACTCGCGCCGCGGCCTCATGAAGCTCGTGGGCCGTCGCAGGCGCCTCTTGGACTATCTCAAGAAGAACAAGCTCGAGACCTATCGCGAGCTGATCAAGTCCTTGAACCTGAGGCGCTAGCTTCGGTCCGACGGCGCGGGCCGACCGGGGGGGAAACCGCGTTTCCGCCCCGGCCTTCCGGGAGAGCGGGAAGGCCCCGCTCTCCGACACGCATCCGAGGGGGAAGGTCCCCCTCCACCCCGCACGGGTCCGTTCGGACCTGGAGGTAATCCATGCATAGAGTCTCTACGGAGATCTCGGGGCGGGAGTACGCCCTCGAGACCGGTCAGGTGGCCAAGCAGGCCAGCTCCGTGATGGTCCGCTTCGGCGAGACCGTCGTTCTCGTCACCGCCGTCGCATCCAAGGAAATGGACACCGACCGCGGCTTCTTCCCGCTCTTCGTCGAGTATCGCGAGAAGAAGTACGCGGCGGGCATGATCCCCGGCGGCTACTTCAAGCGCGAGGCGCGCCCCTCCGAGAAGGAGGTCCTCAACTGCCGCCTCGTGGACCGGCCCATCCGGCCCCTCTTCCCCGAGGGCTTCATGGCCGAGACCCAGGTCGTCGCCTCCGTTCTCAGCTACGACCAGGAGAACGAGGCGGACGTCCTCGCCATCACGGGCGCCAGCGCCGCCCTCGGGCTCTCGGACATCCCCTTCGGTGACGTCGTCTCCGGCGTCCGCGTCGGCCGCAAGGACGGCGCCTTCATCGTCAATCCCACCCTCGACGAGACCGAGGCCAGCGACATCGACCTGGTGGTCGCCGGCAGCGACGAGGCCATCCTCATGGTCGAGGGCTCGGCCAGCGAGGTCTCCGAGGAGGAGATGCTCGCGGCCATCGAGTTCGCCCACGAGCACATCCGGGGCCTCAACAAGATGCAGCGCGAGCTCTTCGCGAAGGCGGGCACGCCGGCCAAGCGGGAGGTCCCTGCGGTGGAGATGCCGGCGGGCCTCGCCGAGCGCGTGCGCGCCGACTACGCCGACGCCATCGACAAGGCGAGCCGCGACGCCGACAAGCACGGCCGCCAGCACGCCCTGGACGAGATCAAGGCCCGGGCGCAGGCGGAGCTGGCCGAGGCCTACCCCGAGGCGGAGAAGTGGATCGCCAAGGCCTGCCACGACATCGAGCGCGACTCGGTGCGCGGCATGATCCTCGGCGAGTCCCTGCGCCCCGACGGCCGCGCCCTGGACGAGGTGCGCGCCATCGACATCGCGCCGGGCTTCCTGCCCCGCACCCACGGCTCGGCCCTGTTCACGCGCGGACAGACCCAGGCCCTGGTGGCCGTCACCCTGGGCACGAGCCGCGACGAGCAGCGCATCGACAACCTCGAGGGCGAGTACTTCAAGCGCTTCATGCTGCACTACAACTTCCCCGGCTTCAGCGTCGGCGAGGTGGGGCGCTTCTTCACCAGCCGCCGCGAGATCGGGCACGGCAACCTCGCCGAGCGGGCGCTGCGCTGCATCATCCCCGACGAGGACGCCTTCCCCTACACGCTGCGCGTGGTCAGCGACATCATGGAGTCCAACGGCTCCAGTTCCATGGCCACCGTCTGCGGCGGCAGCCTGGCCCTCATGGACGCTGGCGTGCCCCTGGGGGCGCACGTGGCCGGCGTGGCCATGGGCCTCGTCACCGACGGTGAGCGCTTCCGCGTCCTGACGGACATCCAGGGCCTGGAGGACCACCTCGGCGACATGGACTTCAAGGTGGCCGGCACGCGGAAGGGCATCACGGCCTTCCAGCTCGACACCAAGATCGAGGGCCTGCCCGAGCAGGTGATGAAGGACGCCCTGGCCCAGGCCCGCGACGCGCGGAACCACATCCTCGACAAGATGGAGGCGGCCCTGCCCGAGCCCCGGCCCGAGGTCAGCCGCTTCGCGCCGAAGATCACGGCCATCCAGATCCCCGTCGAGAAGATCCGCGACGTCATCGGCAAGGGCGGCGTCACCATCCGCCGCATCCAGGACGAGACCGGCGCCACCATCGAGGTGGAGGACGACGGCACGGTGCGCATCGCGGCCGTGGACCAGGAGAGCGGCGACGCCGCCATCCAGTGGATCAGCTACCTCACCGCCGAGGCGGAGGTGGGCAAGGTTTACGACGGCAAGGTGAAGACCATCACCAAGTTCGGCGCCTTCGTCGAGATCCTGCCCGGCCAGGACGGCCTGCTCCACATCTCGGAGATCGACCACAAGCGCGTCAACCGCGTGGAGGACTTCTTCCAGGTGGGCGACCACGTCCAGGTCAAGGTCGTGGACATCGACGACCAGGGGAAGATCCGACTGAGCCGCAAGGCGCTGCTCGAGAGGGTCTGACGAGGTCCGCATGAACCGCGCCCTGTTCACGCGCGCCGAGGACATCCAGCGCGTCCGGCTCGCCGACGGGACGATCCTGGTCAGCCAGGTCGTGCCGGACGCGCTGTCGGTGTCCGTCGGTTTCTGGGTCAAGAGCGGCAGCCGCGACGAGGGGCCCGGCCAGCACGGCATCACCCACTTCCTCGAGCACATGGTCTTCAAGGGCACCGAGACGCGCAGCGCCCTGGACATCGCCCTGGCCATGGACCGCGTCGGTGGCCAGCTCGACGCCTTCACCACCAAGGAGATCACCTGCTTCAGCGCCCGCGTCCTGGCCGAGTACTTCGATCCGGCCCTGGACCTGCTGGCGGACCTCCTGACGCGGCCCGTCCTCGCGCCGGCCATGGTGGAGCTGGAGAAGGGGGTCGTCGTCGAGGAGATCCAGAGCGTCCTGGACGATCCCGACGACTGGATCCACGACCTCGCCAGCGCCGAGGTCTTCGACGGGCATCCCCTGGCGCGGCCCATCCTCGGCGAGGCCGACGCGGTGCGCGCCTTTACCCCGGAGAGCCTGCGCGCCTACCTGCGCGAGCACTACACCAGCGGCAAGCTGGTGGTGGCCGTGGCCGGCCCGCTGCCCCACGCCCGCGTGCAGGAGGGCATCGCCGCCGCCCTGGCGCCGCCGTCCGGTCCGGGCCCGGAGCGCGCGGGCGCCGCGCCGCCCCCGGCGGCCCGCCGCCTGCGCGTGGTGGAGAAGGACCTGCAGCAGCAGCACCTCTGGCTCGGCCGGCGCGGACTGGGCGCCGCCGATCCGGACCGCTACGGCCTCCTTCTCCTGGGCACCCTGCTGGGCGGCAGCATGAGCAGCCGCCTGTTCCAGGCCATCCGCGAGGAGGCCGGGCTCGCCTACAGCGTCTACAGCTTCAGCGACTTCGCCAGCGACACGGGGCTGCTCGGCACCTACATGGCCGTCTCGCCGCGCCGCACCGAGGAGGCCCTGCGCCGCACCCTCGACGAGTTCGTCGCCCTCATCGCCAAGGGGCCGACGTCCGAGGAGCTCGAGGACACGAAGATGCAGCTCAAGGGCAACATGCTGCTCGCCATGGAGAGCGTGACGGCCCGCATGAACCGCCTCGCCCGGACCGAGATCAACGAGGGCCGGCACGTGGGCGTGGACGAGCTCGTGGCGCGCGTCGAGCGCGTCGGCGTGGACGACATCCGCCGCCTGGCCGCCGAGTACCTCGATCCCGAGCGGCTCGTCCTCGTCTCCCTCGGGCCCGCGCCGCAGACGGGGCCCTTCTGATGCCCGCGCCGCCGCTGGCCAGCGGGCGCGGGCGCGTGCTCCTGGACGCCAGCCTCTGGACCGATCCCGCCGCCGCCGCCGCCCTGGCGCGGCGTCTGCGCGGCGTCCTCGGCGACCGGCGCCTCGCCGTGCTGTGGCCGGGGGAGGCGGCGCCCGATGACGTCGCCGCGGCCTGCGACGACGCGATCATCGACGCCGCCGCGGCGGGAGACCTGTCCTCCCTCGCCGCCGCCCATGCGCGGGGCGACATGGACCGCGACCTCCTCGTCACGGCCAACGCCAAGCGCGCGGACTGGGCGCGGCAGCGCGGGCTGCCCGTCGTCGCCGTGGCGCCGGACGAGGATCCCGCCGCGCGCCTGGCCGCGCCGGCGCTCCTGGTGGAGGACGCCGCCGAGCTCGTCGGCTTCTTCCAGGCGTCGCGCGAGCGGCGCCCCCTGGTCGTCGGGATCAACGGCATCGACAAGTCGGGCAAGACGCGCTTCGCCGCCGGCCTGGCCGCGGCGCTGCGCCGCCGCGGGCGCGTGGCGGAGACCTTGCCGGTGGATGCCTTCCTCGCGCCCCGGCGCCTGCGCGAGGCGAGCGACTACCCGCCCGTCGAGCGCTACTACCGCAAGCGCTACGATCTGGAGCGGCTGCGCGACCAGGCCCTGCGTCCCCTGCGCGAGGAGGGCCGGCGCCGCGTGCGCGTGGCGATCTACGACGGCCGCCGCGAGCGCGTCGGCTCCGAATTGCACCTGTCCCTCGGCGAGACGGGCATGCTCATCGTGGAGGGTCCCTTCCTCTTCCGGGCCGATCTCTTCTACCACTTCGATTTCCGCATCTACCTCGTCACCGACTTCGAGCGCGCGCTGGACCTGGCACTCGCGGACGTTCCCGAGTCGCGCCGGCAGGCGCGACGCCGCGCGCTGCTCGCGCGCGAGGTCGCTGCGCAGCAGCTCTACCTCGGGCAGGAGACGCCCTGGCAGCGAGCGCACCTCGTGCTGCGCGACGTCAACGGCGACACGCCGCGCGTCGAGGCCGTCCAACTCGCATCACCGGACGCGTCATCCGCGCCCGCGACGTCGCGCGAGTGAGTGACGAAAATCTCCGCAACCTGCACTTTCTGCTTTACAAGATTTCGTAGCTTCCGATAAATCTGGATAGAGAAGGAACCGCTTTCTTCCTTGAGAGCAATCCGGTTTCCCTAGGAGGGTAGAACATGGCAGTGAAGAAGGCCGTCAGGAAGACGACCCGCAAGAAGGCCGTCAAGAAGACCGCGCGCAAGAAGACCGTGCGGAAGGCCGTCAAGAAGACCGCCCGCAAGAAGACCGTGAAGAAGGCGGTGAAGAAGACCGCCCGCAAGAAGACCGTGAAGAAGGCGGCGAAGAAGACGACCCGCAAGAAGGCCGTCAAGAAAACCGCCCGCAAGAAGACCGTGAAGAAGGCGGCGAAGAAGACGACCCGCAAGAAGGCCGTCAAGAAGACCGCCCGCAAGAAGACCGTGAAGAAGGCGGCGAAGAAGACGACCCGCAAGAAGGCCGTCAAGAAGACCGCCCGCAAGAAGGTCGCCCGCAAGCGCTAGCGGCCACCTGCGGCAACGGATCCGGCGAGAGGGGGGCTCCGGCCCCCCTCTCGCTTTTCACATGGCGGCACGCGTCGCCCCGCGTCTTCCCGGTCGCGGAACGATACTCCGGCGCGTCCCGCGGTTGACAGCGTCGTGACCGGGGCGGATGATGCCGCCGTCATGACCGGCTTTCGACTCCACCCGCGCAGCGGCCACCGGGCGCCGCTGCTCCTCTCCCTCGTCTTTGCCATCGGCTGGGGCCTGGATACCGGCGGCCTGCTGCCGGCATCGGTCGAGGCCTGGCGCGAGCCGGTGCTCTGGGCGATGCTTGCTCTCTTCGCCGGGGATGCGCTGTGGCGCGCGCGTCGAGACGGGTGGAGGCGGTTGTGGGCGGAGCGCCGCGCGAGCACGGCCCTTCTCGGCCTGATCCTTCTCGGCCTGGTAGCGCTGAGCGTGGCCCACCTCGCCGGCGCGTCCGAAGGGGCGGCGCCGCCGCCGGCCGGTCAGCACGCGCCGCTGCTCATCCTGGCGCTCTGGTTGCTGAGTCTTCTCGAACTCGGCGATCTCAACCGCGGCCTGGCACGCCGGCGCGTCCCGCCCGCCGTCAGCGTCCTGGCCGGTTTCCTCGGCGTGATCCTGGTCGGCAGCCTGCTGCTCCTGCTGCCGGCCGCGCACGCGCCGGGCCGGACCCTGGGCGTCGTGGACGCCCTGTTCACGGCCACGAGCGCCGTCTGCGTCACGGGACTGACCGTGGTGGACACGGGTACCGCCTTCAGCCGCTTCGGCCAGGGCTCCCTGCTGGCCCTCTTCCAGATCGGCGGGCTGGGCATCCTCACGGTGACGAGCTTCTTCGCGCTGCTCATGTTCCGGGACCTGAGCGTGCGCGAGGCCCTCGCCGTACGAGATAACTACCGCACCGGCGGCCTGCGCGGTCTCGGTGGCCTGCTCGGGCGCGTCGTCGGTGTCACCCTCGCCGTGGAGGCGGCCGGCGCGCTGCTGCTCTGGATGCTCGCTGGGCCGCGCCCCGGAGCGGGCGCCGGCGCGCCGTTCAGCGCCGTCTTTCACTCCGTCAGCGCCTTCTGCAACGCGGGTTTCGCTCTGAGCGCGGACAGCCTCGCCGCGTGGCGCGGGGGCGCCGTCCTGGTGGTGGCCGCGCTGATCATGCTCGGCGGCCTCGGCTTCCTCGTCCTCTTCGAGGTCGGAACCTCCCTGCGCGCTCGCCTGACCCGGCGGCGGCCGCGACGCCCGTCCCTGCAGGCGCGGCTGGTGATCGCGACCTCGCTGATACTGTGGATCGGAGGCGCCGTCGTCATCCACGCCGCCGAACGCAGCGGAACGCTGGCGGACGTGCCGGCGCCACGCGCCTGGCTGGCCGCCGTCTTCCACGCGGTGACGCCCCGGACCGCCGGCTTCGCGATGCTGCCCGCGGGCGAGATGGCGCCGGCCACCTTCCTGGTCACGATGCTGCTCATGTTCATCGGCGGCGCGCCGGGCTCCACGGCCGGGGGCGTCAAGGTGACCACCGCCGCCCTCGTCCTGCTACTGCTCGGCGCCTATCTGCGCGGCCGGGACCGCGTGGAGATGGCCGGCCGCCGCGTGGGCGGGGAGGTCCTGCGGCTGGCCCTCGCCGTGCTGGGCGCCAGCCTGGTCCTGGTCGCCTTCGGGACCCTGGTCCTGTTGCTCATCGCCCCCGTGTCGCTGCACCGCGCGGCCTTCGAGGTCGTGTCGGCCTTCGGCACGGTGGGTCTGTCGACGGGCCTCTCGGCCGAACTGGGCGCCGGGGGCAAGCTGCTGCTGGCCCTGCTCATGTTCCTCGGGCGCGTCGGTCCCCTCACCGTGGTGCTGGCCGTGGGCGGCGCACCGCGCGAGCGATCCTGGCGGCCGCCCGCGGAGTCGGTCGCGGTGGGCTGAGCCGCGGGCGTTGCAATGCCGGGTGGCTATGTTACACTGCCGGTTCGATCCGGCCGGGAGGAGGCATGAAAGATCGCAGGATCCAGCGCGTGGTGGTGGCGGGCCTGGGCCGCTTCGGGCAGGCCATCGCTCTGGCACTGGCCGACTTGGGCGTCGACGTGATCGCCCTGGACACGGACCCGCGCGCCGTCGAGGCGGTCAAGGAGCACGTCGGCCTCGCGGCCGAGGCGGACGCGACCCTCAGGAGCGTGCTCGTGGACCTCGAGGCGGACAAGGCGGACGCCATCATCATCGGTGTCGGCGAGAGCTTCGAGGCCAACGTCCTGGTGACGGCGATGGCCGCCGAGTTGGGGATCGCCGCCGTCATCACGCGGGCCCGCTCGTCGCGTCAGAAGACCATCCTCGAGAAGGTGGGGGCCACGCGGGTACTCTACCCGGAGCAGGACGCGGGCCGCCGCCTGGCCAACAGCATGGTCTACGGCGACGCCATCGAGTTCGTGAACCTGCCGGACGACCACTCGCTGCGGGACCTGCCGCTGCCCGCGCGCTTTGCGGGCAAGACTCTCGGCGAGCTGGGCCTGCGCCGCCGGCAGGGGTTGACGGTCATCGCTGTCACGCGGCGGGGCATTCCCGGCGGGCCGCGCCAGGTGGTGCCGGTGCCGGGCGGCGACTTCCGGTTCGAGGCCGGCGACGTGCTCTCGGTCATCGCCTCGAACGAGGCATTCACGAAGCTGAGCTAGGAAGGGAGATCGGAGCATGACGGAGCCGAGCATCGCCGGCATCGGCGCGCACGCGGACCGGGACGTGACGCTGCGCGGCTGGGTCTACAACAGCCGCGGCAGCCGCAAGGTGCGCTTCCTGATGCTCCGCGACGGCACCGGCATCATCCAGTGCGTCGGCGGCGCGGGCGACCTGGGCGAGGAGCGCTTCGCCGCCCTGGCGGCCCTGACCCAGGAGAGCTGCGTGCGCGTCACCGGCCGCGTGCGGGTGGACGACCGCGCGCCGGGCGGCCACGAGCTGATCCTCTCCGACTTCGCGCTCCTGGGCGCCAGCGACGACTATCCCATCACGCCCAAGGAGCACGGCATCGAGTTCCTGCTGCCGCGCCGCCACCTCTGGCTGCGCAGCCGCAAGCAGCACGCCGTCCTCACGGTCCGGGCCACGGTCATCGCCGCCGTCCACGAGTTCCTCCAGCGCGAGGGCTTCCTCCACGTGGACGCGCCCGTCTTCACGCCCAGCGCCGTGGAGGGCACGACGACCCTCTTCGAGGTGGAGTACTTCGGCGACAAGGCCTACCTGACCCAGAGCGGCCAGCTCTACAACGAGGCGGCGGCCGCTGCCTTCGGCAAGGTCTATTGCTTCGGCCCCTCCTTCCGGGCCGAGAAGAGCAAGACCCGGCGGCACCTGACGGAGTTCTGGCAGGTGGAGCCGGAGATGGCCTTCGCCGACCTCGAGGACACGATGGTCCTCGCCGAGAACCTCATCGAGTTCGTGGCCGCGCGCGTGCTCGAGCGGCACCGCGACCTGCTGGCCGGCGTGCTGGAGCGCGACGCGGCGCGGCTGGAGGCCGTGCGGGCGCCCTTCCCGCGCCTGCACTACGACGAGGCCGTGGCGCGCCTGCGGGAGGCGGGCCGCGACTTCGCGTGGGGGGGCGACCTCGGCGCCGAGGACGAGGCCGTCCTCTCCGAGCAGTTCGACCGCCCCGTGCACCTGCACCATTTCCCCGTCGAGGCCAAGGCCTTCTACATGGCGCCCGATCCCGAGGACCCGCGCTGCAGCCTCTCGGTGGACGTGCTGGCGCCCGAGGGCCGCGGCGAGATCGTCGGCGGCGGCCAGCGCGCCGACGACCTCGCCTTCCTCGAGGCCCAGCTCGAGAAGCACGGCCTGCCGCGGGAGCCCTACGAGTGGTACCTGGACCTGCGCCGCTACGGGACCTTCCCCCACAGCGGCTTCGGCCTGGGCATCGAGCGCCTGGTGGCCTGGCTGACGGGACGGCACCACATCCGCGAGTGCATACCCTTCCCGCGCCTGATGAGAAGCATCAGTCCCTAGATCCCGAAAGGGGGCGCGCCATGTCCGTCCTGCGCCGCCTGGCGGCCCTGGCCGCCCTCCTCATCCTCGCCGCCGGCGCCGTCGCGCTCGAGGACGAGGAGGAGCTGCTCTTCTTCCGCAAGCTGGTGGACGACGGCCTCCACGCCGTCGCCGCCGGCCAGATGGAGGCTTTCCTCGACGTCAAGCCGGACCACCCGGAGGCGGCCGAGGTCCACCGCCTGCTGGGCCGCTGCTACCTGGCCCTGGACGACGCCGAGCGGGCCATGGGCCACGTGGCCGCCTTCGCCGCCAGCCGGCCCGAGGACCCCCGCGTCTGCGCCGCCCTCTACGACGCCGCCGCCGCCGGCGCCGAGGCCGGCCTGCTCGCCGGCGCCGCGCCCCTGCTGGAGACCCTCCTGCGCGACCATCCCGACTGCCCCGAGCGCCCGCGGGCCGTGCTCCTGAGCGCGCGCCTGCAGGCCGGGCGTGGGGAGACGGCGGCGGCCCTCCAGCTCCTGAGCGTCCTCATCGAGCAGGGCGCCTCGGAGGAGCTGGTGGGCCGCGCCCTCTGGGAGCGCGCCCAGCTCAAGCGCGCCGACCGGCCCGAGGCCGCGCGCGCCGACCTGGAGGCCATCAAGGCCACGACGCCCGCGCATCCCCTGGCGGGCTTCGCCGCCCTGGAGCTGGCGGCCCTGGACGAGGCCGCCGGACGAGCGGACGCCGCCGCCCGCGAGCTGGCCTGGGTGATCGACCGCTTCGCCGGCACCGAGCTGGCCGCGCGCGCCCGCCTGCGGCGCGCCGACCTGCACGAGACCGCGGGGCGGCCGGCCGACGCGGTGCACGACCTGCGGGCCCTGCGGCGCGACTTCCCCGACCGCGAGGACGACGCCGCCCTGCGGGAGCGCGAGGTGGCCCTGCTGGTGGAGGCCGGCGAGGGCCGGGAGGCCTGGCGCCGCGCCCGCGAGCTGGCCGCCGCGCGCGAGGGCGACGCCCGCGCCGCGCGTCTCCTCGGGCGGGCCGCCGCCGCCGCCGGGCGGCGCGACGACGCCGTGGCCGCCTGGAACCGGGCCGCCGACCTGGATCCCGCCGGCGACGAGGGCCGGGGCGCCCTGCGCGAGCTCTTCGACCTGCTGGCGGCCGAGGACGACGCGGCCGAGCTGCCCGCCGTCGCCGCCCGCCTCCTGGCGCGCCTGTCCGATCCCGACGCG
>Ga0272443_10003329_pt1 | contig 19016 bp, 13 predicted proteins | sample SSMAcet12_FD_193581 | JGI IMG/M metagenome (GOLD analysis project Ga0272443, IMG submission 193581) | Marine sediment archaeal communities from Little Sippewissett salt marsh, Falmouth, MA, United States - SSM-Acet-12 | ecosystem: Environmental > Aquatic > Marine > Wetlands > Sediment ... | reverse complement strand
ACTGAAGGATTAAGTTCGATTATTATCGAATTTGTGGCAGGGACCGACATTGATGAAGTTCTCACCAAGACAAAGGATAAGGTAGACCTGGCAAAGCCGGATCTGCCGGCTGATCTGGAGGATGATCCCGAGGTTATTGAGATCAATATTTCCGAGTTGCCTATTGTGATTCTATCGCTCTCCGGAAAAGTGGGTCTGGTCAGGCTCAAGGAGATGGCCGAAGACCTGGAGGAGGAAATAGAATCCATCCCAGGAGTGCTGGAGGCCGAAGTGACCGGTGGACTTGAGCGCGAGATCAGGGTCGAACCTTACCCGGATAAACTGGCTTACTACGGCCTCTCCATCGTTAGCCTCCAGACCGTCATTGCCGAGGAAAATCAGAACGTCTCTGGAGGGGCCATCCGTATGGCTGACGGTCGGTTCCAGCTCAGGGTCCCGGGCGAGTTCCAGACCCCGGATGAGATCTATGGCCTGGTGGTCGGCCTCCAACAGGGACGACCCGTCTACCTAAAAGACGTGGCCCGGGTGGTTGACGGATTCAAAGACGAAGAGGGCAGGGCGCGTTTGGATGGCCACGAGGCCGTGAACATCCAGATCAAAAAACGCGCGGGTGAGAATGTATTGTACATCACCGAAAAGGTAGACCAGCTCGTTAAGGAAAAGATGGCCACATGGCCTGCTGGGACCCAGGTGACCAAGCTCATGGACCGGGCCAAGGAGATCAGGCTTATGGTGACCGATCTGGAGAATAATATTATCACGGGCCTGATCCTGGTCATTGTGGTCCTCTTTTTTGTTATGGGTGTCCGTAATGCTGTTCTGGTGGCACTGGCCATCCCTTTTTCCATGTTGTTGTCTTTCAGCGTACTCCACATCTTGGGCATCACCCTCAACATGGTCGTCCTTTTCTCTCTCACCCTTTCCCTGGGCATGCTGGTAGACAACGCCATTGTCATTGTTGAAAATATTTTTCGCTATATGGAACAGGGCGTGCCCCGCCTCCAGGCCGCAGTCAAAGCCACCCACGAGGTGGCCCAGCCCGTGGCAGCGTCGACCCTGACGACAGTGGCAGCGTTCTTTCCCATGTTGTTCTGGCCGGGGATCATGGGTGAGTTTATGACCTATTTACCCAAAACGGTGATCATTACCCTGTCATCATCCCTGTTTGTGGCCCTTGTGATAAACCCGGCCCTGGCAGCGATCTTCCTGCGTCTCCCGGTCGGTCATCGGTCCTCAAAGATCAAGGTCAGTGTCGAGGAAATCGAGAAAGCAGGTGAAGCGCCGATTACGGTTCGTGGCCCATTTCTAAAGGCCTATCGTCGGCTTTTGAATAGCGCCCTCAACCATCGTCTGGCTGTGGTGGCCATATCTTTTTTGTCCCTTATTGCAATGGCAATGATATGGTTTTACGAGGTTGGGCTGGAGAAGCCGATTGAGTTTTTCCCCGATATCGATCCAAATGCCATCTATGTCAATCTGGACATGCCTGAAGGGCCTGACCTGGAATACTCCGACCGGATTGCCCGGCAGGTGGAAATGGCCCTGTGTATGGGCCCCGGGCATGAATTGGCCCCACCTGATGCCCACCCGGCCGACTGTTATTACAGCAAAAGCGGGGGGGAATTCGTGACCCTGCGAAATGGCCAGCAGGTCAAAGGCCTCACCGATATGGCGAACGTCAAGCACATCTATTCCCGGACCGTGGCCATTATCGGCGGGCAATCATCCTTTGAGAATACGTCCCCCAACCATATTGGCATCCAGTTCTACGACATGGAGGAACGGCTCGACCCGTCCCCACAGACCGTAGAGGAGATCAGAAACAGAATCAAAGATATTCCGGGCGCTGAAATCAGTATTGCCAAACAGGAAGAAGGTCCCCCCACCGGTGCGCCCATCAATATCGAGATCTCGGGAGACAATTTCGATGTTCTGGGCCGTATCAGCCACCAGGTGCGGGCCGTGCTGGAAAAAATCCCTTTTGTCCAGGACATCCGCGATGACTATGTGGCAGGCTCGCCAACGGTAAAGGTCCGGATCGACCGGCAGCGGGCGGCCCTGCTGGGTCTTTCCACAGACGTGATCGGTTTCGCCCTTAAAGTTGCCTTTAACGGTATAAAGGTCTCCACATTCAGAGAGGGCGACGAGGACTACGATATTACCGTGCAACTGCCTGAGTCGGACCGCAGGGTAACCGATATCCTGCGGGAATTGCTCATTCCGACGGAAAAAGGACTGGTCCCCCTGAGTACAATCGCCAAATTCGAGATCACCGGTGGTCTGGGGCAGATAAACCGCATCAACCATGAGCGGGTGGTCACGGTTAAGGCCGATGTTGACGAGAAGCATGCCCCGGGACCTGTTGTCCGGGCACGGGCTGAAGAGATCCTGGCCAATGCGCCGCTTCCGCCGGGTTACAAGATGCGTTTTACCGGAGAATTTGAAGAGCAACAAAAGGCCCAGGCCTTTTTGTCCAAGGCCTTTGGCGCCGCCCTGTTTCTCATTATCATCATCCTTGTGACCCAGTTTAACTCGGTCTCTCAGCCTATTATCATCATGACCTCGGTCATCCTTTCACTGGGCGGGGTCTTTGTTGGACTGGCCGTGCTGGATATGCCCTTTGGTATCATCATGACCGGGGTGGGGGTTATTTCACTGGCCGGGGTTGTGGTCAATAACGCCATCGTGCTCATCGACTATACCAATCGGCTCCACGAAAGAGGGATGCATTTCAGAGAGGCGATTGTTGCTGCCGGATGCACCCGCTTGAGACCAGTGATCCTGACGGCGGTGACGACCATCCTTGGCCTAATGCCCATGGTTACAGGGATTGCCTACAATTTCCACAACATGGAATTGTCCACCGCCAGTGAGTCGAGCCAATGGTGGGGCCCCATGGCAAGCGCTGTTATTTTTGGCCTTGCCATGGCCACGGTACTGACCCTGGTGGTTGTTCCAACCCTGTATTCTCTGGTCTATACAAGCTCTCGTGCTGCGGGGCGTGGGGTCAAGGCCGTCCGAAGGGCCTACTGGGCTCCCTTCCACCGTCTTACCGGTACAACCCCCGGGGAAGAGGGGCAGGTTTAATGAAAGGCGATTCCTTAACTTTAGGCATTTTTCGGCTTTATCCGGGTTAGGCAAATGAACAGTATTCTCTTAGGCATATTAGTCGCCGTGGCCGTATGGCTATTTATGAAGCATCGGCAGGGGAGTGGTGCAAATCTGTTTGGAGGTCTATTTTCGAGCTCGCGTTCCCAGGTCCAGCGCAAGTCACCCCCAAAGCCACGGGAGATGCCCCGGATTGGAAAGCCCGGTACGATCACAGATGAGCAGATCAATGACCTTAAGGGTAATTTATTCCAACCCACAAAGGAATGGAGCTTCGAAGAGGCAGCACTGATTCTCGATGCTGTTACCTATTTGCGCGGTGTATGCAAACAGGTTTCGGGAAATGAGCAGCCCCCGCTCGAATTGCAAAACGAGCTGCTTGCGTTTATCCTGGAAGATCAGGGCTTGCGTGACTATGTCCGCAGATGGGGGGAGGTTCGAGGCAAAACGGGGATCAACGGAAAGACGCTCAAGCTCAAACACAACAATCAGTTCAAACGGATCGAAAAAAAGGCAACCGAACTTGCAGGGGGATGACCTGCCAGTCCAAAAACCCTTAAAGACAACCAATCACAATTTGCCATTCTTTCACCTCCCATAAACAATGATGTTTAGTATAAAATATATTAAATTCAAACGGTTCCCAAGCGATTTCTTTTGACATCAATGAGTGTTTTTCGTTAATAATAACGGGTCATGCAATTTCCGCGAATCGTGTTCATTTCTTCAACCTCAACTGAGGGCATCATGGGACATTCATCAACAAGTAAATACGTTGACATTAAGACACTAGTGTCGGACCTACAAAACTGACAAAAATGAAATAGCATTGAACAAGTTTAGGCCGGGCATCTTGTCCAAGGAGATCAATCGAAAAAAATTGTTACTTTTTTGATAGAGCACTGGAATAAGAAGAAAAAATAAAGAGGAGACCTCTAAATGCCGGTAAATCAAAAAGTTATAGATTTAACAAAAAAGGTTTTTGATGGAAATCTACTTTCCGCAAATGATATCTCCACCCTTCTCCATGTCGAGCCTCACTCACCTGATGCTGGTTTCATTATGGGATGTGCAGATGAAATAAACCGAAAGAGCTCAAAAGGAAAAGCCGAAGTTCACGCTCAAATAGGTCTTAATCTCTCCCCATGTCCAAAAAACTGTACCTTCTGTGCATTTGCCGCCAAAAACAGAGTATTCAAAGAAAAAAACGAGCACAGTGTTGAAGTCGTAACCGAAATGGCAACAAGGGCTGAGACTGCAGGAGCCAATGCTATATTTCTAATGGGAACAGGGGACTACCCATTTGAAAAGTTTATTGAAATATCAAAAGAAATTAGAGCAAAATTGAATTCTGAAACAGTGATGATAGCTAATATCGGAGATTTTGGACCTGAAGAGGCACAACAACTTAAAGATGCCGGATATAAGGGTATCTATCACGCAGTCCGAATGGGTGAAGGTATGGATACCAGCATAAGCCCTGAAATACGGCTGCAAACAGTTAGGAATGCTAAAGAAGCCGGATTATTGATAGGTACCTGTGTCGAGCCTGTTGGTCCAGAACATTCAACTGAAGAGATTCTGGAAAAGATAATCATCGGCAGAGATATGAGGCCATGTTACAGTGGAGCAATGCGAAGAATAATGATACCTAATTCCGAAATGGCTAAATATGGAATGATAAGTGAGTATCGTGTGGCATATTTAGTTTCAGTTGTTAGGCTGTCTATGGGGATAAATCTTAACGGTAATTGTACCCATGAGCCAAATCTACTAGGCCCAACAACAGGCGCAAATCTTTTTTGGGCCGAAGTGGGGACCAATCCCCGTGATACCGAAGTCGAAACTTCAAAGGGAAGAGGGCTGGACGTAGAAACGTGCCAGAAAATCTTCAAGGAAGCAGATTTCGAAATGTTGGAGGGTCCTTCCTTAATTTATAACGAAAATAATAATATTCTATAGACAATTAGAATCCACGCTTTTTATTTGGAAGGTCATATAAGATATTGTGGTTATGGGATGTGGAATGAACCCCGTAATTTTTCCAACAAAAACCAACTAACTGCTGTCATATTCCAAGTTTTCCTGTAGCGAAATATCATCTAATTTAACCCTAACACTGCATAAAATTTGAGTTCAAAACGCTTCAGATAAGGTCAGCACGGGACGCTTGGTCATTTTCAAGTGTGAAAGCGTATTTAACATACGGTGAGGTCTTGAAAATGGACCCATGTTTCTTGCTGGCCTGATATAGATCAAGCGTAGCGCTTTTGAACCAAAGATTTATGCAATGGTAGAGTTAACTCAATCGACAAATTCTCAAAATTACATATTGCATTCACAGAAATTATTATACAAATATGGTTTGTGTACATATAAAATTTGAAATTTTTCATAATAAAATTCATTATTTTGAAATAAATGTGATATTTGGTATATAATACTAATTAGTGCGTGATTGATATCGCGATGGAATTGAGCCCTGCACGCCAATACGATTCAGTCTTGTTAAATGATGGTTTTCAAATTTTCTTCACTATATATAACCCTGCGCCGAATTATTGACCTGTCACCCTTATCCAACAGGCTTCACCTGCTCATTCTATTGATTTTCACTCTATCTTTCCCTGGCTGTGCCGGCATGAGAGAAATTTTGGATGAGCTGCAGCTTCCGAGACTTCAGGAGAAAAAGATCGAAAGAAATGACTTTTATGTTTCAAATGGAGATGACGTCATTGGCCGGTTGGCGGTCATCAGGCTTAAAAAGGGGGATACGCTGCCGGATATTGCGCGGCATTTCAGCCTGGGAATCAATACAGTCAGTGCTGCTAATCCGGCGATAGATACATGGGTGCCTGAGGCCGGAGAACGCGTTCTGTTGCCGCTGAGCTTTATCCTGCCAGACACCCGTAGAAAAGGTATCGTGATCAACTTGGCCGCTATGAGGCTCTTTCAATATAAAAGAAAGGGTGAACTATTGGCCGTGTCAACCTACCCGGTCGGTATTGGTACTGCAGAGCGGCCCACCCCCATGGGCCGAATGGTTATAACGCGAAAGAAGTTCCGGCCAACCTGGTACGTACCCGCTTCGATTGCTGAGGACTATAGGAAAAAGGGGGATCCTTTGCCGCCCAAAGTACCACCGGGGCCTCTAAATCCATTGGGAGAACATGCTCTCTATTTAAGTAGGTCAGAATATTTGGTCCATGGCACGAATAAACCGGCCAGCATCGGTCTCAGGGCCACCAATGGCTGCATAAGGCTCTATCCGGAAGACATAAGGAGGCTTTTCGAAAATACCCCGGTGAAAACGCCTGTAAACATTGTTAACCAACCCTATCTCGTGGGCGAACGTGATGGAATAATTTACTTAGAGGCCCATACGCCTCTTGAAGGATCAGGCACCGATGAGTTGAATAAGGCATATGCAACATTGAGAACTTTTGAAAAAAAGTCAGGACACCCACTTGATTGGGAAAAGCTTAAGGAAGTAGTAGCCGAGGCCCGTGGCTTCCCGGTCCCTATATTCGATATCAATCGTGGAAGTGAACTGGTTGTTCCGAAAACCATAAAACTCTGGCATCCAGGTAAGTTGTATGGCAAACTGGAAATACCGAAACTCAAAACGGATGCGTGGTATGTTCTGGCTGGTACTTTGCGTAAAAAAGTTGACGCTCTGAGGCTCGCCGCAATTATTAACCATCAGGGTCCACCAATTCCCGCAAGGGTGTTGTCAACGAGCGATCGCCACCGTGTTCTGGCCGGACCTTTTAATGATAGGAGCGAGGCTAAAGAGGCGACAAAACGTTTAAAAATTGATTTGGAAATAGACGGTATATTGGTTGAGCCTGTAGATGATAGTTAAAGGTACATTTTTTGCACTAAGGTAAGTTGATAATTTTGTGTGGTTGCACGGAATTATATAGTCGGTGTCATGACAATGTAAATTGAACAGAAAGGAGGTGACGAAACCATGAAGAAGAGTTATTTGGCAATTTTAATGATGCTTGTTCTCGCTATTGCCTTAGGGGGTTGCGCCACAAAAGGAGACCTCAAAGAGGTGGAGGCCCGGGAAAAGGCCATTGGCGCGAAAGCTGATCAGGCGGCTCAAGATGCGCAGGAGGCAAAGGCAGCAGCCGATGAGGCTACGTTAAAAGCAAATGAAGCAGCGGCCCGCGCTGAAGAAGCTGTAAAAAATGCAGAGGAGAGAGAAAAAATTGCAGCTGAAAAGGAGAGACTCGCAGAGGAAAAGATGAAACTCGCAGAGGAAAAAGAGAGACTCGCAGAAGAAAAAGCAAAACAAGATGAAGCGGCTTTCAAGAAATCAATGAAGAAGTAAATCGAAAGGAAGTGGCAAGGTTTTGAGACTTCCACTTCCTTATTTTTTTCCACCGTTTAGTTTAACCGCATTACGTATATATCCGGAAGAGGGCTGGTTTTGCCATCATCGAGCACATTATTAACAAGCACAAAGACGGTTACAGACAAAATACAGAGAGGGATAGGCAAGTCTCTTCGTTTTTTCTTGGTCTGTATAATGATAACACCAATTCTTATTTACAGCTGCAGTCACTTTGATGAGGGACAAATCTCCCGGGAGGCAAATGAATTTTTCAATCAGGGAAAATACGAGGCTGCTCTCGGCAAATACAAGCAAATCGTTGAAAAACATCCCGCAGTAGCGGACAGAATTCTCTTCGAGATGGGCATTATTTATGCCCACCCCAGGAATAAAAAAAAAGACTATCAGAGATCTCTGGAATGCTTTCAGAAAATCGTAAAGGATTACCCGGACAGTGAATACAGGCGGGACAGCCAGCTGATGATATTTCAAATCCATAATGTCATCAATAAGGATAAAATAATTGCTGCGCAGCAAACACAGATTGACACTTCCTGGCAAGGGGTTAAAAGCAGAGAAAAAGAGATAATTGTACTGCAAGAAAAGAACAAAATGCTCGAAGAACAGATTGAAATACGCGAAGAACAGATTGAAACACTCGAACAAAAAATTTTTGTGCTCCGAACGGAACCGGCAGATAAAGTTCTGATAGAAAAAAAAGAGCGGCGATTGACGTTGCTTTCAAAAGGCGAGGTGATCAAAGCTTACAAAATAGCTTTAGGGGGAAACCCGGTTGGGCCGAAAGAATGCCAGGGAGATAACAAAACCCCGGAGGGAACCTACGTCATCGATGCAAGAAACAGGAACAGCGATTATCACCTGTCTCTTCATATTTCCTATCCAAACGAGAAAGATAAGATGCGGGCAAAAGAGCTCGGTGTTTCTCCGGGTGGAGATATCATGATCCATGGTATCAAAAATGGTCTCGCGTGGGTTGGTGCTTTGCATGCAAGGATTGACTGGACCCAAGGGTGTATTGCCGTTACTGACGAAGAAATGGAGGAAATTTACAAGTTGGTGCCAAATGGCACGATTGTTGAGATAAGGCCTTAGACAAACCGAACAACTTGTCGTACGACCAAATCGTGTAAAGCTCCTTGTGAAGCTTTTATTATGCTACATTTCATTAGCAACTGCACAAATTTGAAAAATTGAATAAAGCGGCTATTAGGGACAGATTAATTTTTATACAATTGCATATATCCTTTGTGGAACAAAAATTCTTCAAACCACAAAATTTACTACCTGGATTTTGCACCAATTATCGTAGCGAGGCGCAGAAAGCATTGTGTTTAAAGCGAAATTGGAATAATTTTGATCCGCAGGCATATACCCTATATGGTGAGAATCAAAATCATGAAACGAGCTTTAAAGGCAAAGCGCTTCAAGCCGTAGTAGATTTTTGGTGCAAGATTCAGGTACTACACCTCCAACAAACACCAACTATATTGTGCCCTTATACTTTTCAGGTACTGTATGTTTAGTGAATATTACAAAAAAAAATCACCATTCTGAAAATTTGAATTTTTGAAATTTCATTCACGTACTTTAATTTTTACGATTTTGCAATTATTTTCAATAATATCTACACCGTCACATATCTTGATTTTTAGTAACCTGTCTGATTTCAGCATGGATCACTTTACAAAGGTGATGATATTCAGATTTATATTATCATTTGATCGGTTTCACGGCCATCGCTAACGAAAAATAAGAATAAAAATGAAATTAAAACTAAGTATTCTCGAAGATCTTTTCACGTTCCATCGGTTTCCACCAGATCATGAAATTCCAAAGGAGATCTATGAGAGTCAGTTTTACAGTATCAACAAAACTGAGGATGAGCTATCAATCGTATGTAGATCTTCTATACTGCTGAATTCAGAAAGCTCAGAAACAGGCTGGTCCTGTATTAAAGTTCTGGGACCTTTGGACTTCTCCCTAACTGGAATTTTGGCAGATATTTCAGCTGTTCTTGCTAAAGCTGACGTAAGCATCTTCGCAATATCAACCTTCCATACAGATTACATATTGGTAAAATCAGAAAAGCTGGCAGTTGCAAATAAGGCATTACAAAAAGCCGGATATACTTTTAATTAGTGCCCGACCGAAAACTGTTATTTTTCCCAATCTCTGCGTCAGGCTCAAATTATAATCCTCGAAATACTCAATGTATTGCTGTGGTTATAATTTTCGCCTTCCTTAATCTTGGAAAAAATTCCTAGTTTTCGTTCAGGCACTAAATAATTGAAACCGAACAAAGGGATGAACTTGATTTTCATTCCGCTACGTTTCATGGAAGCAAGTGATTCAAGCGGTTAATCAAGATATTTCTTATTAATTCTATAGGTTGTCTATTTATGTGACTACATAATAAGATCCAAGGTATTTATCAGTGTATCAGTTTGTGAAACATAGTCGGTTCACCAAAGATTTAAAAAGATGAATTGCTCAGCAAAAAAACGGCTCAAGCAGAGTTGTGCTGACGTTACAATAGGTCCTCCAGTCCGCTCTGTACTTTGGGGAAATCGGGTTGCGGGTCTTACCTATGGACCCAAATACGTGATCGTTACGGTTGGCCGGAGTAAGATAATCCCTGATTTGGAGAGTGCAATGTATCGGATTAAAAATTATACAGCTCCAATCCATGTCATGTGTTTCAACACGAAGACACCCTGTGTAAAGATATTCTTTTGTAAGGATTGCAAGAGCAAAGATCGCATCTGCAGCACCTGGACCATCACGGAAAAATTTGTTTTTTTGAAAATTTGATTTTTGGAATTTTATCTACGCATCTGAATTTTTGCGACTTTGCACATCTCAATGTATCTGCATCTGCTGACTGAGATCTGCTTTTCTGGCAACACATTGTATTTTAATCCGCGAGAGGCGGACGGGGGTTAATTCCCCGCCGATTGCGCCGTTTCATTGCCTTTATAGATACCCCGCTGCTCTGCGGCGGGGTAGTTCATCGTGGATAACACAACGAAGGTAATGATATCTGTATCCGTATAATCAATTGTTATGTATGGACAATAGAAAGGAGATCGAATGTGAAATCAGTTGAACTTAAACATTCATATTTTCCATAGCCTTTTTCATTTGACGAACTGCCTGCCTTAACCGTTCTTCATTTTCTACAAGGGCAAGACGCAGGAATCCCTCTCCTTCTTCGCTGAATCCGGTTCCCGGGGCCACCGCCACATTCGCCCTGTTCATCATTTCAATGGCAAACTGCATGGCACCCATTTTGTTGAATGGCTCTGGGATCTTTGCCCAGACAAACATACCGGCTTTTGGCTTCTCAATATCCCATCCAATTCTTTGAAGGCCACTACACAAAACATCTCTTCTGGTTTGGTATATGTTTGCCTGCTCTGGAATGGTGTCATCACAATCACGCAACGCTATAATGCCAGCCACCTGGATGGCGGAAAAAATTCCATAGTCAAAATAACCTTTAATTTTTCCAAGGGCCTGAACAATCTCAGCATTCCCCACACAATAGCCGATTCTCCACCCTGCCATATTATAGGATTTTGAAAAAGACCCAAATTCCACCCCGACATCCTTTGCACCGTCCACTTCAAGAAAACTTGGCGCCTCATACCCGTCAAAGGTGATTTTCGAATAGGCAAAATCATTAATGATCATGAATTGAAAGCGCTTGGCAAGTTTTACAACTTCTTTGAAAAATTCCCTGTCTATAACAACGCCTGTGGGATTATGGGGGTAATTGAGCATGAGAACTTTCGGCTTGGGATAACAGGCTTCACAAATGCTGATGATGCGATCAAGAAAGCTTTTTTCAGGTACTATGGGTATTTTCATGACATTGGCTCCTGCAATGACAGCTGCATAAATATGCACCGGGAAAGCAGGGGCAGGCACAAGCACGGAATCTCCTGGGCCCATAATGGCCAAGCAGAGATGGGATATTCCTTCCTTGGAACCAATGGTGAAATATGTCTCGGTTTTAGAATCAAGTTTAATACTATAATGCCGTTCGTAATATTTTGCGATTTCATTTTTTAAATGCGGGATGCCCGAAATTTCCGGATACCGATGTGATTTAGGATCTTTAGCCACCTCAACCAGTTTTTCAATCACGGCATCAGGTGTTGGATCCATGGGATTCCCCATACCGAGGTCAATAACATCATCCCCGTTGCGCCTTTTTTCCATTTTCATTTTGTTGATCATCCCGAACAAATAAGGGGGCAGCTGATCCATACGGCTTGCAAAACGAATAATCCGGTTTTCTTCCAAAACAAAACTCCTTTATGAACTTTTATCCTAAGACTATTAGAAAGAGATAATAGCAGATTTTTAAATCACTAAAAATTAAAAATTCTTTTAAATCTTTTTTTTGTCTTGACAAAGCGAGAATTTGAAATAAGACATTAGTATCAGACCAACACAATTGACAAAAAATAAATCAAATTGAAGAAGTTTTGGCCGGGTTCTGATTTGTTCCAAAATTTCACATGAATGCTGAAATATGTGAAATATATAGGCATGAGACTTATGTCGTTCAATCCGGTTAAAGGAGAATCTGATTTCTCAGTGAACGGGATTCTCCGGCAGCAATGACCCGTATGGCTGGCAGGCCGCTAACCGGGCATTTATTCTCACAGATACCGCAGCCGGTGCACCTTCTGAGATCTACAAATGGCAACTGAACGGACAAGGTTTTTCCATCGGGTGCGGTCACGCGCTCTTCCTTGAGATAGATGGCTTTTGGAGACGTGGGGCAATGTTCTTCGCAAACGATACAGGGGGCATTGCCGGACCACGGGAGGCATCTTCCCCTGTCAACGTATGAAGACCCTATTTTGATGGGACGTCCGATCTTTTCTTTGACCGAAATATTTTCTATGGCGCCCGTGGGGCAAACACTTCCGCAGAGGGTGCAGGTATGCTCGCAATATCCCATTGTCATAATGAGATGAGGCGTCCAGAAGCCGGTCATCCCTGCTTCTGTGAAGGTGGGGTTGATTACATTGGTGGGGCACGCCTTCATGCAGAGCCCGCATCTCTGGCAGAGGGTGAGGAAATCATCTTCCGGCAGGGATCCGGGGGGTCTGATTAGTTTAGGGTCTGAGACCCTGCTTAACTGTCCATCCAATCTTCCTAAAAAGGGAAAGGAAATGCCGGCAACAAGCCCTCCCAGCACGGCCCGGCGGCCGACATCCGGTCTTGGGTTTAATCCGGGAGGCCAACCGAAACTGAATGAAATGGCGTTTTCAGGACACGCATGAAAGCAATTGAAGCAGACCAGGCATTCGGCGGTTTCCCATTTCTCACCGGGTATGGGTGAGGCAGCCCCCTGGCAGCTCTTGACACACAAGTGACAGTTTGTGCATTTGTCGGGATCTTTTTTCAACCTCAGGAGACTGACCCTGGCGCATAGGCCCAAAAGGGCGCCCAATGGGCACAGGGTTCGACACCAAAAACGCGGTCTGATCCGGTTTAAAAATAAAATCATCAGAAACAGGATCCCAATGAACCAGGCACCCTGATAGGCCGGGTCGCTGTAACCGAAGATGGGGGACGCCATAACTTCCCCGTAGCTTAGATAATTAAAAACCTTGATGTCACTATTGGCCAGGGCATCAAAAAGTGCCCTCAGGCCAATCCCGACACCGGGTAACACGGAGAGTGCCAGAGATCGAAAAAAGAACGAAATGGGATCTAAGAGTCCCACCATGTTGAGGCCCAGCAACGCCCCCACAAGCAGGGCGATGAGCACAAAATATTTGATTCTCTGACTTTGGGTTTTCCGGTTGGCCTTTATCATCCGGTCCCCTTTGAGAGAGGGTTTTATCCAACTGACCAAATGATGGAGGGCGCCAAAGGGACAAATAAAGCCGCAGAAGACCCGCCCCAATAAAACGGTAAGGCCCAGGACGCCCAACCCCCAAAGAAATCCGTTGATGATCTGGTGCCCTGACACCCACGAGGAGATTCCGACCAATGGGCTCAGCTCAAAGAAAAACGTTACGGGTTGCTGGAGGGTAAGATCCTGTTCCGCCGAGAAAACCTGTGAATAGTCCACAAAGGTATCCTCTGGAAGACGGCTTTCAATGAGAAGAAACAGAAAGAGGAACAGGAAAAAAGTTTGGCTGATTCTTCGTGCCCAGACGAGATGTTTGGCTTTCACACGCTCACCTTTTTTTGATCCAGTCTCAGGAAATCATCGGTGCCGAGCCCCCATTTTTTCGCAAGGCGGATGAATCCCAGATTTCCCGGTTTTTTGCCGAAAAGCTGAGACGCCCTGGCATCCGCAGCTACAGGATCGTCACTTAAGATCAATGTGTTTTTCTCCGCCACATCGGAAAGGCTTCCACCTGAAGGTCCGTTTCTCGTCATGATCCGGATGGCGTCGATCAAGGTCACCGTGGGTTTGAAGAACTGTGCAAGATCCACAGTACTCTGATGGATGTCCTGGTGAAGGGCAGACCTCCTGCCATCGACCCCTCCGATCCAATTCTTCATACCGAGGGTGAGTGTGCTGAGGGAATGGTGTTTGGCCACCGGAAGATTGATTAGCGTGTCGGCCTCTATTAATGGCACAAAAACGGGCCAGACATCCAGACGGTGTCCATGGATCTTCATCTTCCGCATGAGGGAAGACCTGGGAAAAATCAGTTCGGCTCCGGTCTTTTCCGCCACCATCCGTGCGCCTGAAAGTGAAAAACATCGTCTGGCGTCATGAATGGTATTGTCGGCGATTCGAACCTTCTTTGCACCGGCATCCTGACAGAGCTCCACGACGGCTCTAAGGACTTCCGGATGCGTTGTGGCCGCCATTTGAACCGGTCTGGCCCAGGATATGTTGGGTTTGATGACTACAACATCGCCCTTTGAGACAAAACGCTTCATTCCACCGGCGGATTCAAAGACCTTCTGGGTCAATTCCTTTACAGCGTATCCTTCTGTCTGACCCAACCCTTCCACCATAAACGCCTTCTTTTGGGAGTCGGCCCAGGCTGGAGATGGCATCCGGGAAAATCCAGTTAACGCTCCGGTCAAGGCAAAGGAACCGGACAGACAAAAAAGTTTTTTGATGGATTCTCTTCGGGTAATGGGATGATATTTATCTGTGTATTCACCTTTGCGATTCATATCATGACCTCCTTTTCAAATTCGGTATATCCGGGTTACGAAACCCTTCTTTTCAGTATGGGGTTCGGTAAAGCTATGGACAACGCTCCTTGAGCTTGTCATAAACCATCCGATGTAAAGGAATATTTACCCCCAATTCTTCACCGCATCTCGCAATATAGCCCGTAAAGGCCTCTATTTCTGTTCTGTTCCCTTTCTCACAATCCACCTGCATGGAGGATTTTGTGTCATATGGAAATGAATTTACCTTCTCGAGTGTTGCATCGACAATATCCTCAGCGAGACCGATTCCCTTGGTTCTGGCGATTTGTTCCACCTCTTTTATCAGACCTTCAGTGAGGTCTCTGCTTTCCTTTCGATTCATGACAGTCCCAAAGGACTCTCCAAAAAGTGTGGTGACGCCCGCCAGGGGTGAGATAAAGATATATTTTTCCCAGACCACTTCGCTGATATTTGGTTTCAACTGAGCCTTGATACCCGCATTTGTAAGCGTCTCTTCTAATTCCATAAACGCTTCGATGTCATCATTTTCCGGCCCAAAAAAAAGCTGACATGAGCCGCTAACCTGCTGAACGACCCCTGGAGAAACAATCTGTGAGCTGATGTATGCGCAGCCATTTAGTGTTTTACTTTTGGGAAAAAAAGTTTTTATTTTTTCCGCATTATTTACCCCATTCAATAACGGCAGTAAAACAGTTTTTTCTTCAACATTCTTTTCAAGCATCTTCATACAGCCTTCAAGACCATAGGATTTCACACAGATGATCACCAGGTCCAGGGGTCCTAAATTTTTGGGGGTGTCTGTTACGATTGCAGGTGTTGCGGTCAGATCCCCCTCAGTTGTCAGCAGTTTGAGACCATTTTTTTGGATTTGCGTCATGTGTTCTCCCCGAGCAATAAAAACAATTTCAATATCACTTTGGGGAGTATAGTACCGGGCAAGCTTGCCACCGTAGTAACCTCCAATGCCGCCTATTCCTGCGACTGCGATTTTCATTTGTGACCTCCAACAAGTCTTGGTCTACGACCTACCGTTTTTATTTCAAAGGTGACTTCTAATACAGCCCGACAGTCTTTTTACCGCCTCAACCAGTTGTTCTTTTGGTGGGTATGAAAAATTGATTCTCATATGATTTGTTGCCGGATTTTCACTATAAAACTCAGACCCCGGAACAAAAGCCACTTTAAATTTTATGGCTTCATGGAACAGATTGTAGGTATCGATTTTTTCAGGAACGGACACCCACAAGAAAAGCCCACCCTCCGGTTTTGTCCAGGTGACCCCTGTTTCAACCGGGAAATGCGTTTCCATGGTCACAAGAAACGCTTCAAGCTTTTCCCGATAGTAGGACCTGCAATTTTCAATGTGAGCTTCCCAATCCATTTCCTCTAAAAACGCTGTGCACATGTCCTGATTATACTTTGGCGTGTTTAGGACATTTCCTTCTTTTATATTTGTCATCTTTTGGATCACGTCTTTGGGGCCAATGTTGAACCCGATTCGCATTCCGGGGCAGAAGAGCTTTGAAAAGGTATACACCCCAATGACATTTGCGCCACCCCGTGCCTGGTCGAGACTGAAGATGGAGGGTATTGTCGTCCCGTAATACCTCAAAACGCGATACGGACTGTCCTCTATGATGGGTATATCATACTGATAACTCAGATCCAAGAGCCCATCTCTTTTCTTTAGACTCATTGTTATGCCGGTGGGGTTTTGAAAATCCGGTACCACATAAATGAATTTCGGGAGTCTGTTTTTCTCTCTTAGGTCCTCAATCTTTTGACGAAAACCGTCGATATCTGAACCATCTTCGCTAATATCGATACCGAAAAATTTCGGACGTTCCATCTGAAAAGCAACAATGGCCCCCGCAAAGGTGGGCCGATCGATTAAAACCACATCATCCGGGTTGAGGAAAAGACGCCCAGCTAAATCCAGGCCCTGCTGGCCCGAAGATGTGATGACAATATTATCTTTTGAAATGCGGACGCCATCGCGTTCAAGGAATTCAATAATTGCTTCAATGAGATCGGTTTCACCACCGATGGGGCTATATTGCATAATTCTTTCAATATCCTTGGCCAAATGGCGCTGCGAGGCAAGCCGCATTTCATCCTTCAGAAATACCTCAGGGGATGGCAGACCACCCGCCAGAGAGATGACTTGTGGGTCATTAACCAAGGCGAGAAGTTCCCCAATGGAATACCCGTCATAGTCTCTGATGTGATCCGAGAACCGGGAATGCCAATCACGCTTCATAAACTGCCCCTCTTAACTATATGATTTATCTTCTTTTATCTCAATTGAGAGAAAATGCTCAATTGGCTGAATGCAGCTTTCTATCGTTCAACCTGAAACTGACAACGGACAACGAAAAACCCCTGATCGAGGTTTGACTCGACCAGGGTGTTAGAAGGTAAAAACCTTGTCGGCCTCCATTGACAGTTCATAAAGATCGTCCATCCATGCAATCGGACATACGCTTGATCCTTCCATCCCGTGGGATTTCATGCATACGCCTCAGACGTAAAAATCTCCCTCAAATTGATTGATCTGTTCCATTACGTTAAATTCGCCGTTGCTGGCTTTTTCAAACAGAACGCCTTTCCCCAGCATAAATACACTGACGTCGTCTCCCTTTTTGACGGCGACATTGGCTAATCTCATGGCGTTGTATATTGTTTCCGCATCATCGGTCGATATTATGAACAGTGTATTCATATAATCCCTCCAGCTTTCTTTGGTGTTTGGTCAAATATTTTGTTATTTTTCAATAATTCGGTGTAGGCGTTGGCAGATACCTTTACGGCCAAGATGTAACCGGAGACCGCATCCCTGCTAAATACGAGGTATACAACTGGTCAAACGCCAGAGGCATTAAAAACGCTTTATCCATATTTTATTTATCTCATGAATCATGATGTTTTTCAATGTGAATGAGATGGGTTCTGGGATTCAATATTTCATCATTCTATTATTTCGATATACTTGAAATAAAACAAGCTATACACAACATCGTTTTATTTGTTTAAGTTAAAATTTCTATAAAACTAAAAAAACGGCGTTCAGGTTCAAGAATCACAAAACCCAAATTTGTAATTCCACAATTCCTGATTTTTTGGTAACGTTCAAAAGTGTTCGCATGGGGACAATTTGATTGATCGGAATTGAATATTAAAATCTCCCCAATGGAAAGGGGGATGTGGGCGAAAGGTGTGGGTATTGATAGCTTGCAAGAGGTGAAAAAGCGCCAAAATATTGCTTTGCCTCAGACCTCTGGGGCAGACGGTAGCTGGCGTCTTACTGACACATACCCCCATGAGATATGGGTTTGATAAAGATATTGTGGCTTTATTAAATGCGGTAGACATAGTGCGTGTGGATAAGGACAAGGGTGAGGTTGAAGTGATAAAGAAAGGAACCTGAGATGCAAATCGATGCCATCATGATCAAGGAGCAGGATAATGTGGCCACGGCTCTGCGAGATATTGAGCCTAAAGAGGAAATTACGGTGGGTATGGGTGAAGAGGCGAAACCATTTATTGTTCAAGAGTTCATTTCCTACGGGCATAAATTTTCTGTGAAAGATATTGCCCTGGGGGAAAACATTCTGAAATACGGTGAAGTCATCGGTCGGGCCACAAAAGAAATTCGTGCAGGAGCCCATGCCCACATTCATAATATTGAAAGCCTTCGTGGGCGAGGAGATTTAGAAACCGGAGAATCGTAAAATGGAATTTAATGGATACAGGCGCAGCAATGGCCTTATTGGAACCCGCAATTATGTTGGGGTCTTATCTACGGTTGTTTGCGCCAATGAAGTTACGGATGCCATTTCGAGACAGGTTCAAGGGACAGCCTCCTTTATGCATCAGCAAGGCTGTTGTCAAACCCCTGTAGACATCAAGCGAGTGAACGAAACACTGATCGGTCTTGGCAGCAATCCAAATCTTGCCTCTGTTCTCCTTGTGAGCTTAGGATGTGAGAGCACGGATCTAAATGCTGTGGCAAAGACCATTTCAAATACCGGCAAGCGAGTCGAGACGGTGGTGATTCAGGAGGTTGGGGGGGCTGCAAGATCCATTGCCGAGGGAGTACTATTGGCCCAAGACATGGTGCAGGAAGCTTCCAAAATGGAAAGGGTACCTTGTCCTGTCAGCGAGCTCGTCTTGGGACTCAAATGCGGCAGCTCGGACACCACTTCAGGTCTGGCGCCCAATCCGGCGCTGGGCATTGCCTCGGACTTGCTCGTTGAAGCCGGCGGCACTTCCATACTGGGAGAGGTCACCGAGTTTATCGGTGCAGAACATCTGTTGGCACAACATGCAAAGGACCCACAAATCGGTCAGGAAATTATCGGCCTGGTCCAACGAA
>Ga0272443_10003328_pt1 | contig 19018 bp, 19 predicted proteins | sample SSMAcet12_FD_193581 | JGI IMG/M metagenome (GOLD analysis project Ga0272443, IMG submission 193581) | Marine sediment archaeal communities from Little Sippewissett salt marsh, Falmouth, MA, United States - SSM-Acet-12 | ecosystem: Environmental > Aquatic > Marine > Wetlands > Sediment ... | reverse complement strand
CTTGCCGGCGGCGGGATCCGGTTCGGTTTGTTTCACGGTGCTGTTCTTTCTGTTACTGCTGATGGTGTTTCATTCGGGGCCGCGTGGTTACCTCCGGGCTCCCGGGGGCTGTCGCGGTCGCTTTATAACCAAAAAATCCCTGAGACGGTTATGGCTGCTTGTACTTTTTTTTCAAGGATTCGAGTTTTTGCTTGAGTTCCCGGATATTTTTTCTTTCCGCCCTGCTCAGGGCGGGATAGGTTTTTTTGATTTTTTCAAAATCTCTGTCCGCCTGTTTCATGACCAGCCGGTTGTATTTATGCTCAAGGTGACCGATGCTTTTCTCGAGCCTTTCGGTCAGCATGGATGTTGTTTGTGCCGGAGTGGTAATGATGCCCCGTTTCTTCTTTCGTTCAAGCGCTTTTTCGCGCGCGGTTTTTTTCGCCCGTGCTCTGGTATCTTTGATCTCGGTTTTAACCGGGGTTCGGTCTTTACCGCTTTCATATAAAAATATTTTGTAATCCTGGGCAACACTTTCGTCCTGCAGGACCACAAAACTTTCCTGAATCTGACGGATTAAATATCCGCCGATATAGTCGCCTTTACGGTAGGTTTGTGATGTTCCCGGATTTCTGTGATAGTTCCTGCGCCGCCGCCTGCGCCGTGTTTTCGGTTTTAATGAAAGGATGGCTGAACGCATATTCTCCGTAACAATGGTTCCGGAAAGAACGATATCATCGATATGTTCATTTTTCTTTCGTTGTTTTTTCTTCTTTTTTTCATTTTCGTCCGGCATCAGCCATTTTTTTCTTTCCGGGCTGAAAAGATTTTTTTCGACGATGATGCTTTCTTCAGGAATATCCGCGACTGCCGGTTTCGCCAAACAAAAAGAAAGCAGCACTGTAACCAGTATCCATTGTCGTTGATATCTAAAAATAATGAGAGTTCAGCTCCTTTCCGGTCGATTGTTTTTTCAGGGAGGGTTCAGGACTTTGCTAAAAGGATAACCTCCGGTTTCGGAGTGGTCGTGACCTTGTTATTACCGAAGAACCATGCGAAATTCGATGACCGCGAATAAGTCACCAGCCGCTTTCCCGAGTGAAATTTATGCTGGTTTTTCTTGACTGTTTCAATAGAGGACAATGCTGTTTCGGTGTATGGACACGACAGTTCAATTCATTTCTTTTGTTGACCGGCAATGTGTTTTCGACATTGCAACTTTAATATTAAACAAATGCAAGGTTGGTGCCAGCAGCAGGTGGGTACGTAAAGTTCGGAAAAACAAAATAAATACAATGAGTTGTGGACTAAAAAGAAGTAAGAAAGGCGGGTGTGAAAAGCGGAATATTTATAAATGTAATATTCCTATACATTTATAACATTTTGCGATGTATATTATTTTTACAAATAATACAATGATTAAAGATTGTACTCTTCAATCTTGTTATACAATGCCCGTCTGCTGATTTTCAGGGTTTCGGCCGCTTTTGCCTTGTTCCCGCCCAGCCACCACAGGGTTCTCTCGATGTACTGTTTTTCAATTTCATGCAGCGGCATGCCAATTTCGACATCCAGAAACTTTTTTTTGGGATCCTGAACATGAAGGCGTTCGGGGAGGTGTTCGACCAGCAGGACGGTGCCCTGCGACAACAGGACGGCACGCTGAATGACGTTTTTCAGTTCCCGGACATTACCGGGCCAGTCATACTTCATGAGGATGTCCATGGTATTTTTAGAAACTTTTTTGATGTTTTTGTTCAGTTCACTGTTAAACGTGTTGACAAACGCTTTCACCAGCGGCGGAATATCTTTCCAGCGTTTTCGCAGCGGTGGCACGTTAATGGTAAAAACCTCAAAACGGTAGAAAAGGTCTTTACGGAATTTTCCTTCTTCAATGGCTTTACGAAGATCTTTATTGGTCGCGGCAATAATCCGGGCATTTGTCTTATAGGTTTTTTTGCCCCCGACCCGGCGGAACTCCCTGTTTTCCAGGATCCTCAAAATACTGGTCTGGGCCTTGTAATCCATGCTGCTGACCTCATCGAGAAAAAGCGTACCGTCATTGGCATTTTCAAACACACCGTCTTTCAGTTCCGTGGCGCCGGTGAAAGCCCCTTTTTCATGGCCGAACAGCTCGCTGGGCGCAAGGTCTTTTACCATTGCTCCCGAATTGACAGCGATAAACGGCCCCGATGATTGTTTGCTGCGGACATGAATCGACCGTGCGACAAGTTCCTTGCCGGTTCCGCTTTCGCCGGTGATCAGGACGGTCACATCGTTTTGTGCGGCAAGGCCTATTTTCCAGTAGACATCCTCCATGATTTTGCTTTGGCCGACAATGCCGTCAAATGATTTAACCTGTTTTTCTTTTATGTTTAATTCCTGCATATCAAAAACCTGTGTAGTATGTGCATATTTTACACATATGATAACATTAGTTTTCCTGAGATGTCAAGTGAGCTAGATTTACAATTTGCGGATCGCTGAAACTCTTTATAATTCAGGAACAGCCATTATTAAACTCTTTTTTATTAGTGGCTGTTCCTGAATTATACCTGGCGACAGCATCTCTATATCTTGTGGTTGCGCTTTGCTTGACATACCATCTCCGCCTGCCTATACTTTTACTGATCAAAGCAATTTTTTATCAAAATCAAATACCCTGGTGCAGGATCCATTTCGATATGGTGAGCACATGAAATGATGTTTGTGTTTGAATACAACAGAATATGAGGTGGTGCTTTATGCTTAATCCGGATCAAATAATTGCTTCTGCTGAACAACCGATGCGAAATTTCTGTAAGTCCTTTCAAGAAATTATCGGCGACTGGAAGCCGTTTCTCAGAGCAACAGAAAAAATATTGAAGGGAGAAGACGTCGGCAATGATGCCGTGCAGCCTGAAATGCAGTTTCTGGTGGATTGGTCAAAACTGATCATGGATGTCACCCGGCAGGGGCAATGGGACTGGAGCAGACCCGATGTGCAGGCGCTGTTTAAAACTTATGCAGAAAGCAGGATGTATAAGATTTTTGCCGATGCCATGATTGACATGGTTGTTGCGATCGCAAAAGCAGGGCAAATCGGGACTGTTGTTGAAATCGGCACGGGTCCGGGCAAGGTTACAGAAGTCCTTTGCCGTGAAATGGTAAAAAACGGTATTTCGGTGCCGGTAATTATATCTGACAGTGCGCCGGGCATTAAATCAGTCGGCAGGCGCTTGCAAAACGAGTATCCCGGGCTTTTAATCGCCGATTTTGTCTGGGACATCACCCAGGATCCCCCCCGTGAACTGATCACACGCCTTCAGCGGCCTGTGATCATGTATGAACGGTTCTGTATTCCGTACGGGGGGTATGAAACAATCGATCGCATCGCATCTGTCGCGGACATATTGCTGCTTTTGGAAGACTTCAATCTTACGGAAAAAAAGGAGGCCTATGATATTATTTTTGAGAAAATAGGCTTACAGTTTTTTACCTATCAGAAAACCAGAGAGTATCTGGAAAAGCACTTCCAGTTTGTTCACCCCTTTAAGGATACCGGAGCAATCAACCTGACCGATACCTGTTTTTTTCTCCTGGCCATGAAGCAAATCGCTCCCGGGATGGCGCGGGCGGTCAAACCTGTTTGAGAGGTGATAACCAGCCGCAGGAAGAGATCTCAAAGATCGGACACGATACATAATTTTGGTTCTACGACGGAATTGGTTGGTAGAAGAATGGGAAAGTCAGGCGCTTGATCATTTTGGCCTCCGGCCTCAATGTTCAAGACGGGCTCTCTGAGCCCGGTTGTTTACTTTTTATTCTGATTTTTCTTCTTCGGCCAGCCATCTGGTCAGGACATCGACCATCTGTCTGGCCTGTTTGTTGCTCGAGATATTGAATTTACTCTGGGGCCGGTACTCTCCTTCCACTTTCCGATAGCGGCGAATGATGTATTTGGTGTTTCCATAGTCCTCTTTTTTCCAGTCGTAATTTTTATATTTGAACACAATGGTTGCCCAGGCCCCTTTGGTAAGGATTTCCTTGTCCAGTTCCTTGACTTTCAGGACGCCGTCCTCTTCATAGTTGACGGTCACATCGTTGATATCGGAAGCCATGTTTACCCCTCCACATATATTATAAATATACGTTACTTTAATACGTGTTTTTGCCTGCGTCAACCATAAATTTACTGCCGTAAATTTACGACCGGTAGCGCAGGGTTTTCAGATTGATGCCGAGGGAAATATCTGCTTTCAGCTGGAAAAGCTGCTGTGACAGTTTGATCTCCGGTATGTGTTTCCGGATTGTTTCACCCATTTTCCCCTCGATGAAAGCTGATTGAGAGAGAAGGTCTGTAACGCTCTGGTATTTTAATAGAAGTTTTGCCGCTGTTTTTAGCCCCACCTTGGGGACCCCCGGTATGCGGTTGGTGGTATCGCCGGCCAGGGCAAACAGATCGACCAGCTGTTCAGGTCTGACCGAATACTTTTCCTGAACATATTTCCTGTCCAGATCCCGTTTGCTGAAATGATCGCGAATCCGGATGTTTGCCGACAGCAGCTGGAGAAAAGCTTTGTCCGTTGAAAGAATAATGGCCCGGCCGTTTTTTTGCGCTGTTTTTGTTGCCAGGGTGGCGATAAGGTCATCCGCCTCTGTTTGCGAAAAGACAAGGGACGTAATACCCATTTCCAGGAAAGCTGTTTTATAACGGTCCAGATTTTTATGGAGCTGTTCCGGCATGGGCGGTCGGCCTTCTTTGTATGTCGGTAAAAGCGCGTGCCGCCATCCCGGTTCATGACTGTCGAAGATACAGGCCGCATGGGTGGGACCGGTTTCACGCACGGCCCGCTGCAGAGAATGGACCGTGGATTCGATTGCGCTGTCAGTGTGGGCCGGTCCCTCTTCTCCCGGATGGGCCGCGTATATCCGTCGAATGAGGTTTAAGGCATCAACGAGCAGAAACCGTATTTCCATAAACGTTTTCCGGATTAAACGCTTTTTAAATAGCTGACAACACTTTCAATGGCTGTACCGGGGGTTGATGCGCCGGCTGAAATACCTATTTTCTCAGCATTTTTCAGCCAGACGGGATCTATCTCCTTTGCTGACATGATCCGGTATGTGCGCGGGTTTATTGTTTTTGAAATCTGATAAAGTCTCTTGGTGTTGGCACTTGTTTTCGAACCGATAATGAAGACAACATCATTTTCACGGGGCAGGGTTTTTATTTCCGCCTGTTTGGAGCGTGTTGTTTTACAGATGGTATTGAAAAGCTTCAGGTCGGCGATATGCGGTTTCAGGATCCGGTGAATGCTGTCTGCATTTTCAATGGTCTGGGTAGACTGAATGACGATAGCGGCTTTTTGCAGGCCTTTTATTTCCGGTAAAGGAATGTTCTTTTTACTGCTGATGATCACCGGGGCGGTGGTCAGCTGTCCGGCAATACCCTGGACCTCGGAATGATTTTTATCACCGATAATAATAATTTTATAGCCTTCTTTTTCCATTTTTTTTGCAATATTATGGATTTCCGTTACCATCGGACAGGTGGCGTCCACAATATGATATCCCAGCGCTTCTGCTTCCCGATAGGTCTTTGTGCCGGTCCCGTGGGCCCGAATGAGCAGGGTTTTGTTTTCTCCACGGGTCAGTTTGGCGACTTTTTTGATGCCGGAAGCTTTGACCCGTTTGATGACATCTTCATTGTGAACGATATCTCCCAGCATTTCCACGGTTCTGTTATCTTTTGCCGTCTGAAGCGCCGTTTCAATGGCGCGCTTGACGCCGAAACAGAAGCCGGCGGTTTTTGCGATATTAATTTTCATAATTTTCCTGTCTGTACAGTGCCTTTTTGTTGAAAAAGGGCAGTGAAAAAGCGTCCGGGGAATTCCTGTCCAAGTGTCAGGCCCCCTGATAAAACAGATTGTACTGAATTATAGTAAAATATAGTATAAAAATAAATCTTTTAAAATGTGTTTGCTCATCCGAGAGTGTTGATATAATATAGTAAAAATAGCCGGTATTGCAAACCTGTAATTTGAAAGTGTGGGTCGAAGGGGTCATGAAAATTGTTGTTGACCGCAATGAAGTACTTCGCTATCTCGGGCACCGTGACCAGAAAATTGATGAAAATACCTGTCAGCTGATCGAGACATCGGTTTCCGAGGTGCTGGCGACGCTTTCCCGAAACTATGTTTACCGGATATTTGCGCTGGAAAGCGCAGACAGCGGCGTGCAGCTGGCCCGGGGAAGGCTGGTCCTGTCGGGAACGGCCATACGGCTGCATTTAAAAGGAGCTGTCAGGTGCGCGGTAATGGCGCTGACCCTTGGGCCGAAAATTGATGAGAAAATTCGTCTTTACAGCCGGACGGATGTGACGCGGGCGCTGGTGCTGGATGCCTGTGCCACGGCTGCCGTTGAATCGCTGGCGGATCATGTGGAAGCGGAAATTCGCACAGTGGCAAAAACAGAGGGGTTTTTCCTGACCGAGAGGTTCAGCCCGGGGTATGGTGATCTGCCCATAACCGTCCAGCCGGATATTATCCGTATTCTCGCGGCCCGGGAAAAAATCGGCCTTTCCGTGACCGACAGCTGTCTGCTGGTCCCGCAGAAGTCCGTTACCGCGGTTGCGGGGATTGTCGGCCATGTTCCTGAAAAACACTTGAAGACCTGCCGGGACTGTAATAAGTATAAAGAATGTTCGTTCCGAAGAGAAGGGAAACACTGTAATGAATGATATTTTTACCAGGGAGAAATTTACTTTTTTTGATGGGGCCATGGGAACCATGCTGCTGAAGGCCGGGCTGGCGACCGGTGATTTTCCTGAACTGAACAATTTCAACAACCCGGAAATTGTCAGGGACATTTATCAGCAGTACATCGATGCCGGTGCCGAGATTATCACGACCAATACCTTCAGCTCCAATGCATTCAAAATGCAGGATTTTGACCACAGCTTTGTCGATTCCGTCAAAAAAGGGGTCGCGGTCGCCAAAAGCGCGGTTTCCACGCAGAAGGTGGCGCTTGATATCGGGCCGATCGGCCAGTTGATGGTCCCCATGGGGACGCTCTCTTTTGCGGAGGCGTACGACATGTTTGCCGCTCAGATAGAAGCCGGCGCGGCGGCCGGGGCCGATCTGGTCCTGGTTGAGACCATGACCGATTTATACGAGGCCAAGGCGGCGGTACTGGCCGCAAAAGAAATCTGTGATCTACCGGTGGTGTGTACGCTGAGTTTTCAAAAAGACGGCAGAACCCTTTCCGGCGCGGATCCGTTGACCGCCATTCTGACGCTGGAAGGGCTGGGACTGGATGTCATCGGGGTGAACTGCTCACTGGGCCCGGTTGAGATGATTCCGATTATCAAGCAGTTTGTCCGGTTTGCCAGTGTCCCGGTGATTGCTCAGCCCAATGCGGGAATGCCCGAACTGGTCAAGGGAGAAACCCTTTACAACATGCGGGCCGATGATTTCGGCAGCAGTATCCGTGAGATGGCCGAACTGGGCGTTTTGGTTTTTGGCGGCTGCTGTGGAACCAATCCCGAGTTTATTCGCTCGGCCCGAAGGGCGGTGAGCGCTCTTAAACCGGCGACCGTTCATCCGGAGCGGATCACGGCCGTATCTTCCGGTTCCCAAACCGTCGTGCTCGGCGACGATGTGGCGGTGATCGGCGAACGGATCAACCCCACCGGCAAGAAGAAACTCAAGGCGGCATTACGGACGCGTGATTTCGATTATATCCTCAACGAAGCGGTCAACCAGCGCAATGCCGGGGCAAAAATTCTTGATGTCAATGCCGGTCTGCCGGAGATTGATGAAAAAGAGATCATGATGAAGATCATTCAGGAGATCCAGGCGGTGGTAGACCTGCCGCTTCAGATAGACAGCACCGATCCGAAGGTGATTGAGGCAGCGCTTCGGATCTATAATGGAAAGGCCCTGGTCAATTCGGTCAACGGTGAGGAAAAATCCATGAAAGCGATTTTTCCGCTGGTCAAAAAGTACGGCGCCTGTGTGCTGGGGCTGACCCTGGATGAATCGGGTATCCCGGAAACAGCGGCCGGACGGTTTGCCATTGCGGAGAAAATCATTCAGGTGGCGGATACTTACGGGATCCGGCGGGAAGATGTCCTGATCGATTGTCTGGTCCTGACGGCATCCACCCAGCAGCCGGCAGTGATGGAAACCCTGCGGGCGGTTCGAATGGTTAAGGAAAAACTTGGCGCCAAAACGATTCTCGGTGTCAGTAATGTCTCTTTCGGGCTTCCCCGGCGGGATATTCTGAACAGCACTTATCTGGCCATGGCCCTCGCCTGCGGACTGGATGCGCCGATTATTAACCCGCTGTCTGTTCCGATGATGGCGGCGGTACATGCTTTCAGGGTTCTGGCGAACAGGGACAGGGACTCGGAATCTTTTGTCGCTGCTTATGCCGATACCCGGGCACCGGCTGTCCAGACTGCTGCTGCCGGGTTGCCGGCAGAGACTGGATCCGGGCCGGGAGAAAGGTCGCTCCGCGAGATTGTTATTGATGGTCTCAGAAATGAAGCAGCGGCCATGACCGAGAAACGGCTTGAGACCGAAGATCCCATGAAAATTATTGAGAAAGATCTGATGCCGGCGCTTGACGTGGTGGGGGAAAAATACGAGAAAGGACAAATCTTCCTTCCCCAGCTGATGCAGGCGGCTGAGACGGTTAAGAAGGCATTTGATGTGATCAAAAGTCGTATTTCCACGGTTGATGAAAATGGCCTGGTGAAGGGGAAGATTATTCTCGCAACAGTCAAAGGCGATATCCATGACATCGGTAAAAACATTGTCAAGGTGCTGCTCGAGAACTATGGTTACCAGATCATCGATCTGGGTAAAGACGTTGCCCCGGAAACGGTTGTTGAGATTGCCAGAAAAGAGAAGGTGAAGCTGGTGGGGCTGAGCGCTCTGATGACCACCACGGTCAAGAGCATGGAAGATACCATTGCGGCCCTGAAAAACGAAGGCGTTCCCTGTATCGTCATGGTCGGTGGAGCGGTATTGACTCAGGAATATGCGGATATGATTAAAGCCGATCATTATGCCAGAGATGCTCAGGAAGCGGTCAGAATTGCGGGAATGGTTTTTAAGTAGTGCGGAGTTCGGAGTTTAGAATGCAGAATGCATTTTTCTGTTAATTAACGGGTAATGGTTATTATGAAGGGATATGTCCAGGTTTATACCGGTGACGGCAAGGGCAAGACGACAGCGGCGCTGGGTTTGGCGTTACGGGCAGCGGGTGCGGGTTTAAAGGTTTTTATTGCCCAGTTTGTGAAAGGAATGGTATACAGTGAACTGGTGTCGATGCAACGGTTTGATGACCTGATTACCCTTAAACAGTACGGCCGGACCTGTTTTATTGATGGTGAGCCGGAACAGGCGGACATTGATGCCGCCCAGGCAGGATTTACCGAGTTGTCCCGGGCGGTTCTGTCCGGTGAGTATGACCTGGTGATTATTGATGAGGCCAACATAGCGATTTACTATAACCTGTTCATGGCGGAGGAACTTCTGCAACTCATCGATAAAAAGCCGGCCCATGTTGAGATGGTGATTACCGGCCGGAAAGCGGACGCGAAAATCGTTGCGCGGGCGGACCTGGTTACCGAAATGAAAGAGATCAAGCATTACTATACCCGGGGCGTGCAGGCGCGCAAGGGGATTGAGAATTAAGTATTTAAAGTATTTGAAGTGCCTAGAGCACTTAAAGTGGCTGACCCATTTATAAGATCTGGACGTTGATGTTTTGGTTGTGTTTTTAACTTTAAGTACTTCAAGTATTTTAATTACTCTAAGTACTTTAAATTCTCTAAGCACTTTTTAAAAACGTTTGAGAGACAAATTCTTGGACAGCCCCTATACGACAACCATTACCGATGAAGCCAGAAAACGCGGGATAGTCGTCGACGTTATCGACCCGCATGTGCCGATATACAGTCTTGTTTACAAAGGTAAAAAGATCCGTTGCTGGCGCTCTCTGACCGACCGGGTCGGTGCCGTTACCTTTCATTTGACCCAGAACAAACATGCCGCAAATACTTTTTTGAAAAAAAACGGGGTCCCGGTTCCGGCCCAGGTGCTGTTCACGACCGATGAAAATGCCGGTAAGTTTTTGAACCGCTATGGCAACATTGTCGTCAAACCCTGTTCCCAATGGGGGGCCAGGGGCGTCTCTGTAAAGATCAACCGGATGGATGACTTGAAACGGGCGGTCAGGTCTGCGGCCAAGTTTGAAAGCACTGTTTTGCTGGAGGAATATGTGTGCGGAGAAGACAACCGGCTGATTTTTGTCGACTACCGGTTTGTGGCGGCCATCCGTCGTTTTCCGGCGTGTGTGGTCGGCAACGGTCAAGACAGTATCCGGTCGCTTATTCGAAAAAAGAACGCTCTGGCCGAAAAACGGGACCCGGTGAACCGTATTCCTTTGGACCGGGAAACCGTAAGGAGCCTTTCAGCCATTCATCTTGATTACGCCAGCGTGCCCGGAAAAGGGAAAAAGATCTATGTTCGCATGAATGCAAACTATCATACCGGGGGGACGGTTGAGGTCGTTACGGACCAAATTGAAAAAAAACTGATTGTGGTGGCGGAAAAAATTGTCAGACTGGCGGAGCTACCGGTGACCGGGGTGGATTTTCTGGTCAACCGGCGGACCGGTCAATACCGGGTGATTGAACTGGCCCCGGACCTGGCGATTTCTCCCAGAGGGGGGGGGAAGGTTGCCGAACATTTTATCGATTATCTTTTTCCGGAAACTGTTGAAAAGAAGCGGCTTTCCGCGCCATAGTTTTAATGGGTGCCGAAAATCTTATTTCTTGACTAATGACAATGAACATAATAAAGTGATAAACTTTAAAAAATCCTTTTTTGGTGGAAAAGGCTTTCCTGAAGGTCAACAAAAAGCTCGCCTTTTTAACATGGTTGGCCAATGTGTAACAGCCATTAAAAAAATGAAATCAATATATTTTGCTGTTTTGTGAATCAATTATGTTATATTTTACTCATATCTTTCTGAAATTTCAGGATAATTGAGATAGAAAGCCCAGATGAATAAGAACAAACTGCCTGCCCTGAGAATCGGTGATCTTGAAATTAATCCGCCTATCATTCAGGGGGGCATGGGGGTCAGGGTGTCGCGGGCCGGACTTGCCGCCGCGGTTGCGGAACAGGGGGCGGCGGGTGTGATTGCAAGTGTCGGGCTGGGAAGGTATGAGGATTCGCCGCTTTCGGAGTTTGTGCGGGTCAACGAGGAAGAGTTGCGGGCCCAGATCAGAAAGGCCAGGGAACTGACCCGTGGTGTGATCGGTGTCAATGCCATGGTGGCCCTGTCCAATTATGAGAATCTGGTTCGGGCCTCGGCCGATGAAGAGGTGGATTTGATTATCTCCGGCGCAGGCCTGCCGATGGAACTTCCAAGATATGCAGGGAATTCCAAGGTCAAACTGGTTCCCATTGTTTCATCCGGCAGAGCACTGAAAGTGATCTGCCGAAAGTGGGAGAAAAATTATCAACGAAGACCGGATGCGGTTGTTGTTGAAGGCGCTATGGCCGGCGGGCATCTCGGGTTCAACCCGGACGATGTCATTAACCAGACGATTCCGCCGCTGGAAAGGATTGTTGCTGAGGTCCTTGAAACGGTGAAAGAGATCGGTTTCGATATTCCGGTGGTTGCGGCCGGCGGCGTTTACAGCGGAGAAGATATTGCCCGTTATCTTAAACTGGGCGCTTCGGGCGTTCAGATGGCCACCCGTTTTGTGTGTACGCACGAGTGCGATGTGCATGACAAGTTCAAGCAGGCCTATATCAATGCCGGTAAAGAGGACATTACCATCATCAAAAGTCCGGTGGGGCTTCCGGGAAGAGTCATTAACAGTGATTTTGTCCGGAGAATAAAAAACGGTGAAACGATCCCGTTTAAATGCCGGTTTCGATGCCTGAAAACATGTGATCCCAGGACAGCACCATACTGTATTGCAAAGGTTTTGTCCAATGCCTCGGAAGGCCGGATCGACGAAGCCTTTGTTTTTGCCGGTTCGAATGCCTACCGGTGTGACAGGATTGTTTCGGTGAAGGAACTTATCGACGAACTGGTCGAAGAGACGGTAAACAACCTGGATGACGGCAAATGAAGGACAGGGAAACAGTTGTTGTAAGCGGGATTGGTGTTTTTTCTTCGATCGGCTGTACCCGGAAAACTTTCTGGGATTCTCTTGTGAACGGGACGTCAGGGGTCCGTACCATCAATGCCTTTGATTCAAAGGAGCATAAAAGCAGGATCGCTTCCGAGGTTCGTTCCTTTATTCCTGCCGATTATCTTTCCGTCAAGCATGCTAAAAGAATGGCGAGGGTATCGCAGCTGGCGACCTGTGCATCTATTGAAGCGGTGAAGGATGCCGGTCTGGATCTGCACAAGGAGGTGCCTGAAAGAATCGGCTGTGTGATCGGATCGGCTGCCGGAGACTGGCATACCATAGAAGACCAGCATGCGAATTTTCGTGAAAAAGGTCCCGGATGTGTGAACCCGCTTTCCATTCCCAAAATCATCCCCAATATGCCGGCCTGTAACGCTGCCCTGGTGCTGGGGATTCATGGCCCCAACATGGGACTGGCAACGGCCTGTGCCACGGGTGCCCATGCCATTGGTATGGCACTGGGAATCCTGAGACAGGGCCAGGCGGATGTTGTTCTGGCCGGCGGTGCTGAAGCAACCATCACGCCGGTGGTGGTGGACGGATATGCTTCCATGCATGTGCTTTCTCTCAGGAATGATGATCCGGAAAAAGCCAGCCGCCCGTTTGATGCCGGGCGGGATGGTTTTGTCATCGGTGAAGGTGCCGGGATTCTGGTGCTGGAAACGCTTGCCCATGCAAAAAAGCGCGGGGCTGAACCCCTTGCGGCGATCAGCGGTTTCGGCATGACGGCCGACGCGTACAGTATCGCGATTCCCGGCCCGGACGGCCGATGGCCGGCGGCTGCCATTGAACAGGCGGCCAGGGATGCGGATATCAGCCTTGACACAATAGGCTATGTCAATGCTCATGGCACGTCTACCCGGATAAACGATAAAGTCGAAACACTTGCGCTTAAAACCGTTTTTAAAAACAGGAAAGGCGGGTTGCCGCCAGTCAGCTCGAACAAATCCATGATCGGCCATACGCTGGGAGCGGCCGGTGCTATTGAAGCGGCGGCAACGGTGTTGTCGGTTTATCATGGCGTCCTGCCGCCCACGATAAACTATGAAAACCCGGATCCCGATTGTGATTTGAATATTGTGGCCAATGAAGCAAGAGAGAAAAAAATAGAGGCTGCCATATCCAATTCCTTCGGTTTCGGCGGTCAAAACGGCGTACTCATTTTTTCAAGGATTAACTAGGCCCCTTCATCCCCCGCGATTAAATCCTTTTGTCTGAAGTTATTAATATATCCATTACAGGTTGAAAGATGTCTGAAGAAAACGGAAGAAATGATCAAGCAGAGGAAAAAAGTTTTGCCGAACTGCTGAATGACAGTTACCAGGCGCCGGTTAAATTGAAGCCCGGAGATAAAACAACGGCCGTGGTTTTCAAGGTAACCGATGAATGGATATTTCTGGATCTCGGCGGGAAAAGCGAGGGGTGTCTGGCAAAAGCGGAACTGGTCGGTGAAAATGGAGAAACCGATGCTAAAGAAGGAGACCGCCTGGAGGTGTACCTTTTATCCGAAACCGGCGGTGAGCTGGTGTTTACCACAAAGGTGGGGAAGGGGGCCGCGGACAGGTCCCTGCTCGCGGAGGCTTACCGGAACCGGATTCCGGTTGAAGGGACTGTGGACAAGGAAATTAAGGGCGGTTTTTCCGTCAAGCTTGCCGGGTCGGCCCGGGCGTTCTGTCCTTATTCGCAGATGGGGATCCGGCGGGTCGAAAATGGCGAAGCATATACCGGCAAGGCTTTATCATTTCTGATAACGGAGTTCAGCGAAAACGGCCGGAATATCGTTTTGTCAAAACGGGCGGTGCTGGAAGCGGAACAGATGAAAAAAAAGGAAGTTTTAAAAGACTCTCTGAAAGTGGGGGACACCGTTTCCGGGACGGTTACCGCAGTCCGGGGATTCGGCGCCTTTATCGATATTGACGGTGCCGAAGGACTGGTTCCCATATCGGAAATCGGATGGGGCCGGATAGAGGACATTCACGATCATATTTATGCCGGACAGAAAGTGGAAGCCGAGGTCATCAAATTGGACTGGGACAATAACCGACTTTCTTTCTCGCTCAAGGCCCGGCAGCCGGATCCCTGGCAGCAGTCATTGGTGAAATATGCCGAGGGTACGGTCCACCATGGGACGGTTTCCCGGCTGGCAAAGTTCGGTGCGTTTGTTACGCTGGAACCGGGAATTGACGGGCTGATGCATATTTCAAAAATCGGCAGGGGTAAAAGGATCAACCATCCCGGGGATGTGCTGAAAACCGGCCAGGGGATTCCGGTGAAAATTGAAAAGCTGGATATCGATAAGAAACGGATTTCGCTTGTCATGGATGCTGAAGAACCTGATGCCGAATTACGAAACATTCCTGAAGCGGGTAAAAAGGGGTTTGACATGTCTGAAGTAATAAACCCACCCAACGCGTCTTTCGGTACACTGGGGGATATCCTGAAGGCAAAACTGAAAAGTAAAAAGTAGAGGTTTGCCGGTGTCTCAGGTGGCGATTGACGGAGAATACATTGAATTGATCAAGCTGCTGAAGGTTGCCGGGGTGTGTGCAACCGGCGGAGCAGCCAAAATTGCGGTTGCGGAAGGAGGTGTGAAGGTCGATGGTGAGCCGGAAGGCCGCAAGCGCTGCAAGATCCGAAAGGGCCAGAGGGTAGAGGCTGATGGAAATGTTATCGAGGTGGTTTAGGGCATTATGATGAACCCGAAGACAGCGGCGGCTGCGCGGCCGGATGTGTATGAATATGAACTTCCCGGCGGATTCCAGGTCCTGGCCGGCAAAACGGATGCGGACAATGACCGGCTGAGCATCAAGGTGGCTGCACCCAATGATTACTGGTTCCATGTGCGGGGCATGCCGGGCAGCCATGTTATTTTAAGGGTTGCGGCTGAGGAACCCTCAAGGGATATTATTAAACAGGCCGCTGCCGTGGCGGCGTATCACAGCAAGGCCCGAACCGGCGGTGTGGTGCCGGTGTCCTGTACTCGGGCGAAATATGTGACAAAAGCCGGCAGGGATAAACCGGGAACCGTGCATATTCGTAAAGAAACGGTCCTGAAGGTGCGGCCGGCGGTGCCGGAACCGAGTTCGGAGTGATGAGTGCGGAATGCGGAGTGCGGAACGTCTTCAATGCGGAATGACGAGTCAGAATGCGGAGTAAGCCTGTTTAATAGTCTGAGCCCCCCTAAGCGTTGTTTCGGTGGAATTTTATGACACTAAAAAAGAAAAAATATTATGCCGTGGTCAAAGGCCGGAAAACAGGTATTTATGAAAACTGGGAAGGTCCGGACGGGGCCCGGGCTCAGGTCATATCTTTTCCCGGCGCTGTTTACAAGGGGCATCATACGCGGGCTGAAGCCGAAGAATGGATCGCTCAAAATAAAGAGGGATATGCCGCTGTTCCCAAGGAGAAGAAAACGGTCAATTCCCGTGCTGTTTCTGATGCGGATGACAGCGGAAAAGTCATTGTTTATACGGACGGCGGCTGCAGCGGGAATCCGGGACCGGGCGGATACGGGGCGGTGATTTTAAAAGACGGAAAACGAGAGGAACTCTCGGGCGGTTTTCGGCGGACCACCAATAACCGGATGGAGCTTCTCGCCTGTATCTTTGCCCTGGAACGTCTTAAAGGTGATATCCCGGTAAGGCTTTATTCCGATTCGTCTTATGTGGTTAATGGTATAACAAAGGGCTGGGCGAAAAAGTGGCAGAAAAATGGCTGGTTTAGAACCGGTTCTGAAAAGGCGGAGAATGTGGACCTCTGGTCAAGGCTGCTGGACCTTTGCGACCGGTTTGCCGTGGAATTTGTCTGGGTCAAGGGGCATGCCGGCACGCCGGAGAATGAGCGCTGTGACCGCCTGGCGGTGGCTGCTGCGGCTAAGAGCGGGCTTCCGGCTGACGAAGCCTATGAGCAGGGAAGGACAAAGGAGTTCTGAGTGCGGAATGTCTTCAATGCGGAATGCGGAGTGGGGAGTGCGGAACATCCATAATGCGGAATGGCGAGTGCGGAATGCGGAATGTTCTCAATGCGGAGTGGGGAGTGGCGAGTGCGGATTGTGGAATGTCTTCAATTCGGAATGCGGAATGTAAATAATCTGATTTATATTTTTAGGAGAGAGCAGAATGAGTAAGTGTAAATGCTGTTCCGGAAAAGCGTATAATGAATGCTGTGAACCGCTGATCCGCGGTGAGAGAAAGGCTGAAACTGCGGAAGAACTTCTCCGCTCGAGATACTGTGCCTATGCCATTTCGGAAACAGATTATATTTATGACACGATCCATCCGGACAAAAGGAAAGATTTTGACCGCAAAAGCATTACAGACTGGTCTGCGAATTCTGACTGGCATGAGCTTGAAATCATGGAGACTGGGAACGGCGGTCCGGACGATGAAGAGGGGACCGTGGAGTTCGTGGCCCATTATTCAGAGGATGGAGATAAAAGAAGACACCATGAACTGGCTACATTTGAAAAAAAGGATGGGGAATGGTTTTTTGTTGACGGACAGGGGGTAAAACCGAAGCAGTTTGTCCGGCCGGAACCGAAGGTGGGCCGGAATGACCCCTGTCCCTGCGGCAGCGGAAAGAAGTACAAGAAGTGCTGCGGAAAATAAAAGGTATGACAATTTGCGAATGATGATTGACGATTGAATGATGACAAATGAAAAACAGTCGGCAATTATCAATAGACATTCGACAATCTTATCGTATTTGTCAATAGTCAGTCGACATTTGACAATAGACATGTAATTGACATTCTACGTTTTTTCACCTTTCTTTCCTCATTTTGTCTAAATCCCTAAAAAGCTGTCTGGCGAAACAGGCTTGTTATCACAAACGCAGTTATGGTAAAATCATAAGTTAAATAAAATTATTTCAAGGTTGATGCTAATGGAAAAGACAGATGCCTGGGTCCTGGACATTGAGCGGATCGGCTACGCGGATGCCTTTGCGCTGCAGAAGAAGCTGGTGGAGGCTCGTTCGAAAGACGAGGTCATCGATACCTTCATTCTCCTTGAACATGAACCGGTCTTTACCGCCAACCGGGATGCCACGTTTAATAACATTGTAGCGCCGAAAGAGGTTCTGGAACAGGCCGGGGTGGAGGTGTGTAAAACCGATCGCGGTGGAGACGTGACCTATCACGGACCCGGTCAGATTGTGGGTTATAATATCATGGATCTCAAGAACCAGGGAAGAGACCTTCACGCCTATATTCGTAATGTGGAACAGATGATTATCGATACCCTTACCGATTTCAAGATTGATGCCGGAAGAGATCCCGAGCATCCCGGGGTCTGGGTGGAAAAAGAGAAGATCTGCGCTATTGGTATTGCGGTGAAAAGCGGCTGGATTACCATGCATGGATTCGGGTTCAACGTGAATCCGAACATGGAGCATTACAAGATGATTATTGCCTGCGGCATTCAGGACAAAGGCGTGACGTCCATGCGGGCGCTGCTGGGAAAAGAAGTGGCGATTGCCGAGGTCAAGGAGCGCCTGATGGTTCACTATGAAAAAATATTTAATCGTTCTTTAGCAAAAATCAAGCTGGAGGATCTGTCGTGGTCATAACGAAAAAGCCGGACTGGATCAGAGTGAAAGGGGTGGACTGGGAAGTCCTGGAGAAGATGAAATCGTTGACAAACAAGTATCACCTGCACACGGTGTGTGAAAGCGCCACCTGCCCCAATATGGGCGAGTGCTTCTGTGCCGGGACTGCAACCTTTATGATTCTGGGGGATATCTGTACCCGGAACTGTGCGTTCTGCAGTGTCACCAGCGGTAAACCGCTTCCACCGGACCCGAAAGAACCGGAAAATGTTGCCCTGGCCGCCAGAGAACTGGGGCTCAAGCATGTGGTGGTCACCTGTGTTACCCGGGATGATCTTCCCGATGGCGGTGCCGAACAGTTCGCTTTAACCCTGGAAGCTATCCAGCGGATTCTGCCGGGCGCGACCACGGATGTTCTGGTGTCGGACCTGAGAGTCCAAATGGATAATGTTGCGGCGGTAATAGAAAAGAAACCGGATATTTTTGCGCACAATCTTGAGACTGTTCCCCGTCTGTATAAAACCTGCCGGGCCCAGGCGAATTACCGGAATTCTCTCAAAGTACTGGAACTGGCCAAGAAGATAAGTCCGTCGCAATACACCAAGTCCGGATTAATGGTGGGGCTGGGCGAGTCCCGGGATGAGGTGGTTTCGGTGATGAAGGATCTCAGGTCTGTTGACTGTGATTTTCTGACGATCGGTCAGTATCTGCGGCCCGCGCCGGAAAATCTCGAGGTGGTTGAATTTGTTACCCCTGAGATGTTTGCGGAGTACAAAAAAATCGGCGAGGAAATGGGATTTGCCTATGTGGCTTCTTCCCCTTTTGTTAGAAGCTCTTTCCATTCTGAAGAAGCGCTTAAACACATTCGGAATGCGGAGTGACGAGTGCGGAGTGCGGAATGTTTTCAATGCGGAATGACGAGTGCGGATTGCGGAATAATTTTAATGTCGAGTAAGGAATAATTATTTCTTGTGGAACATGATAATCTGAAAAACAGGACAAAGAGTTTCGCACTTCGTATCATCAAGCTTGTTGAATCTCTGCCTGAAACCCGGACTGCTGATGTTATCGGCAGACAGTTAATGAGATCCGCTACCTCGGTTGCTGCAAATTACCGTTCTTCGTGCCGCGCACGTTCTAAGGCAGATTTTATATCAAAAATGGGTATTGTCGAAGAAGAGGCGGACGAATCTCTGCTCTGGCTGGAGCTTCTGGTTGAAAGCGGTGTGGTAAAAGAAAAGAATATTGAACTGCTAATGAAAGAGGCAGATGAACTGGTAGCAATTA